>Ga0066659_10000254_pt1 | contig 17882 bp, 15 predicted proteins | sample GraSoiAngelo_108_FD_75176 | JGI IMG/M metagenome (GOLD analysis project Ga0066659, IMG submission 75176) | Grasslands soil microbial communities from the Angelo Coastal Reserve, California, USA - 14_0903_09_40cm | ecosystem: Environmental > Terrestrial > Soil > Grasslands | place: USA... | reverse complement strand
TCACCGATAATTGGCTTAAGCCCGCTAGCCCTGAATTGAAGCGCGTCGTTGGACAGGAGCTGAATAGACTACGCGCCGAGGTCGCGGCAAGAACAGAAGCTAAACGCCTCGCCATCGAGTCCGGCGCGGAAGAATCCGCGCCCGCGCGTGAGCGCGTTGATCTCTCCCTCCCCGGCGTGATTCGCCCTGTCGGCTCGCATCACTTGATCCGCCAGGTGTTCCAGGAAATCGAAGACATCTTCTTCTCCATCGGCTTCTCCGTCGTCGAAGGCCCAGAAATCGAAACACCTTACTACAATTTCGAAGCGCTCAACATTCCCGAATTCCATCCGGTGCGCGACGACATGGACACGTTCTACATCGATCTGCCCCCCTCGCCAGATAAGAAGGCCGCGCCGGCGCCGCTTCTGCTTCGCACGCACACCTCGCCCATGCAGATTCGCACCATGGAAAAGCAGAAGCCGCCCGTGCGCGTCATCGTTCCCGGTAAGGTCTACCGCCGCGACAATCCCGACGCCACACATTCGTTCGCGTTTCACCAGATCGAAGGCCTCGCTGTCGACGCGGATATCACCTTTTGTGATTTCACCGGAACAATCGAGTATTTTGTAAAACAGTTTTTTGGTCCCAGTGTCAAAACACGCTTCCGCCCAAGCTATTTCCCTTTCACCGAGCCTTCTGTCGAGTTCGACGTCTCCTGCCCCTTCTGCGGCGGAACAGGCACAGCGGCAGCAGGTGGAACTTGTTCGAAGTGCAAAGGTGCCGCGTGGATCGAACTCTTCGGCGCTGGCATGGTCGACCCCGCCGTCTACGGCTTCGTGAACTACGACGCCAAGAAAGTCAGTGGCTTCGCCTTCGGCATCGGCATCGACCGACTGGCCATGCTCAAGTACGGCATCGATGATATCCAGGTCTTTGTCCAGAACGACGTGCGCTTCTTGCGGCAGTTCCCATGATTGCGGCGTCGCTAAAGGGAGGCTTTCGGCTTTTGACTGTCGACTGTCAACTTCCGGCATGACTTTTGCCGACGCCCAACAACGGTTTTCGAATCGCGTCGCGGATTACATCCGCTACCGCCCGGGCTATCCGTCGGCAGCGCGCGATCTTCTGCGCGCGGAGTGTGACCTGCGCCCTGGCCACGTCATCGCCGACGTCGGCTCCGGCACGGGTTTCTTAGGCGAACTTTTTCTAAAGAACGGCAACCGCGTCTTCGGTGTCGAACCCAATGAAGCGATGCGTCTGGCCGGCGAGCAATATCTGGCCTCCTACGACGGCTTCTCGAGCATTCGAGGATCGGCGGAATCCACGATGCTCGGCGATTCCAGCATCGACTTTGTCACCGCCGGCCAAGCCTTTCATTGGTTTGACCAGAACGCGGCGCGCCGCGAATTTGCCCGCATCCTGAAACCCGGCGGTTGGGTGGTCGTGCTCTGGAACGAACGGCTCACGGACACCACGCCTTTTTTGCAAGACTACGAAGACCTGCTTCGCAAATTTGGCACGGACTATTCGCGGGTGAATGAAAGTTACCCGCGCGAGGAACAGATGCGCGCTTTTTTCCGGCAGAGCGCGTATCGCCAGCAGCAAATTCCCAACTTGCAGATTTTTGATCTTGAAGGCCTGGCGGGCCGCGTCCGCAGCAGTTCCTACCTGCCGGCCCAGGACCATCCGAAGTTCGCGCCGCTGATGGTAGCTCTTGAAAATATTTTCCGGGAGCACCAGCGCAATGGCTCCGTGCGGATGGAGTATCGGACCCATCTTTATTACGGTCATCTGCAAGCGGGCAAGGACTAACGCATGAAGGTTGTCTACAACTGGCTGAAAGATTTCGTCGACGTTGCCGCGACGCCGCAGGAACTGGCCTCGCGCCTGGCCCTTTCCGGTACCAACATCGCCGGGATGGAAAACGGCCCGCACGGGGCCGTCATCGACGCCGAAGTCAGTTCCAATCGCCCGGATTGCCTCGGCCATTACGGAATCGCGCGCGAAGTCGGCGCAATCTACAAGCTGCCGCTGAAGCACGTCGCGCCGAAACCGCAGGAGGCCGCGGCCAAAGCCAGCGACGCCGTAAAAGTGGAAATTCAGGCCCGGGAACTTTGCGGCCGCTTTACCGCTCGCGTGATTCGTGGCGTGAAGATTCAACCGTCGCCAAAATGGCTGAAAGAGCGTCTGGAAGCCTCGGGCGTTGCGAGCATCAGCAATGTCGTGGACATTTCGAATTACGTGATGCTGGAATTCGGCCACCCGCTGCACACATTCGATTACGACAAGGTTCTCGAGCACAGAATTGTGGTGCGCCGCGCGAAGCCCGACGAGAAAATGCGCACGCTCGACGGTGTCGAGCGGCGGCTCGATTCGAACATCCCGGTGATCAGCGACGGCGACGGCTCGCGCGCCGTCGGCATCGGCGGGATCATGGGCGGCGCCGAAACGGAAATCTCGTTTTCCACGAAGAATGTGTTGATCGAGTGCGCCTGGTTCGAACCGGTCGCCATTCGCCGCGCGGCGCGTTTCCTGAAATTGCACACCGAAGCATCCACGCGCTTCGGTCGCGGCGCCGATCCGGAAATGGCCGAGTTGGCCTCCCGGCGCGCTGGGGAATTGATTCTGCAGCTGGCCGGCGGCGAGTTGCTCGCTGGCGTTGTTGATTTCTATCCCGGCAAGCGCGCGCCGAAAAAAATCCGCCTGACGCGCGCCGAGATTCTTCGCGTGATGGGCATGGACATTCCAGATACGGAAGTGGAAGCCAGCCTCAGCGCCCTCGGCTTCGCGCCCGTTCGAATTGACGAGAACCGCGGTGCGGAAGGCTCCCTTCTCGCGGCGTGGGAATGCACGCAGCCTTCCTGGCGCGCCGAAGTCGAACGAGAAATCGACCTGATCGAAGAGATCGCGCGCATTTACGGCCTCAATAAGTTTCCTCCGCGTCTTCCTGCAGCGCGGCAAGGCGCGGCGCGCCTTCCGCACTACCGAGCGGAAACGCGTTTGCGCGAGCGGCTCATCGGTCTGGGCTACCGCGAGATTCTCTCGATTCCGCACGTCGCCGAAGAGCGCGACGCGCTATTCCGCCCCGAAGGTGTCATTCCGGCGCGCCTTTCGAATCCGCTCTCGGAAGAAGCCAACGTGCTGCGCTCGACCGGAATTGTAACCATGGCCGCCGCGCTGGAATGGAATTTGAATCACGGCCAGCGCAATGCGCGCCTGTTTGAAATCGGCCGTCACTATCGCTTGAACCTTCCCGTCGGGAAGGCGGGTGCGAAAATCGAATCGGTCGAGACGCGCGTGCTGACGATCGGTGCGACCGGCGAAGCCCGCGGAAAAAGTCTTTATGATGCCACCCGCGATTTCTCCTTTGCCGACCTCAAAGGAGATCTCGACGCCATTGGCACCCTGGCAGCCGGTTTTACCTGGAGTGACGGCGGGCCGAACTGGATGCATGCGGGCCACTGCGGAGACATCAGTGTAATTGCCGGTAATCCAATTTCTAAGACACCTTTCGGAGTTGCGGGCCAGCTTGCGCGGCGTGTCGCGGAGAGATTGAAATTGCGGCAAGAGGTTTTCCTCGCGGAGTTACAACTCGATCCGGTCTACGCGGCGATGCAGGCGGCCAAGGAAGCGCGCCGTTACCAGCCGTTGCCGCGGTTTCCCGCAGTCGAGCGTGATTTTTCGTTGCTGCTCGCCGACGGCACGAAGTTTTCTGACGTGACGAAAACGATTCAATCGCTGCGCATCGGCGAAATCCATTCGATCGATGCAACCGATCTGTTTCGCGGAAAAAATGTTCCTGCGGGAAAATATTCGCTGCTCGTGCGCGTGACTTTTCAGAGCCGCGAAGCGACGTTGACGGACGCGCAGATCAGTGATTTCAGCGGCAAAATCATTTCCGCTCTCGAAAGAAATCTTGGCGCACAACTCCGCGCCAGCTGAAGGAAACATTCCGCAAGGCTTCGCCCTGCGCTACAATCCTGAAACATGAGCGCCCCGGTGAAAGTGCAGATTTTCGGGCAAACCTACTCCATCCAGGGAGAACTGGATGGGAGATATGTGCAGAAGCTCGCGAAGTACGTGGACGATAAGATGCATGAGATCGCCGAGGTGACGAAGACGGTGGACACGCAGAAAGTCGCGGTGCTGGCGGCGCTGGCGATTGCCGATGAACTCCACAGCATGCAGCGGGATCGCGGTGATCACGATGAGCTGCTGCGCGAACAGGCCGAGCGTTGCCTGACGCTGGTCGAGCGCGCGTTGAAACAGACCGCATAAGGGAAGTATTCCTAATCCTTCAAAAGAGCTCCCACAAAACGGAAGCGATTCCTCGCTTCGTTCGGAATGACAGTGGGTGAGTTGGAGCGGTCCTTTTTATTGGCTCCAACTTGTTGGATTGCGGTCCCAACGGTGGGTGCGCAGCTGTTTGTGAAGGGGGGCGGGGAGGGGGCCCTGGGCGCTGGCAGCGATGTTGGCTTCGACGTTGCGGCGCTTGCGCATGCCGGGAATGACGGTGCTGACGTCTGGATTGTTGAGGATGAAGCGCAGAGCCATCTGCGCCATGGAGTTGCCTGCGGGAACGAGCGGGCGGAGCGCTTCGGCGTGGGCGACGCTGTTTTTCAAATTTTCCGGGACAAAATAGGTGTTGCGCCAATCGCCTTTTGGCCAGGTGCTATCCACGGTCAGCGTGCCGGTAAGTGTGCCTTCATCGAACGGCACGCGGGCGATCACGGCGACGTTTTTCATGCGGCAAATGGGGAAGAGCGCGTCCTCGGGATTCTGGTCGAAAATGTTGTAGATGACCTGGACGGCATCGGCCACCCCTTCGAGCACCGCGCGAATACCGTTCGAAGGCTCCCAGCGATTGACGCTGATGCCAACGGCTTGCGCTTTGCCGCTGGTGCGCAACTTTTCCACCACCCGGGGGAGGCGCTCATCGTTGAGCCAGCGGTCTTCCCAAGTGTGAAACTGGATGAGATCAAGTTTTTCAACACCGAGATTGGCGAGGCTTTTGTTGACGTACTTCTCGATGTGGTCGGGCGGATAGCAGTCGTCGAGCGTGAAATCGCGGCGGCTGGGCCATTTTTGGTTTTTGGGCGGAATTTTCGTGGCGGCGTAAAGTTTCTTGCCGGCGTTGGCACGGAGAACTTTTCCGAGAATCTGTTCGCTGTGGCCGGCGCCGTACGCCCAAGCGGTATCGAAAAAATTGCAGCCGAGATCCACGGCGCGCTGGAGCGCATCGCGCGATTCGGCGTCGTCGGAGCCGGTCCAGCCGGCTAGTCCCCACATGCCGTAGCCAATTTCGCTGACGTTCCATCCGGTGCGGCCAAAGCGGCGGTAGTGCATGAGAGGGGGCTCCTTTTGAATTGCGAGTCCATTATAGCGGCCAATGGTCCTTCGATCCGAGGCGGAGACGCGGGCAACAAAGTAAGAAGGTGAGGAAATACGGGCAAAGCAGAGCACTGTGCCAATTGCGCTGAGTTATAGTGGGTTTGCTGGGGAAGGGGCCAGTGCCGCGATGAGAAAGAGAAATTTACTGCTGCTGGTGGGGGTGGTTTGGGCGGCCGTGGTGTTTGCGGCGGTGGTGCGCGGGGACGCGGCGGAGGAGGTCAAGCGGTTGGCGGAGTTGATGGGATGGAAGGCGGGAACGATTGCGGCGGATATTGGGGCGGGGGACGGAAAGTACACGTTTAGAGCGGTGGAACGGGTGGGCGCCGCGGGAAAAGTGTATGCGACGGAGATTGATGCGAAAAAGATTGGGGAGTTGCGGGATGAGGTTGCTCGACGCAAGCTGGTGAACGTAATTGTGGTGGAGAGCAAGGAGGCGGAGACGAATTTGCCGGCGGGATGTTGCGACGCAATTTTTCTACGACACGTGTATCACCACCTGACCAAGCCAGTGGAGTTCGATGCCAGCCTGGCGCGGTCCTTGAAGGCGGGAGGGCGGCTGGCGATTATCGATTTTGCGCCGCGCGCCGGGCTGGAACCGGTAGAAGGGGTTCCGAGCAACCGGGGAGGGCACGGGATCCCGCAGAAGATTGTGATCGAGGAGCTGAGTGCGGCGGGGTTGCAGGTCGAGAAGATCGTGGATGACTGGCCGGAGGATAGTTACTGCGTTTTGTTTGTGAGAAAGTGAGAGGGCAGATGCCAGACGCGCCGGCGTGACCGAACGCTCGGCGAGAAATTCGAGCGATCGCGAGCGATTGCGCGAAGCTTTCCTGGCGTCCGGGGAGTCTGTTAGACTGGCGCGGCTTTGGCGGTCACTACGCGAAGGCGATTTCTGGCGGAGGCTGCTGGTTCAGCGGCGGGAGCAGTTGTTTGCGCGGCGGGGTGGCCGCTATTGGCGGGAATGGGAACGGCACTGCCAGCGGATGCGGGGCCGCGCAGGCGCTTCCCGACGGCGGCACGGGAGCGGATTGCGATTGCGTCGTATCCATTCCGCGATTTCATCGCGGGGCGAGACGGCAAACCCGGCAGCGGGAAGATGGAGTTGCAGGAGTTTGCGGCGCACGTCGGCGCCAAATTCAACATCAAGAAGATCGAGCCGTGGAGCGCGCATTTCCGCTCGCTGGACAAGGCGTACGTGGAGGAACTGCGCGCGGCAGTGGCGCAGACGGGCGGAGCGATCGTGAACATTGCGGTGGACGGCGAGCACAGCCCGTATGCGGCGGACGAGGCGGAGCGGGAGCGCGCCATCGCGTTCGGCAAGCAGTGGATCGATGCGGCAGCGGCGATCGGCTCGCCGAGCGTGCGCACGAATATTCCGCAAGCAAAAGGATTCGAGGCCGGACGCGGAACGAACGGCCGCAAGCCTGCGGCGCGTGGCGGAATACGGGGCGGCGAAGAACGTGGTGGTTAATTTGGAAAACGACAATGCGGTCAGTGAAGACCCGTTCTTCCTGGTCAGAGTCATCGAAAAGGTGAAGAGCCCTTGGCTCCATGCGCTGCCGGATTTCGGGAATACGCTGGCGGCCTACGAAGAGGCGTACACCTATAAGGGCATCGAAGAAATGTTCGAACACGCGTACAACATCTCTCACGTAAAGGAAACGGAGCTGGGCGATGGGAAGGACAAAATCGCTCACGTGGATCTCCCCAAAACGTTTGGAATCGCGAAACGGCACGGGTACAAAGGTTATTTTTCGATGGAATGGGACAGCCCAGGCGATCCTTACGCGGGAACGGCAGGATTGATTGAGAAGACGCTGAAAAATCTCTCCTGAGTTCTTGCGTAATCTACATCCTCAACAACCAAATGGAGAGGTGCGGCTTAGACAAGAGCCGGCAAGGATGCCCTTCCCGAAGGATTCAGGCAAGCCGGCGCTGCCAAGAAATTGTCACCCCTCATTCGTAGCGGAGGGCCACGATGGGATCGACGCGCGTGGCGCGGCGCGCGGGGATGAAGCACGCCAGCAGGGCGACCAGCGCCAGCAGGGCGGCTACGCCGGCGAAGGTAATCGGGTCCGTGGCGCTGACGCCAAAAAGCAGCGTGGCCAAGAGGCGCGAGAAGGCCAGGGCGGCGGGAACGCCGACGGCGACGGCCAACAGCGTGAGCCGCGTCCCCTGACCCAGGACGAGGCGCAGAACATCGCGACGCTGCGCGCCGAGCGCGATGCGAATACCAAGTTCCGGCGTGCGCTGGGTGACGCTGTAGGCGATCAGGCCGTAGATGCCGACCGACGCAAGCACCACAGCGACAGCGGCAAAGATCCCAAGAAGAAGCATGGTGAAGCGCGAGCGGGAAAGGGAATCCGCGAGAAGCTGGTCCATGGTGGCGACGGCGGCCATGGGCAGTTCCGGATCGATCTGCTGAAGTTCGTTGCGCGCTGCAGACACCATCGCGGACGGATCGTTCGAGGTGCGCACCAGAATCGTCATTCCCGACATGACGAGTTCGGGGTGCGGCCAATAAACGGTGGGTTCGGGCGCAGTGTCGAGTCCGATGTGGTGTACGTCACCAACGACGCCGATGATTTCCGACGGATGGATCTCATTCTCCGCAAAGCTCTTCATATAGATAGCGGCTTTCTGGCCGAGGGGATTGACCCCGTGGAGATATTTGTCCGCGAAAGCCTGATTGATGATCGTCACGTGCTTTTCTTCCGCCAGCTCTTGCGTGCTGAAGAGACGGCCGGCGTGCAAGGGAATACTCATGGTGGTGAAATAATCCGGCCCGACAACTCCGACGTCGGCCACGGGAAGATCGGAAAGCGGGCGCGCTGGCTGGCTGAGAAGACGGACGCCGGTGGCCGCGCCCAGGCCGGTGAGCGGAGGAAAGCTTTCCATGCTGACGAAGCGGACGCCAGGGACTGTGCTTATTCTGGCGAGAAGCTGGCGGAAGAAAGCCAGGCACAATTGGTCGGTACCGTACTTGGAGCCAGGAAGCGCGACCTTGAAGGTCAAGAGATGGCCGGTATCAAATCCCGGATCGACGCCAATGAGCCGGACGAAGCTGCGAGTCAGCAAGCCGGCGCCGGTGAGCAAGACGAGGGCCAAGCCCAACTGTGCCACCACGAAGGCGTTACGCGCGAGGGCGCGGCGGTTTGCGGAGGAAGAGCCGCGGCCTCCTTCCTTGAGGGTTTGTGAGATTCGTGAATGTGCCGAAAGGTAGGAAGGCAAAAAGCCGAAGAGTAAACCGGCGAGGAGCGTTGCGCCAACGGCGAAAGCGAGTACGCGCAGATCCATGGAGACCGCGCGCAGGTCGAGGAGATTTCTGGGGCTGGCAGCTAGAAGCGCGTTGGTGCCCCAAACAGCGAGCGCGACGCCGATCCCGCCGCCGATCAGCGCGAGAAGCAAGCTTTCCATCAGCAACTGGCGCGCGATTCGCCAGCGGCTCGCGCCGATGGCGGTGCGAATGGCCATCTCGCGTTCGCGACTTGCGGCCCTCGCCAGAAGCAGGCTGGAGACATTTGCGCAGGCAATCAGCAAGACGAAAGCAACGGCGCCGAAGAGGACCAGCAAAGCGGGACGCACATCGCCGGAGATCTGCTGGCGCAGAGGCACGACGTTGACGCCCCAATGCCCGTCAAAATCCGGATATTCCTGCTCCAGCCGGGAGGCGATGGCGTTCATCTGGGTCTGCGCCTCGGAATGGGTGGCGCCGGGACGGAGCCGCGCGACCACGGTCATGAAGCGGCCGATCTGCTTGTGATCGTGAAAGGACTGCGGGAACACAAAGGGAGACCACATTTGCGGCTTTGCGCCGGTGAGCGAGCCGTCCTTGATGAACCACTGGAAATTCTGAGGTGCGACACCGACCACGGTCTGATGGCGGCCGTTCAGCAGAATCGATTTGCCGACGATGGCAGGATCGCCAGCGAAACGTTCCTTCCAAAGACCGTAACTGAGAATGACGACGTTGGCGTGACCGGGCTGGCCGTTTTCGGGAGTGAAGCCAGGCCCGATGAGGGGATCGACTCCGAGCAGGGAGAAGAAATTGGTGGAGACGTCCTGAACAACGACTTCTTGGGGATCGCCATTTCCGGTGAGATTGTCGCGTTCGTCGAAGATAAAAGCCATGCTGGAGAAGACGGTATTGCGGCTTTGCCAATCGAGAAAGTTCGGCGGAGAAACGGTGTTATGAGGGTTGGAGTGCTGGGAATTGCTTTCCCAGACCATGGCCAAGCTGTCCGGATCGTGGTACGGCAGCGGGTGAAGGAGGACGGCATTGATGACCGAGAAAAGCGCGGTGTTGGCGCCGATGCCGAGGGCAAGAGTGAGGACGGCGACGGCAGTGAAGCCCGGGCTGCGTTGCAACATGCGGAGCGCGTGGCGAAAATCGCGCGAGCATTCGTCGAGCCAACCGAGGATGTCAGCGGCGCGAGTGTCTTCCTTAAGGAGAGTGGTGTTGCCGAAGCGTTTTTGCGCTTCATAACGCGCTTCTTCGGGCGACATTCCGGCGGCGAGGTTGTCTGCGGTGCGCATTTCGAGGTGCGAGCGCAGCTCTTCGTCGAGGTCCTGATCCAAGCGTTCTCTTCGCAACATACCTCGCAGGCGGGCGATCCACGACACGGTGCACCTTCCTTTCAAGCGAAGTGGAGAACGTGGGCGACGGCTTGGGTGAGGCGTTCCCAGTTCTTTTCTTCTTCGGCCAGCTGTTTCCGGCCTTTGGCGGTCAACCGATAGTAGCGAGCGCGGCGATTGTTCTCGGAGATGCCCCATTCCGCGCTGACCCAGCCGTCCTGTTCCATGCGATGGAGCGCGGGATAGAGGGAGCCTTCTTCGACACGCAGGATGTCCTTTGAAACCATCTGGATATGAAGAGTAACGCCGTAGCCGTGCTGAGGGCCGCGAGCAAGAGTCTTGAGGACCAGAAGGGCCAGGGTGCCCTGGAGAAGGTCATTCTTCGGTTGGAGCATCGCCACTCCCATAGATAGCTATAGGTAGAGACGGGGCGAAGAAGAAAATGTTTCTGAGAAAAAAGAGAGGAGATTGGTGGGCGTGAGTGGCGCTTGTTGAGGGAGCGGGGCGGGGGTATGCTTCCCTCCGGAATTTGTGGGGAGGGAGACAGTGATGAAAATACGTGCGAGTTTGTTTGTAGCGGCGGTGGTGTTACTGGCGGCGGGAGTTGCGGCGGCTCAGCAATCGGCTGCGCCTGCCGATGCGCAGAAGATGGCGGAGATGGGGCCGGTTGCGAATCCGGTGAGCGGGACGGTGAAGGGCCAACTTGCGCGCTTTTCCAAAAACATGCTGGCGGCTGCGGAAGCGATGCCGGCGGAGAAATATGTCTTTAAGCCGTCACCAGAGATGAATACGTTCGGGCACCTAGTGATGCACATCGCTCAGACGAATAATGTGCTGTGCTCGAAGATTTCCGGGGCGGCAGCACCAGACGTGAAATATTCCGAAAGCGATCCGAAGGACAAGCTGGTGGCGGCGCTGAAGGCTTCGTTCGAATACTGCACGACAGCGCTGGAGAACGTGGACGATTCGAAACTGGGCGACCAGATGATGCTCTTCGGGAACCGCCCGGCATCGCGCGCGGGGGCGCTGATCTTTTTGTTCGGGAGCTGGACCGACCACTATGGGACGGAAGCCATGTATTTGCGGTTGAACGGGATTTTGCCGCCCACGGCGCAGCCGGCGAAATAATGGTGAAGGAAGGTCGCGCCCCCGACCAGGTCGGGGCGGGCTCCGCGCGCCTCTACAAAAACTATGCTTCCCGACTGGAGGAAGTGGCAGTGCCGAGTTCGCGGTGGGCGGAAACTCCGCCATTCAATTCGCGGGCGGAACGGCCGTGGTGCAGGACGAGATGCAATAGAAACATTACGATAAGGACGCCGCCGAAGGTTACGACGATCGTGGCGCCGGTGGGCGTGTCGAGCTGAACGCTCAGATAGACGCCCAGCGCGGAGACCAGCGTACCCATGGTCCAGCCGATGGCAAGGCGCGGACCGATGCGGTCGGCAAAGAGCATGGCGCCAACGCTCGGCACGATCAGATAGCAGAAAACGAGCAGGACGCCGGCGATGGCCACCGACGAGGTGACCACAAACCCGAAAGAGGCGTAGAAGAGAAAGTCCCAGAAGCGCACGTTGAGGCCGAGTTGTTCAGCCTTGTCGTGGTTCATGGAGATGAGCAGGAATTTCTTGCGGAATATGAAGTGAAAGAGGCCGATACCGCTGTAAAGCAACGCGGTTTTGATCACTTCCGGCCGGGAGACGGCGAGAATATTGCCGACGAGCATGTCCTTGAGATGCTCGGTTTCTCCGGTGGCCTTGCTCATCAGGAGAATGGCCATAGCGGAGGCCACGGCATAAGCGATGCCGATGAAGGCTTCCTGGGGAATATGGCCGCGGCGCGTACGCGCGAAGGCGAAAATGGCAGCGCCGAGAAACGTAAAGCCAAGACTGATCCAGTAAGCGCCGCGGCCGTGCGGGTCCATGCCCGCGATAATGGCTACGATGGCGCCCAGCGCGGCGATCTGCGCGAGAGCGAGGTCCACGAAAATGACGCCTCGCTCAACCACATGCACTCCAAGATAGGAATGGATGCCGGTCAGGATCAAGCTCGCCAAGAAAGGCAAAATCAGAAACGGAAGAATCTCCATGGCATACTCTCCTATTAGTGAGTCTCGTCAAAGGCCTTCTTAAGTTTGGCGATGTCGTAATCGAACAGCTTGAAGTAGTCAGTGATCTCTTTTTCGCCGCCGACGGAAGGCATCAGGACGACGACTTGCGCGCCGGTTTCGCGCGCGATGGAGTTGGGCGTTTTGAGATCGAAGTATGGCTCAACGATGACGACTTTGACGCCGTCGCGCTTCATGAGCCCGATCAATTCCACGGTGTGCTGAGGGCTCGGGGGAATGCCGGGACGCGGCTCGACGTAGCCGACAACGTTGAGGCCGAAATGTTCGGCGAAATTAGGCCAGGAACGGTGATAAGTAACGACCTTGCGGCCGGCATAGGGCTTCATCTGCGCCTGCCATTGCTGGTCGGATTGTTTTAGCCGCTGCTCGAAGGCATCGTAGCGCTGCGCAAAATAGGCGGCCTCATTGGGGCGCATCTCGCTGAGCTTGTTCTGAATGCCCTTGGCGATGCGCAAGCCGTTGTCCGGGTCCAACCAGTAGTGTGGATTTCCCAGAGGATGGACATCGCCTTCGGCGCGGGTGACCTGCCCGGTAGGAATTTCCAGGATTTTTGCAAACCGCGAGGCGTCAAAGTAACCGGGCGCGCCGACCTGAATCCTCGGATTGCTGGACTGCGTGATGAGCGGCGGCAACCAGCCAATCTCGAGTTCGAGGCCGACGACGATGAGCAGCTCGGCCTTGGAGAGCTTCAGAAGAAAACTCGGCTTCGGATCGACAAAGTGGGGGTCCTGATAGCCGCGAGCGACGGATTCGACGTCCACTTTGTCCCCGCCAACTTCCTCGGCGAGGGACGCCAGGTCGGTCGTCGCGGTCATGATGCGAATTTTGCTGTCCGCGCTCCCAATGACGGGATAGAGCAGGGCGAAGACGAGCGCGAAGGGCGAGGCGATGGCGGTGAGGCAAGTTTTTGTCAGTAAGCGTGGCATCGAATTCTCCTGGGGCGGCTCAGAACGGGTGAGCGCCGTGCGCGCCCATCACAAAAAGAAACTGGAAAAGGAATTCATTGGCATTCGAAAAATCAGTCGGAGTGGTTGCCAGATGACCGAAGCGGTACTGCCCACGGATCTGGCTAAACTCGCTGGGCCAATATGTCAGGATACCGGAAAAGCCGGAATCCGTCAGACGGGCATCGCTCGAGTGGCCACTGCGGTCGAACCGTCCGCCGACGGTCCAGCGGCGATTTACGCGGTATTCCGCGGAGGAGTACATGCCAAAAGCATGCTGCGTCTGAAAAAGATTCGGGATCGCAGCAGAGAGCTGGTCACGCGCGCTCCAGAAGAGTTCGGTACGGAACAGGAAGGAATTGTAGATAGCGCGGCGCAGCGGCTTCCAGCGGAGCGTCGCGTCTCCGCTATATAGATTGGTCAGGAAGTTCGAGCCATTGTTGTTGTGTCCGCGAGCGTAGGACAGTCCGAAATCAAGGTTGGTGGATTCGGTCAGATCCCGGTACGCGCGGAGGTGGCCGACGACACTGACATCCTGGCGACGGCTGGCCTGGAACACATCCGCAGAATCACCACGTAATACCTCCGCGCTTCCTTCGAGGAACCAGTCCTTAGGCGCGGGCAGAAAACGTGACAGGAAGAAACCAGCGTCGTCGATGCCGTCCTCGCCGCCAACCAGATTGTTGGTGACCAGCGGCCGGTCAATGAACGGCAGGGCATGATTGTGAATGGTGTTGACCTTTCCAAAGTCAGCACGCTTCTTGCCGACTTTGAGCAATAGGCCCGCGGGAAGCGACGTGAAGGTCACGTAAGCTTCTTCGACGTTTACTCCGGTCTCGCCGAAAGAGAGGAAGGCATCGGCGCGGGCATAGGGATCGATGATGGCTTGCATACCCACTTCTGATTCGTGCATCTCGAGCGAAGGCGACGGAGAAACGTTGTTGCGACCAGCCGTGCCGATGAAATCGCCGATCAAGCTGATGTCCGGATTGAGGAGTTTGGCGTTGCCCGAGGCGCCCCCGAAAGTCTGTGTTTGCGCGACCTGAGCGGCTGGCGGTCGAGCGGCCGGGAGAGGAGAGGAGGACAGCACACCCGGCTCGGGGGGCGAGGAAGCTAGCAGAACTTGGGGGCCGGAAGGCTGTTCCGGTGATTTTGATCCTCGAAGTTCTTTAAGCTCGCTGCGCAGGAGTGCTACTTCCCCGGCGAGCGTGCGGACTTGTTCTTCGAGTATTTTCATCCGGGCGTCCTCCGTGTTTGCGGCGGATACAGCGCGCTTAACGAGTACAGAAGACGCGTCCTGGGCATGGGCAAGTGAGGAGAACAGCAGCAAAACGGATAGAGAAGCGAATCGTTTCATGACATTACTCCTAGAGTTCGGCGGAATTGAGCCTTGGTTGCAGCGAACCAGGAAGCTGCGCGGGAAGAAACGCGAAGCGCTACACGGCGGGAGGGGCGCGAGGGGCGCTAGCACACGGAATTGCCGAGGATGTCGAAACGACCAAGGGAGCGATTTCCAGTCGATTCGAGACCGGCACAATCGCGAGGCTCGGAGACGATGTGGCGAGCGCGGAGCCCGCCGTCGAGCAGAGCGGGCAAATGTGCGAGGCCGAAGGCGGGTTCGTCCAGTCAGGGCACTGGTGAAACTGCGACGCCAGAAAAACAGCGCCGACGAGTAAAATAAGAACGCCCGTTGGCCGCGAAGTAACTTGCATCTAGCTGGCGAGAGGGAGCTTAGGCAAGAAAAGTTGCTGGGTCAAGCGTCTAAAGCCTGATTTTTACTTGTATTACATACTATACTGGGTGATAGTATAATAGCGCTCATGGCACACACGGCGAGAGACAAGGAAAAACTCTTGATCCGAGCTCGTCGAATTCGCGGACAAGTGGAGGCCGTCGAACGCGCGCTGCGGGAAGAGCACGAGTGCACCGCTGTGCTTCAACTGCTGGCGGCTTGCCGCGGAGCGCTGAATGGCTTGATGGCCGAACTGGTCGAGGGGCATATCCGGTTCCATGTGCTGGACCCAGATCGCGCCAAAGATTCCCCTCAGGCTGCCGCCGCCGAGGAACTGATCGATATCGTGCGGGCCTATTTGAAATAGCGAAAGAATCCGGGGGGGTTCAATGGCGGACAAGGAGTTGCGGCCGGGCGCGAGGCTGGAGCCCTCCGCGAAGCTGTCTGGCGCGTTCAGCGGCCGAAAATTGGTTCCAGCAGGGCCTGCGCTTTCCGAGAGCCAGGCGGCTTGAAACGGCTTCGAAAACTGGTAAAGGTCCAAACTCCCCGGTCCGTGCTAGCCCCTTTCAAATCACTTTCTTAGCAACCAAATGGGACTTTCCTCCGTCAAAGGTGCTAAGGTAAAGTGTAGACAGATGCATTCGCGAGCAACCATCTTCGGGCGAAGTGCTCTCCACCGCGCACTCGCTTTGATAGCCGGCGGCGTGTTGCTGTACTTCGCGCTCGGTGCGACGCTGCCCCACGGGCACGCCCAGGGACCCGACAGTGCCTGCCACGTCTGCCAGGCGCTGCATTTGCCGGCGCTGGCGGCTGCCCGGCTGGACCTTGTCAGCACACCGCCGATCGTCACCCGGTATTCTTCGCTCCCGCAGCATGCCGCGCCGAGCAATTCCTTCTCTCTCGATCGGGCCGGGCGCGCCCCTCCCACCGCCTGATTTCTCACCCCTAACTTGAAGTGCATTTCCGCGCGCCCGGCGCATCTGCAGCCGGCGTCACCGCCATTTTCCGGCGGCCTCTATCCACACTAACCACGATATAGCCCTCGAAGGGATGGAGAAAAAATGTCGAAGCGTTTCAGCATGTATGCGATTTTGGTTTTGGGGATCGTCGGGGTATTCGCAACCGGGCCAGCGAAGGCGCAGATGGGGAATTCCGGATCCATTGAAGGCGTGGTCAAAGATCCTTCTGGCGGCGTGGTTGCCGGCGCGACGGTGGAGATCTCGTACGCCGTGAGCGGTTTTCACCGGGAGACTGCCACGGGTAGCGACGGGAGCTTCAAATTCACGAACGTCCCATTCAATTCTTATCATTTGGCAGTGACAGCAGGGGGCTTCGCAAACTACGCACAGGATGTGGACGTGCGCTCAGTGGTTCCCGCGGCTGTACAAGTCAGCTTGAAGATTGGGACGGCCGTACAGACGGTGAACGTTGAAGCGAAAGACCTGGTGGAAAATGAATCCACGTTCCACACCGACATAGACCGGGGTTTGTTCGACAGGCTTCCACTGGAGAGCGCGTCTTCGTCCGTGAGCTCCCTTGTGACTCTGGCTGCGCCCGGCGCGGTAGCGGATTCCAACGGCTTGGTTCACGCTATCGGCGATCACGCGGAAAGCTCCTTTTCGGTCGATGGCCAGCCGGTTACGGATCAGACGAGCAAAGTCTTCTCGAATCAAATCCCCGTCGATTCGATTCAGTCGCTGGAAGTGATCTCCGGCGCTCCGCCTGCCGAATTTGGCGACAAGACGAGCCTGGTTATCAAGGTAACGACGCGTTCCGGCCTCGGCCAGACGAAGCCAGTGGTAAGCGTGCGAGCTTCTTATGGGAGCTTCGGCTCAGTGAACGGGGGCTTTGACGTGGCCTTTGGAGGCCCGAAGTGGGGCAATTTCATGGCGGCGAATGGCTTGAATACCGGGCGTTTCCTCGATCCACCGGAATTTCAAGTCCTCCATTCCAAGGGCAATGAACAGAACGTATTCGACCGCGTGGATTTGCAGCTTACGGGTTCCGACTCCGTCCACTTTAATGGGGGCTATACGCGGTCCTGGTTCCAGAATCCGAATTCTTTCGACGCTGAGGAATCCGGCCAGGATCAGCGCGCTCAAATCAAGACCTACAACATTGCGCCGACCTGGACGCACTTATTCAGCACCAGCACATTGCTCAATGTCGGCTTTTTCGCGCGGCACGACCTGTTCAACTATTACCCCAGCGCAAATCCGCTGGCGGACGTTTCTGAGACCGCTACTCAGAAGCGCAAGCTGACCAACATAGGTTTGCGCAGCGATCTTTCCTATGTGAAGGGCATTCATAACGTGAAGCTGGGGGCAACCTTCGAGCACACGCTTTTGAGGGAGGACTTCAGCTTGGGTCTTACGGACCCGACGGTCAATTCGCCGTGTCTGGTGGCAAACGCCGCCGGGGACTTGGTCGGATCCGGAGATACCAGCCTCACGGACCCGACACAGTGTGCCGGGGCCGGACTTCAACCGAACGACGGCAGCAATCCTAACGCTGCGATCGCGGCCTTCGTCCCGATCCTCAGCTGCCTTGATCTAACGAGACCCACGCCGGCAACGGGTGACGGCTGCACCACGCCGCAAAGCGCGCTCTTCGGCTTTAACGGTCGTGGGGACGTTCGGGAGATCGCGCTCTATTTGCAAGATACGATTACCGAGGGCAATTGGTCGTTCAATGTGGGGGTGCGCGGTGATTTATATAGAGGCCTCACCAAAGAATCACAAATCGAACCGCGTGTCGGGATTTCCTACAACATCAAGCCGAGCAATACAGTTCTGCGCGCTTCCTACGCCCGCATCCTCGAGACTCCTTTCAACGAGAATCTGGTGGTCGCCAGCGTGACCGGTAATCCTTTCCTGGACGCGATCTTTGGCGGGTCATCGGGTCCAATTCGCGCCGGGCAACGTAACGAATTCCATGCCGGACTTCAGCAGGCGTTCGGCAGATACCTCGTCGTCGACGGGGACTACCTTTGGAAGTACACCCATAACGCCTACGACTTTAGCGACCTGCTGAACACGCCTATTTTCTTTCCGATTGGGTGGCACAACTCGAAGATCAGCGGGTTCAACGCGCGCGTCAGCGTGCCCAACTTCCATGGCTTCACGGTCTTGACCGT
>Ga0066659_10000253_pt1 | contig 17899 bp, 18 predicted proteins | sample GraSoiAngelo_108_FD_75176 | JGI IMG/M metagenome (GOLD analysis project Ga0066659, IMG submission 75176) | Grasslands soil microbial communities from the Angelo Coastal Reserve, California, USA - 14_0903_09_40cm | ecosystem: Environmental > Terrestrial > Soil > Grasslands | place: USA... | reverse complement strand
GTTGCTGATCGTTGACGAAGTGATTACCGGATTTCGTCTGCACAATGGCTCCGTGCAGGAACTTCTCGGCATTGAAGCGGATCTTACGACACTCGGAAAAATCATCGGTGGTGGAGTTCCCGTGGCAGCTTATGGCGGGCGCGCCGAGCTGATGAATAATATCGCGCCGCTCGGCCCGGTGTATCAAGCGGGCACGCTCGCAGGAAACCCGCTGGCGATGCGCGCGGGCATTGCGGCGCTCAAACAACTCACAAAGCCTGGCCTGTACGAAGAGATGACACAGCTGGCGCGGCGGCTGGTCTTTGGTCTCCGCGCTGAACTGGCTGACGCCGGAATTTCCGCGCAGGTCAACGCCATTGGCTCGCTCTCGACGGTTTTTTTCACGCCGGAGCCGGTGAGAAACTACACGGATGCCAAGCGTTCCGACACCAAGAGATACGCCAGGTTTTTTCGCGAGATGCTCGATCGGGGCATATTTTTGGCGCCGTCACAGTTTGAGGCTGCCTTTGTCTCGGTGGCGCACACGTCCCAGGATATTGACCGTACGCTTGTGGCGGCACACGAGTCGCTGCAGGTCATTTCTTCTGATTCTGCGGTCTAACCCCAAAGTGGGAGAGTAGAGGAATGGACGAGGGCATCGAACTTCCCGAAAGTCATCACGGCCACGAGGATCATCCGTTGGTCCTCCCCGTCTCGATTACGATCTCGATCATGGCGGTACTTGTAGCCGGTGTGTCCTTGCTCGGCCATCGGTCGCATACCGAAGCGTTGCGCCTTGAAACTCAGTCCGCCAGTCGCTGGACACAATACCAGGCGAAGAGTGTCCGCCTTCACGAAGCTCAGGGATTTTCCGACGTTGTGAGGCTCGTGGCACCACTGAACAAGGAGGTGGGCGAGCAGCTGAAAGGGAAATATGCAAAGGAAGTTGAGCATTACGAAGGCGACAAAGTCGATGTCAGCAAAGAGGCGAGGAATTTGGAAGAAGAGCGAGATTTGACTGTGCGCAAAGCGGACCGCTTTGATGGCGGTGAGGCGCTTCTGGAAATAGGGCTGGTCATCTGCTCTATCACGCTGCTGACCAAGCGAAAAGGATTTTGGTTCGGCGGCGTGCTCATCGGTGCCTTGGGCAGTGCACTGGCAGCGACCGGATTCTTCCTTCACTAAACTAAGCCCGTGCCGGCGGTTGTGAACCTCTCAACATCACGATTTCCTGCGTTAAGCGATCTAGCTTTCCAACCAATTCCTGATGGCGCAGGTCCTCGCTGGCCGGCTTTTTCCCTACAAATGTGAGCGTGCCGCCCGGCTCGAGCACACATTGGTCGACTTCGGCGAGCGACTCGAAGCCTTGCTTCCGTGCCGCCGCTTCGAGTTGCGCCAAGGTAATTAGCTCCTTCTTCAGATTCCGCGTGCGCACCTTGCCGCCCTCCACTAAGACATCCGATCTGCCTTCGACCAACTGGTCGAGCTTCCTGTGATCGTAGAGGAAGCGAACGACGAGATAGTTGGTGACAAGCAGGGAAGTAGCGCCGACGATTCCGCCCAAGACGCTGTTGTCTTCGCCGATGATGGCGTTCTGTACGGTATTGGAGAGTGTCAGCAAGACCACCAGGTCGAAAGGATTGAGCTGGACGAGTTCGCGCTTCCCGGAGAGCCTGAGGCTCACCACCAGGAAGGCATAAACGATGATCGGCCGAAGGATCTTTTCCGCCAGGGGCAGCCCCATGACGAACATATCTTTCCAAGTATCGTGCATAGCGGAATCGCCTCCTCGGTGATGGCTGCGGACTGTCGCAAAGGCGCGTGCCCTCGCTGTCCGAGAACGGGGGAGCGTAACACGCGCGGAGTCACAGCAAAAGTTGGCAATCTAGGCCGCAGAACGAATCTTAATGGATCTTCGGATGCCTCTTATGCCAGTCGCTGTGCAGTTGGAAGGTCCGCGCCGCCTGGATAACCGCGAAATCGTCGCCCGCCCTGCCCACAAATTGCAGCCCGACAGGGAGATTTTTCTCCGTGAATCCGCAAGGAACGGACATTGCCGGAAGCCCGCAGATATTGCCGATGCCCCCGAGAGGATCGGGAAAAGCCAGATCGGTCTCGAGATTCAATGTCAGAGGTGTCGCTGCAACGGGCTGCGCCGCTGTCACGATGACGTCAAATGTCTCAAACAAGGAATCCATTTTTTTCTGAACGATTTCTCTCACCTTTAGGGCCTGCAGATAGTCAGCAGCGGAATAGTGCTCGTTCACGTAACCGGCGATCTGCCCTAGCGGGTCGGTCAATTCGCTCACTCGCCCGGAGCGGATCAGAGGCCGGAAAGAGGCGGCGCACTCCACGGCAACGATGATATTGCCTGCTTCCTCCCAAGGGCCGACAGGTAAGGCGACATCCTTCACGCTCGAGAAATATTTCTTGAGGATCCTGGTGGCGGCTGCGACTGGCTTAGCAACGGCTGGTTCAATTGATTTCCATGCATTTGTGATCCACCCGACTCTTAGCGGCCGCGAATGCAATTCCATGGACGGCGAATAGGTGAAAGCGCCTTTATCGATGGGCACCGTTCCGCGATCTTTTGGATCGTGGCCGGCAATGGCGGCAAAGATGCGCGCGCAGTCCTCTGCGCTCCGGGCCATCGGGCCGATCTTGTCCATCGAGGGCGCGAGCGCCATCGCTCCGTAGCGGCTGACGCGTCCGTAGGTAGGCCGCAGACCGCTCACGCCGCAAAACGCCGAGGGGCAGATAATCGAACCCCATGTTTCCGTGCCGATCGCAAAAGCCGCCAGGCCTGCGGACACGATCGCCCCCGAGCCGGACGACGACCCGCAAGTCCAGCAGGTGGTGTCCCAGGGATTTTTGGCCGCGCCTTGCAAAGAGGCGGATGCAAAACGGTAGCCCATCCCCCCCGCGAGTTCGATCATGGCTGCTTTGCCGATCATCACTGCGCCCACGCGGTTCAGATGTTCGATCACGGTCGCGTTGTAATCGAAGACCTGGTGCGCATAGGGCTTTGCGCCCCAAGTGGTCGGAAGCCCTTTCACCGCCAGCAGGTCTTTCGCGGCGTAAGGAATCCCATGCAGAGGGCCGCGATAGTGGCCGCGCTGGATTTCCTTTTCCGCTGCCTTGGCTTGTCCGAGGGCAATCTCCGGCGTCAAGCGGGCGTAGGCGTTAAATCGCGGTCCGAGTCTTTGGCTGCGGTCGAGATAGGCGTGCGTCAGATCGACGGGCGAGAGCTTCTTCGCTTCGATCCGTTTCGCGAGTTCGCTTACAGACAGATAATAAATCTCTTCTCCAGGCATTCGCGAGGCTCCTCAGGAATTCTTCGGCGGATTGGCTGGTTTTTGTGTCGCCGGCATCGGCGAGGGCTTCCTTTCGCGTTCCATCAATGGTTTCAGGTAAAGCCCGGGCCCGTCTCCGTTATCCGTCGCAAACGCCCGCAGACGATCGAGCGTCGGCTGCGCTTCGGTGGCCAGTCGCCGGATATCGGCTTTCTGAGAGTCAGTGAGCCGGCTGCCGTATTGAGCGAAGATAGACTGAATCCGCGATTCGACCTCGGCCTGGCCTTCCGGTGATAGCTTTGGCGCGTTCGGGGCCTGCTGCGTGGGCAGGGGCGCCGCGGCAGACTCCGGACCAAGCAGATTTGACGGTGCCAACGATGCAGCCGCGGAAACCAGGGCAGCGCGCCGCGCAAATTCACGGCGAGAAATAGCCGAATCGCTCTTGTCACCCATCGCGGGTCTCCCTTGATCAGAACAAGTGGTGCAAAAACTGTAAGTGAAGGGCGCAGAGTGAGGCTACTGAATCCGTGTTCGAGCGTCAACTGCTTGCCGGTACATGCCTCGAATTTCTAAATCGCCCATCTATTTGTGTCGAATGTCCACCGGGGCTCGGGTTCGGTCCAGGGGAAACACGTGCAGTTCCCACTTGACCGGGACGGATGTTGGCAGGTAGCAGATGGTTTTGTCGCAGGCCTGATACTCCAGTTTTCCCGTAATCGTGAAGGTTTTTCCATCTTTCCCAAGGGAGCCCCAGAACTCTGATCCCGAGCTCACTCTCACATCCTGGCTGATGCGGAATGTCCCGTCGAAGACAGGGACGCGCTCCTTGATCGCGGGCAAATAGAGGGCTTTCGACGGCGGGTAGACTGCCGGTTTGAGCTCCAGTTGTGGGATAGGGTTAATCACGAGTTGAATGGGTTCATAACCCTGAATGCCGGGCGCATACACATGCACGTCGGGGGGCAGCCGCACTTCGGTAACGACAGTGACACGAGTACCGGGAACGCCGACCGGATCGGATTGTTCGAGGGCCAGTTGAAGATGCGGGGCTTCGACCGTGTCAGTTACTTCCTGGCCCAATTCCGGGAAAAGCTTCGCAATAATGCTATTTCCGGTAAGCCGCTCCCGGTATTTTGCCTCGAAAAACTTCTCTCGAATGATCCCGTTAGCATCGATGAGAAAATATCCGGGGCGGGAAAAGCCCTTCTGCATGCCGGTGGCTTCCGCGTTGAGGACGCCATAAGCCTGGATGGCCTTGGAGTCCGGGTCCGCGAGCATTGGGTATTGGAGCTTGTGTCGGTCAGCAAAATATTTCAGGATTTCTGGAGAGTCGTAGCTGATGGCCGCCAGCTTGACGCCTTGCTTTTCGAATCGCGGGACGGCGCTTTGCAGCTGGACCAGCTGCCCTTTGCAGAACGGTCACCAGTCGGCGGAACGGAAAAAGAGAAGAACAGTGCCGTTCCTTCCTTTCAGGGTATCGAGAGTTTGTACCCGGCCAAACTGGTCACGAAGCGAGAAAGTGGGAGCTCTCTGACCGACCGCGAGCCCAATCGACATCAACTCGATGGAAGCGATCCAAATGGTATCGTCATCGAGAGTTCCCCGGATGGTCACCGTGTCTCCTAGGTGCGCGACAACCGATTCCTGCGGCGCAAGGTCGTACATGACCCTGTTCGTATCGTCATACAGCGACAGCTTCGCGCCAGGCACGTTCTTGGTGCACTCAGGCGATTCGGCAAAGGCTTCGTCGGCGTTGCAGCTGCTGGACACAAGGATGCCGGACCACGATCCGGACTTTGTTGTGTTGTTCTGCCCAGCCACTGCGAGCGGGGTTATGGAAAGAAGGGCTACCAGGCAGAGGAAGAAGCGTTTAGCCGGAGAAGCGGTTCTGACTGTCAGCATCAAATCGAGACCTTTGATTGATTCTTGAATCGGCGGGCATTGTACGCCTGACAGTCTCCGCGCACAACGTTCCGGGCCGGCCGGAGCCGACCGGCTTTCGCGCAGCTAACTCACCTCCGTGAGGGTGCGAATCTGCGTTTCCAGAGCCTGGTTGTATTGCCTCTCGATCTGCAGTTCGGTTTGCAGCTTCTTCACGAGAAGATCCAAATGGGCAATCTCCACGCGAAGTTTCTGGACGTCGGCCGCTGTCGGAGCAGGCCGAGCCGAGGTAGCAATCGATTGTTGGGGATCGTTGTGTGGCTGCAAAGGTTGCCGCGGAGTGAAGGCCTCGGCAAGTGCCCGTGGCCAGGCAGATTCTGATGTGGCCGCGGCTGGCGGTGGAGGCGCAGCGGGGCGGGGCGTTACTGGAACCGGAGGCGGCGAAAAAAGATTGCTCAAAGCGCTCGAAGGAGCTGCGCGTTCAACCGCAGGCGCGGGTGTTGCGCGTTTCGGCTCTAGGAGGCTCTTCACACGCCCAATCAATTCCTGCGGCTGAAAAGGTTTGCGAATCAGTTCATCCGCTTTCACCGAAACGGCTTTGTCGGCGACGCTCTTATTGACCACCCCGGACATGAGTACGACTGGCGTTTGGCTGAATTCCGGATGCTGCTTGATTTGACTGCAGACTGAGTAGCCGTCCTGGTCCGGCATGATCACGTCGGTGATCACCACGTCGGGGCGGTTTTGTTCGAACTGTGCCAGCGCCGAGGCTGCGTCGGCACAAGTAATCACGTTAATATTCTCACGGCGAAAAGCGATCTTGATGACTTCGCGCATCGTAGCGCTGTCGTCGATGAAGTAGACGGTAGGTGTCCGCTTGGCAGGAGCATCGCCCAGCGGCGGAATAGTCATTGCTTCGCTCATTGCGCTTCCTTGTCCGCCATGTCACGCGTTCCTTCGTCAAATTCGCGCATGGCATCCAGCATAAGGTCGGTGGCCGAGCGCAGCACGGTGCGCTGCGTCGACGTGGTTCCATAGGTAAATTTGTAGACGCCTTCGTTGCTGTTTCCGCAGCTTTTCAAAATGTGAATCACGGCTTCATCGCCAAACAAATTGCCGCACTCTGCGTGCGTTATCGCCCCCGCGTCGTAGAACAGCACCCCGTCCGTCTCGCCTGCGTTGATGTGTAACGCGCCCGTCTGGTGCGCGTGCCCCAGCATTTGCATGACGCCTGTGAGGTCGTGGTGCGTCAAGTTGCCGCTGAGGCTAGTGTCGGACTGGGCAAGCATTTGCGTGGGTTGAAACCCTTCCGCTTTGCTGACAATGATCTGCTTTACGTGCGCGGCGATGACCGCGGGTTGCCCGTTGCGGTCGATATAATCGTCGCAGCCGGCCTGAAATGCCTCCATCAACGCGCGCTGGCTTCCATTCCCGAGTGCGATAATGGGCAAATTGGCATTTTTTGAATCCGCGTGAATAATTCTTGCAACCTCCAGAGCGCCCATCTCCCGCATATTTGTCGCGCACAGAATTGCGGATGGCGTGTCGTATTCAAGCGTAGTGAGAGCAAAAGCCGCTTGGGTACTGGTCACGACCTCAAACCCTTCGCGTTTCAAGGCATCGCCGAGGCGCTTTGCAAAATAGACGTTACTGTCTATGAGAAGAACCTTGACGGGACGTCCGGCGGGGATCACGGCTGCGCCTCCGGTCTTTGCCGCGCCGCGGCTTCCGCGAGTGCTTGTTCCGGGCCAGGCGTGAGCGTGTCGAGATTCAAGACTTCGATCACATCACCGTCATGCGACAGCCACCCCGCCACGTGCGGCGCATCGGATTCGACTGCCGCCATCATCTCCGCATTGATCAATTCGCATTCGCCAGTGACCGGCATCGCCACCCATTCCCGCTGTGCTCCGTAGTTGCGAACGGCGATCAGGTAAAAACGGCGCGACGTCAGGCGCTTCCCCAGCAGCATTTCCGAAACATCGCATACTGGAACGATCCGGCCACGTCGCAGGATTACGCCTTCCAATTTCGGTGTTCGGTGTGGAAAACGAAAAACCCGGCTCGGGGCCACGAGCTCGGCAATCTGGTTCGCGGAAACGGCAAACCGCCGTTCGCCCAGCCGCAGCAGGACGAAGGATTGCAGTGCGAGTTCGGTCGATGCGGTCATTACGCGGAGCTTGTCCCCTCCAGATCCTCGCTTGCGGTTTTGTCCGCTTCGAAAAGAGTCGCATCGAGCAAAGTCAATTCTTCGGGCGACAAAAACCCTTCCGGATGCACCACCGGTACGACCGTCTGATCGAGTGCCGTCAAGCCGCGGTACCATTGCCTCTCTTCGTGACAGAAGGAGAGCGGAAGCGCTTGCAGCCGCGTCATGGTGGTCATCTTCTCGATGCCATCGATCAAAAGAGCCGTGCGTGTCTTGCGCAGCACGAATAGCTGCGCTCCCTCCGCCGCATGCAGGCCAAAATGCATGGCGCCGTTGACGATGAAAAGTGAGCGGTCCCCGCGCCGCAGGACGTGGCGAACCTTTCGAAGCCCGGGCGCAGTGATGCTGGTCGCAGCACCTGATATGCTGTCGGCGCTTCGCACTTCCTGTACCGAAGACGAAGATACGGCGAACAATTGTCCGCTGATGCGGAAGAGAATGATCTGTTCCGTCTTTGTCAGACTCGCCTTCACAGGGGCTGCCAGGCGCATTAGCGAACTCCCACGGGTGCGGTGCGGCAGATTCCGAGGACGCGCTTTTCGATGGCGGCATAAATATCGTCGATGGAGAGAACCTGATCGACAGCACCCGCTTTTATGGCCTCGGCAGGCATGCCGAAAATCACGGACGTTGCTTCGTCCTGGGCCAGCACCAGGCCGCCCGCTGCCTTGATGGCCCTCGCCCCGTTGGCTCCATCGTTCCCCATTCCCGTAAGCACGGCCGCAAGGCTCAGTGGGCCAGCGAAGGCGGCAACGGATTCCATGGTGGCGTCAATATTCGGCAGATAACCGTTGATGCGGCCGCTGGTCCCGTCAAGCTGGATGCGACCCGTGGGCATAACGCGAAGGTGCTGGCCGCCCGGACAGATGTAGAGCGTTCCCGGCTGAAGCGATTCATTGGTTTCCGCTTCTTTCACGCGGATTCCAGTGAATTCCGCGAGCTGCGCGGCATATTGCGTCGTGAATGTCGCCGGCATGTGCTGCACGAGGATCACGGCGGCAGGGAAGTCTGCCGTGAAACCGGGTGCGATGCGCATGACCGTGGCTGGCCCGCCTGTCGATGCTGCCAGCACGACCACCGGGAAGCGTTGATCGAGCGCGGGCGTACGCGAGGGACGGATGCTCACTGACGCAGCTGCCAGAGTCTTGGAGCCGTTGGCATTCTGAATTGTTAAAGCCATACGGGACGCCGTGCGCACGACGCGCACTTTGGCTGCCATTCGCACTTTGCGGAGGAGGTCTTCTTTTACGCTCTTCATATCGAGGTCAATGGCGCTTGACGGTTTGGCGACAAATTCAATCGCGCCGAGTTCCAGAGCCCGAAGAGTGCTGGCTGCACCTTCGCGCGATTCAGAGCTGACGATGACGATCGGCCGCGGATTCGTGGTCATGATTTCCGCGGTGGCCTGGAGCCCGTCCACGTGAGGCATATTGATGTCCATGGTGATGACATCGGGCTTCAGTGATTCCGCCAGCGCAACGGCCTCGCGGCCGTCCTTAGCGTTGCCCACAACCTGCAGTTGTTCGTCAGCGTTGAAAATCGCTTCCAGGACCTTCCGCATAAATGTGGAATCGTCCACGACGAGCACGCGAAACTTTTTGTTGGTTGTCGCCATTGTTCGTTTACGCTACCGGCGCGGCGGGGCGCGGCGCCTCCGTTCCTATAAGTTGTTCGACCGCCGCGATCAGTTGATCCTCCTGCACCGGCTTGGTCAGGAATGCCGTGGCGCCTTCCTTCATCGCACGATCGCGATGCTTTGCTCCCGCGCGCGACGTAACCACCATCACGGGAATTCGCCGCGTCGAAGGGCTTTGGCGCAGCTGCACCATCAATTCGTAGCCGGTCATGCGCGGCATTTCGAGGTCGGTAATGACCAGATGGCAGCCGTGCTGCGTCACCAATTCGGCGGCTTCGAGCCCATCCGCCGCCAGTTTCACGCGATATCCGTTCTTCTCCAGCATCCGGCCGACAAATTTGCGCACGCTGATCGAATCGTCCGCCACCACGATTACGCGTTCTTGCTCGACACGGTCGATGGCCTCGGAAGGAATGCTCCCGCGCGCAATCGCCGTCGAGCCCGGGGCAAAGATTCGCGCGGCGCTGGCACTCGCCTGTATCGGCCGGTGCTCACTTGGTTCTGTCGCCACCATGCGGTTCAGATCGATCAGCAGGATGAGGCTGCCATCTGGCGCGATGGTCGTACCCGGAAAGAGTTTCACCCGCCGCAAGTATTCGCCCAGGTTCTTGATGACGATTTCGTCTTTACCGAGAACTTCTTCCACGACCAAGCCGATCTTCCGGTTTCCAGCGTTTGCCACCACCATCCGGAAGTATCCATTGATCGGTTCGAGCGGCGGCAAACCTAGATAGGTATCCAGTCGCACGACCTCGGTGACGACGTCGCGCACCTTGGTCAGCAGTTTTCCGCCGACGTCTTCAATTTCATCGGCGCGCAGCCGGCGGATTTCCTCGACGACTGCCAATGGCAGTGCGAAATTGGTCGTGCCGCAGCGTACAAACAGAGCGGGAGAAATAATCAGGGTGAGCGGCACCTTAAGCGTAAACTTTGTGCCCTTGCCGCTCGTGCTCTGGATATCGATTTCGCCGTTCAGCGTGTTTAGGTTTGCCCGCACCACATCGAGCCCGACTCCGCGCCCGGCCAGCTCCGTTTTCACTGGAGCCGTCGAGAACCCCGGATGGAAAAGCATCTCCCGAAGATCGCGCTCCGTCAGCCGGCCGGCGGTCTCCTCGGAAACAAGTCCGCGCTCGATCGCGCTTTGCTTCACGCGTTCGTAATTGATGCCACTGCCGTCATCTTCGACTTCGATGTAAATGTGGTTGCCGCGGTGGTAGGCGCGCAGGATGATATTCCCGGTGGACGATTTACCAGCGGCGGTGCGGTCGTTGCTTTGCTCGATACCGTGCGCCACCGAGTTGCGCACCAGGTGTACGAGCGGGTCGGAAATCTGCTGAATGATATTGTTGTCGAGTTCCGTTTCACTCCCGGAAAGATCCAGCTCGACATGCTTGCCAGTCGAGTTCGCCGCATCGCGAACCGCCCGCGACAATCGCGAATACAGCGTTCCAATGGGAACCATTCGCGCGGCGGTAATCTCGTCTTGCAGATGATGCGCCAGCTTCGTGAATTCGTCGATATCGCCTTCGACGCGTCCGATGAACCCTTCCAGCTGTGAAAGCACTTCGTTAACGTCCGCTGAAATCTCGGCCATCGACCGCGACAAAATATTGAAATCGTCGTAGCGGTCCATCTCTAGTTCACTGAATTCGGACCAGAACGACGTATCCCCCGCTGCCGCGCTCGTAAGCATCTGTGGAGTGGGCGCGGGGTTCCAGGGCCCCCGAGCGGTGCGGTTGTTACTGATGCGGTTAAATTCGTACTTTTCCTGAAACTCGGCGACTTTGCCCTGCAGCCGCTCTTTCGAAAAGCTCAACGTATCGACAAGTTTTTCGAGTTCCGCCACGCGGCCCACCATGCGCGTACGATTAATGACCAGTTCACCGACCGTATTCATCATGCGGTCGAGCCGGGCCAGTGCAATTCGAACTGATTTAACCGTCGAAGTACCGCTTGCAGATTGTTTCGCCGCCTTCTTCCCGGGTGTTGCGATTTGTGAAGCGGATTCTATTTCTTTCGCATGCCGAGATTCCGCCGCACCGGTTGACTCGGCCGAAGCCGCGGCCTCATCCGGGTCGAGGGGAGCAAACTCCGCGATGCGGCCCAGCAGGGAATCGATGCCGGTCCGCATGTCACCATCGTCGGCCCACTGTCGGTGGAGCGTCTTCTTCAGAACGTCCACTGACTCGAGGCACAAGTCCACGACGGCCGGTGACGGTTCAATCTCTCCATCGCGCAAACGGCCAATCAAATCTTCGATGCGGTGAGCAATAGCCCCCAGTCTTTTCAGCCCGACTTGCGCCGCGGAGCCTTTTACCGTGTGAATAGCACGAAACAGTTTGTTGATCTCTTCCGGATTGTTGTTGCCTTCCAGCGAAATAAGGGAATCGCTGACAACCTGGAGATGCTCCTCCGCTTCCGGCTGAAAGAACTCAAGGATCTCGGCCGGCACGTCATCGTCCAGCGGCAGCGCGTCAAAGTAAGAGCCCGTCGCTGCTGCAACAACGGGTTCATTGATCTCCTCGTCAGCAAACCGTTCACGCGATTCCGGCTGGGAAAGGTTCAGCGGCGGCGGTTCCATGGGAAACGCGAAGCGATAGCGCTCCTTGAATACAGCAATATCATCAACACTCTCTTTGCCCGTATCGCTAATTTCCAAGAGGTCGGTTTCGAGCAGCGAAATTCCATCCGAAAGAAATTCCGTCAACGGTCCATGCAGATCGTTGCCGAGAGGCGCGTTCAGTGCGTATTGAAAGACATGTGCGAGTTTCCCGGCAATTTCGGAGAATCGCGGAAATCCATAGCTGGCCGAAGTGCCGCTCAGCGTGTGGGCCGAGATGTAAAGCCGTTCCAGGTCTTCCCGTCGCGGCGCAACGTCCTGAAGCACGCTGACGTATTCCCGCAAGTACTGCAGGTTCTCGGAAGCTTCCTGGAGGAACAGCTCGACGGCTTCGCGGTCCAGCGTGCTCACGCCCGTCCCTCCGCCACGAGTTCCGGTTTCTGCAATTCATCCACTGTCGGCTTCCGGTAGAGAATGCAATCGTTCAAAACGATGGCCTGGAACTTCACCGGCATCTTGGAGATCGACTCCGAGTGACCAAGGAACAAATATCCGCCGGGTTCCAGCGTGTCGTAGAACCTTTGCACCAGCGAGCGCCGGCGCTCTTCCGAGAAGTAGATCAGCACGTTCATGCAAAAAATCATGTCCATGCGGCCGACGTACACTGCTGAAGCAAGGTTCATCTGCGCAAACGAAACCATCTTGCGCAGCCGCGGCTTTACCTGATGTCCGCCGCTGACCTCCGTAAAGTGGTTTGCCAGCTGGGTCGCGCTCACACTGGCGATGCTGCGGCCTTTGTAGATCCCCCGTTCGGCGTGCTTCAGGGCGTGTCGTCCGACATCGGTTGCAAGTATTTCCACGTTCCAGGCATCCGCGAACGACAGCGAATCCGCGATCGTGATGCCGATCGAATATGGCTCTTCGCCCGTTGAACAGCCGGCGCTCCAGATCCTGAGCGTTCGGGGATTCTTCCAGAATTTCTTCGTGTGCAACTCGGGCAGCACGCGTTTCTCGAATGCTTCGTACACGCCCGGATACCGAAAGAAGCTCGTTTCCTGCGTCAGCAGCCGCTCGAGCAGGCCCTCGTATTCGACATTGGATTTGCGCATGGCGCGCAGCAGTTCCGTGCCGCGCTCCATTCCTTTTACGCGCAGGTGTTCACGTACACGCATCGAGAAGAAGCGCTCGCGCGATTCATCGAAGCAAATTCCCGTCCGCTCTTCGATCAACATGCGAATCTCGCTCAGCTCGTGTTCGCTCAGCTCTTGCAAATGTCCCTGGCGTTCGCTCATCGTGCTCCCGTTGTATGGGCCTCACTCTTGCTTTGGCTGCCTGGCGATGAAGAGCGTTAGCGCTTAACGAAGGGCGCCTGCCGGGACGGGCCGCTCGGAATCTTCATGTGCCGCCGCCGCTTTCGATGACGCGCGGAATTGCGCTAGCGCTTCGTTCAATTGATCCGACAGTTTGACGAGCTGGCTGACCGTTGCCACCGTCCCGCGCGTTCCTTGCGACGTCTGTCGAGTAATGCTCGAAATAATCTGCATGGCGTGCGCTACTCCTTCTGTTCCGCGCACCTGCTGTTTCGATGCCAACGAGATTTCCTGCACGAGTTCCGCTGACTGGCGTACCACGTTGGAAATGGCGTCCAGCGCGCGGCCCGCCTGGTCGGCAAGTTGGGCGCCTCCTTCCACTTCCTTCGTGCCTTCTTCCATGACCACAACCGCCTCGTTCGTCTCTGCTTGAATCGCCTTGATGAGTGCGGCGATATCCTTGGTCGCGCTGCGGCTGTGCTCGGCAAGCTTGCGGACTTCGTCGGCGACGACCGCAAAACCTCGTCCCGCTTCGCCCGCGCGTGCTGCCTCGATGGCTGCGTTCAATGCCAGCAGGTTTGTCTGTTCCGTGATGTCATTGATGACGTTGATGATTTCCGAGATTTCCAGGGAGCGGTCGCCGAGAGATTTGATCTTTTTCGCGGTCGCTTGCACCGATGCGCGGATTCGCTGCATGCCCTCGAGCGTGTCGCGGACGGCGCGATTGCCCTGTTCGGCCGCATCCAGCGCGCGGCGTGCCGCTTCGGCGCTCGCTTCGGCGTTGTTCGAAACCTGTTTCATGGACACCGTGAGTTCTTCGACGGCGCTCGACGTGTTGGTAATTTCCTGGTCTTGCTGCGTAGCGCCCGCCTGCATTTCATCGGCGGCCACCAGAATGTTGTTCGAGCACGCGGTCACTTCCATGGCCGCTTTGCGAACGCGCTCGAGAACCTTGGTGAAGTTATCGAGCATGTAGTTGATCGAATCCGTGACGTTGCCGAGAGCGTCGTTAGTCACTTTGCCGCGTTGCGCCAAATCACCGCGCGCGACCTGGTTGATGACACTCAGCAATTCGGTGATGCTGCGCTGCAGCGCGTCGTTGGCGTCCTGGTTGCTCGTTGCCTTGGACACCTTGACGACCGCGCGATTTAGGTTTTCCGCAATGTAGCCCAGTTCATCATTCGAAGTGACTTCTGCGCGTGCCCGCGGATCGCCTGCGGCCATCCGTTCGGAGAACTCTGCGAGAGCCTGCACTGGTCCCAGCAGTGCGCCGAACCGCCATGCGAGGATTACCGCCGTCGCCAGCGCAAGCGCAACGGCGAAGAGCACTGTTCCCCCCGCCGGCGAGCCGAAGTCGAACAAGGACGCCTCGCCGGCCTTCTTGCCGGCGCTGAAGGCGAGTCCGAGAACGATGAAGCCGACCACTCCGTTCAGCAGGACCAGCGTCCAAATTGTGGAACTCAATCGCGATTTCATGCCGCCCTCCAAATCTCTTCCGCGGAGCCCGCGCCGTCGACCGGCATCGTCTCCACAAAACTCAAATGCTGGGCCCCGGAAAAACTTCAAGCAACCGGCGCAAATCGATCACCAGCGCCAGGCGGTCGTCGTGCCGCAACATGCCGATGCAATGCGGTATGTTTTCCGGTGCTTGCTCGAGCAAATCCTCGGTGTTTACCGAATAGGTTCCGATGACTTCATCTGATGCGATGCCGATACGAAGGTCCTCGTGATGATTCTCGGCGCGTAAGGAAGCGACCACCACGTGCTTGGGCAGTAGGCCAGGTCGGCGGCCTTCGGTAATCGCAATGTCGATCAACGGCACGATGGCGCCGCGCAAATTGAAAATTCCGACCAGGTATGCCGGGCCAAGCGGGAGCTTTGTCAGCAACGGCCAATCCAGCACTTCCTCGACATCCAGGACCGGGAGGCAGAATCGCTCGCGACCGCTGCGGAAGACGCAATACTGCGACTCCGGCGGCCGCTCTTCGATTGGCCCAAGAGCTTCGAGCAGATCGCCGGTATCGGCGTCCGCGGGAAGGGGTTCAAGATGGAAGTCTTCACTCATCGCCCATTCTCTTGCTCAGAAACTCTCATGCAAACCGCCGCACCGCGCGTAGCAGGTCTTCCCGTGTAAAGGGCTTCGTTACGTATCCATCCGCGCCTTGCTGCTGACCCCAATATTTGTCGCTCGCTGTATCCTTCGAGGTCACCAGGATCACCGGGATCATGTTGAACTCGGCGTTCCCCTTCAGGTCACGGCAAATCTGAAAGCCGTTCCGGTCTGGCATCACTACATCGAGCAGGATCACACTGGGCCGCTCGTTCGCAATGGTCTCCTCGACGCGCTTGGGGTCGTGCAACCCAATCGGCCAATAGCCCTCTTTCTCCAGCAAGCCTTCGATCAGCTTGACCTCAGCAGGCGAGTCATCAACGATCAGGACTTTTTTGTGCACGGCCGTGCTCTCTCCATACTTGTCCACAGAGCAGAGGTGCACGTCAGCAGCCAGCTTTTCGATTCTTCGTGCTGCAGTGTCACGTCGGGCTAACCATCTATAAATGAGCGGGTTGCAGCGGCGAGGGAGGGTCTCAGCGCCGTCGCGAGGTTGGCGCGGCCGTCTCTTCTGTCTCAGCTTGAGATGCATTCTCAGCTTCCTGCATCTCGCTTGCAAGCAATGAGAAACGCTGCATCACCTCGTTAATTCGCAGCGCCATGCTGTGCATGGTCTTAATCTGTGCCAGCGACTGCGAGGAGAGCTGCCCCGGCTCCAGCAGCAGCAATTCGGCATTTCCGAGCATGGAGGTCAGCGCATTGTTTACGCTGTGTTTCATGTCCAGCATGTACCGCCCGAGTGTGGCGTGGTTTTCGTTCTTGGCGGCGTTTCGTTCTGCCTGCCGTGCGATCTGCAAAGCTTTCGCTCGGCGCAAAGATTCGCCGGCGACGAGGAGGAGCGTTTGCGCCCAATCTTCGCGAAGCGGGATATGAACTAGCCTTGGGTACTTGCTGCGCAACTGCCCGAATTCCTGAGAATCTGCCGGGACACACAGAATGACCACCGTTGCCGGATCGAGCGACCGCAATACGCTGGTAGTTTTTCCATTGTGCACTGGCCCCACCACGACAAGATCGTGATCCGGTGCATCTTGTTCACGCCACGAATTGCTATTGAGAACAGTAATGTTCGGGGCCTGACGTTCGGCCTGCCAGCAGGCCGTCAGTAGCCGGGCAAATTCACTTTCATCGGTGAGGATGACTACGTTGGCGTGTCGCAATGGAATCCAGCTCCCCGAAGTTTCCGTCCGGCCTGGCCGGACCAGTTCGCCATCGGTTACAGCTTTTCTGCTTCGTCCAGCGCCGAGAGCAAACGTTTCGTACTAATCCCGAGGTTTACGGCTGCTTCCGTATCCTTCGCTTGCTTTGCCGCATCCACGCGCTCCTGCAGTCGAGTGACTTCCACGCGCGCCATATTCATTGCTTTGTCGAGCGAGGTGGCATTCCCCGTGTCCTTGGCGGATTCTATTGCTGCTGTTACCAGCACGCGGGCGACAACGGCTCGCCGCAAATCCTCCGCGGACGGCCCGTCTTCGCTGACGAATGCCGTTACTTCCCATGACGACAGCAGAATTCGCGCTCCGCCGACCTTGACCGTGGTCATGGACCTTCCACGCGAAGGCGGTGTTGCGATCAGTTGCTCCCAGATTTGCTCCATGCAGTTTTCAAAATCCAGCACCGCAACGGCATCGGCCGCCGCAGGTGTCGCTGGATGTTCCTTCGCTTTCGTGCTGGCATTGGAAACCCTGGATTCCGTCGCCGGCCTCGTTGCCGCGGGGAGAGGCTTTCCTGCCTGTACTGCTGCCAGTGGAGGGACGCTCTCGCCCGATTTTCCGGGTGCCTTCTCGAGTGCCTGTTCTACGTCCGTTCGCAGTCCGAGTAGCCGGTCGAAGGCCTGACTGACCGAGCGCTCCGTGTAATCCTTCTGGAAGGGCTGTTTCCACTCGTCAGCAATCGCACAAATCTTTGTAAGCGGTTCGCTGGCTGACAGTCCGAAATGGTGGCAGTCGATGATGCGTGCACCAGCGGATTGCAGCTGGCCGAGTCCAGCGCGGATGGCAATCATGTCCGCATGCATCAGCTCAATCAGTGTCCGGCGCATCAGAAAATTAAACCGGACGAAAGCGACCAGCGCCGCGGGATCATAAAACATCCCGCCGGCCGCTTCCTTCACGTTGCGGCCCTGCTCGATGAAATTCGTCTTCAGTATCTCCCGTAGGCCGCGGAATCCCCGCAGCGCCTCGATCATTTGTTCTAGCGGCGCGCACCATGCGAGCGGGTGCGGATCCACATCTCCGAGCACCGGCTGCATGACCTGAGTGACATCCCGGAGTTCGATCTGTTTGTGATAAATCTTCGCGGGCGCACAGAGCGCGAAGTACTGTACGAGCAAAAAGTCGATCTTGTCTCGGTCGACATTGCTTTTCTTCGTTTTGCGCAGATGACGCTGAATCAGTGTGCGCAGTCCCGTTTCGCTGGTGTTCAGCGTGGTCATCTGCAGGAGATGGCGGAGTTGATGCACCATGACGCGCTGGTCCATCGAATCCAGCCACTCGTGCACTGGGCTGAAGATCTGCAAATCGAGTTGTTCTGGAAGGTTCCGCTTCGCTTGCGCAAAGGGGACTTCGATTTCCAGTTGTTTCGCGAGCGCCAGATAGATCGGGAACACCGAGCGCGCTTCTTTCCATTGCTCCTGGCGTGGGCCTTGCGATCGGGCGGGGATATTCAGCGTTGTTATCGTCTTGTTCAAGGCTGTGTCACCACCCAGTCGCAGGGGCCTTGCGAAAATCTGACGGCCACTGCTTTGCGTCCTTCGTGATACTGCACGCCGACGACGGTCGCTTCTACCGCTCTTCCTTCTCCAGTTGCCTCGATCCGCACGTGATCGTCAAACTCCAGCGGCAAGGTCGAAAGAAAAATGGCGTGCTCCGGGCCGCCATATTCCACAATTGCGGCCTCGCGAAAGCTGGTTCCGCCTCCGC
>Ga0066659_10000250_pt1 | contig 17915 bp, 13 predicted proteins | sample GraSoiAngelo_108_FD_75176 | JGI IMG/M metagenome (GOLD analysis project Ga0066659, IMG submission 75176) | Grasslands soil microbial communities from the Angelo Coastal Reserve, California, USA - 14_0903_09_40cm | ecosystem: Environmental > Terrestrial > Soil > Grasslands | place: USA... | reverse complement strand
TGGCCGAGGCCGCTGCGCAATGGCGGACACACCCGATCTTTCTGCTGGCGTCGACCGCCGATGTGTATGCGTGGCAACAGCGCCCTACTAAGGAAGAGGACTGCGTGCAGCCATCCACGGCCTATGCCGCGAGCAAGCTGGGCGCAGAGCTCGCGACACGGCAAGCCGAGCGCTGCCGCGGGCTGAAGGTCATCATCGCGAGACCCTTTCTCCACTCCGGCCCGGGCCAGGACGAAAGCTACTGGCTCCCTGCTCGATGTAGGATGCTGCGGGAGGCGAAGCGCAATGGCTGGGCGGCAGTCCCGGTGGGTGACCTGACGGCGGTGCGCGACTTCCTGCACGTGCACGACGTCGCCGACGCCTATGCGGTGCTCCTGCAGCGCGGCGTGCCCGGCGAGGTGTACAACATCGCCTCCGGCCGCGCCGTCACGCTCGAGGAAATTCATACACGACTGGAGCAGCTGCTCGGCGTCGCTCCGAAACACGAAGTGGATGCGAGCCAGGTGCGACGCGAGGCGCGACCCTATCTGGTCGGCGATGCCGCCAAGTTGCGCGCGGCGACGGGCTGGAGCCCGCGCCGCACGCTCGACGATATCCTGCGAGACATCCTCGATGCCCAAAAGAACTGATCTCGCACGCATCCTGCTGCTCGGCTCGGGGCCGATCGTCATCGGCCAGGCCGCGGAGTTCGACTACTCGGGAACGCAGGCCGTGAAGGCCCTCAAAGAGGAGGGCTACACCGTCATCCTCGTGAACTCGAATCCCGCGACGATCATGACAGACCCCGAGCTGGCCGACCGCACGTACATCGAACCGGTCACGCCCGACTGGGTGCGCAAAGTCATCGAGCGCGAGAAGCCGGACGCGCTGTTGCCGACGATGGGCGGCCAGACGGCCCTGAACGTGGCGATGGCGCTCGCCAACGACGGCACGCTCAAGAAGCACAAGGTCGAGCTGATCGGCGCCAACGCGCGCGCCATCCGCATGGCCGAGGATCGCGCGGAGTTCAGCGCCGCGATGAAACGCATCGGTCTCGCGACGCCGGCGGGCCGCACGGTGACGTCCGTCGCCGCAGCCCTTGAGGTGGTCCAGGACCTCGGTTACCCCGCGATCATCCGTCCGTCGTACACGCTCGGCGGCACGGGCGGCGGTGTCGCCTACAACCGCGCCGAGTTCGAGGAGCTGGTCGAGCGGGCGCTGGAGTTGTCGCCCGTGCATTCGACGCTGATCGAGCACAGCGTGCTCGGCTGGAAAGAGTTCGAGCTCGAGGTGATGCGTGACAGGCGCGACAACGTCGTGATCGTCTGCTCGATCGAGAACCTCGATCCGATGGGTGTGCACACCGGCGACTCGATCACGGTCGCGCCCGCGATGACGCTCACCGACCGGGAATATCAGCGCATGCGGGACGCCGCCATCGCGATCATCCGCGAGATCGGCGTCGAAGCGGGCGGCTGCAACATCCAGTTCGCCGTCAATCCGGCCGACGGCGAGATGCTGGTGATCGAGATGAACCCACGCGTCTCACGCTCGTCCGCGCTTGCCTCCAAGGCCACCGGCTTCCCCATCGCGCGCATCGGCACCAAGCTCGCCGTGGGCTACACGCTCGACGAGCTCCCCAACGACATCACGCGCACGACGCCGGCGTCGTTCGAGCCCGTGCTCGACTACGTCGTGGTGAAAGTGCCGCGGTTCGCGTTCGAGAAGTTCCCGACGGCCGACTACCGGCTTACGACGCAGATGAAATCCGTCGGCGAAGCGATGGCCATCGGTCGCACGTTCAAAGAGGCGTTCCAGAAGGGCCTCCGGGCGCTCGAAATCGGCCGGCCCGGCTGGGTCCTCGGCGCGACGCCCGCGGACGACCGGCTCACCAGCACGTCGCCGGACGATCTCCGCGTCGCACTGCGGACCGCGACGCCGGAGCGAATCTTCCAGATCAAACGCGCCTTCCTCGCCGGGCTGACGGTGGATGACATTGCGCACGCCTCAGGCATCGATCCGTGGTTCCTCTATCAGCTCGAGGAGCTGGTCGCTGCGGAGCGGTGGTTCAGCGCGCTCGCCACCGTCGGCCGTGCCGAGCTGAAGCAGATGAAGCGGCTGGGATTCTCGGACCGGCAGCTCGCCGCGCTGCGCAACACGACCGAGTCCGCCATTCGGGACCAGCGCTGGAGCCTCGGGATTCATCCCGCCTACAAGACGGTCGATACCTGCGCCGGAGAATTCCCGTCCACGACGCCGTATCTCTATTCGTCCTATGACGAAGAGAATGAGTCCGAGCCGTTCGGCGAGCAGGGCATCGTGATTCTTGGCAGCGGGCCGAACCGCATCGGCCAGGGCGTCGAGTTCGATTACTGCTGCGTGCGGGCCGGGTTGGCGTTCCGCGAGCTCGGGTTCAAGACGATCATGATCAACTCGAATCCCGAGACGGTCTCGACCGACTTCGATATCTCCGACAAGCTGTACTTCGAGCCGCTCACGTTCGAAGACGTGCTCGAGATCACCCGCTGGGAGCGTCCCAAGGGCGTCGTCGTGCAGCTCGGCGGTCAGACGCCGCTGCAGCTCACCAAGCCGCTCGACGCCGCCGGCGTCACCGTGCTCGGTACGTCGCCCGACGCCATCGACATCGCCGAAGACCGCGAGCGCTTCGAAGCGCTCGCCGACAAGCTGGGCGTCACGCAGCCGCCCAATGGCATCGCACGCTCGGTGGAGGAGGCCGTCGCGGTCGCGCAGCGCATCGGCTATCCCGTCCTGGTGCGGCCATCCTACGTGCTGGGCGGCCGGGCGATGGAGATCGTGTACGACGACGACTCGCTGCGCGGTTACTTCGTCAAGGCCGCACGCGTCGCCCCGGAGCATCCGGTGCTCATCGACCGGTTTTTGGAGGACGCCTTCGAAGCCGACGTCGACGCGATCGCAGACGGCACACGCTGTGTGATCGGCGGCGTGATGCAGCACATCGAGGACGCCGGCGTCCACTCTGGCGACTCGGCCTGTGTCCTCCCGCCCTATCTGATCGGGGACCGCCAGGTGGAGGAGATGCGCCGTCATACCCAGGCCTTTGCCAGGGCGCTGAACGTCATCGGCCTGATGAATGTCCAGTATGCGATCAAGAACGGGGTGGTGTACGTGCTGGAGGTCAATCCGCGGGCCTCGCGGACCGTTCCGTTCGTCAGCAAGGCTACCGGGGTGCCCCTGGCGAAGCTGGCGGCAGCGGTTATCTCGGGGCGGACACTGGACGATTTGGGTCTTCCCGATGAGCTTCCCGTCGCCGGGGTGGCGGTCAAAGAGGCGGTGTTCCCCTTCACGAAGCTCCCCGGCGTGGATACCGTGTTGGGGCCGGAAATGCGGTCCACGGGCGAAGCGATGGGTTTGGCCGACAGCTTCGGCATGGCGTTCGCTAAGGCGCAGATTGCCGCGGAAGGCAGCCTGCCGCTTGAGGGCACGATCTTCGTGACGGTGAATGACCACGACAAACCGACGGTCTTGCCGATCGCCCGTCGCTTCCACGAGCTGGGATTCCGGATCCTGGCGACCGAGGGGACAGAGCGGTATCTCCGGGGCCGTGGCGTTCCGGCGGAGCGCGTGCTGAAAGTGCACGAGGGGCGTCCCAACGCGATCGATCTGATCGTGTCGGGCGAGGTGCAGCTGTTGATCAACACGCCGCTCGGGAAGTTCACGCAGGCTGATGACTACGCCATCCGGCGCGCCGCGCTGGTGCACCGGGTGCCGTACACGACGACCATGTCCGCGGCGAGTGCCGCGTGTGATGCGATCATTGCGCTCCGCAGCCGAACCGGGAGCGTCAGGAGCTTACAGGAATGGCACGAAAGAGCGAACGGCGAAAAGTCGACGACCGGCGGGCAAATAGCCGCGGCAAACGCGTAGCCAAGACGGTCGCCAAACCCAAGGCGAAGGCGGTTGCGCCTGCGCCGCCGCCTGCGCCCAGGATCAAATTCCGCGGCAAGCTGCTCGAGAATGAGCCGCTGTCCCGCTACACCACGTGGCGCCTCGGCGGCCCGGCCCGCTACCTCGCGCTGCCGGCCGACAGCGAGGACGTGGTCCGCGCGCTGGAGCTGGCCCAGGAGCGTGGCCTTCCCTGGATCGTGCTGGGTCTGGGCTCCAACGTCCTCGTCAAAGATGGGGGCTTCCCCGGCGTCGTGATTCGGATGGGGAAGGGACTCGACCGCTTCGAGATGAAGGGCGCGACTGCGATCGTCGGCGCGGGGATGCCGACGCCTATCTTGGCGCGGCGCACGGCCGAAGCCGGGTTTGTCGGCGTCGAGCGGTTCATCGGAATCCCCGGCACCGTGGGCGGCGGCATCTACATGAACGCGGGCTGCCATGGCGCCGAGTTTGCGGAGATCGTGACGGAAGTGACCGTGATGGATCCGCGGGGCAAGGTCAAGCAGCTCTCGCGCAAACAGATCTCGTTCAAGTATCGCGCGAGCAATATCGAGGGCATCGTCCTCGAAGCGAAGCTGGTGCTGGGTGAGGAGTCGCCGGCCAAGCTGAAGGAGCTGCAGGCGAAGCTGTTCCGCTGGCGCAAGGCGGGGACCCCGTTCGATCAGCCGTGCTGCGGCTCGACGTTCACCAATCCCAGTGGCAGCACCAAGACGGCCGGCATGCTCATCGACGAGTGCGGGCTCAAGGGCTTCACCATCGGCGGCGCGCAGGTGTCCACGCTCCACGCGAACTACATCATCAACAAGGGCACGGCGACGGCGAACGACGTGCTCAAGGTGATCGATCACCTCCGCAAGACGGTCGCCAAAAAGACCGGTGTCACACTGGAGCTCGAGTGCAAGATCATCGGCTAAACTATTTCGCGCACGAGTCCAGCTACGTCGACGATGGTGCGGTCATCGGGAACGGCACCAAGATCTGGCACTTCTCACATGTGATGCCCGGGGCGGTAATCGGCGAGCGGTGCAATCTCGGCCAGAACGTCGTCGTCATGCCTGGAACGAAGATCGGCAACAACGTGAAGATTCAGAACAACGTTTCGATCTACGAAGGCGTCGAGCTGGAAGACGACGTCTTCTGCGGCCCCTCGTGCGTGTTCACCAACGTCATGAATCCCCGCAGCCACGTGTCGCGCAAGAACGAGTACCGGCGTACGGTCGTGAAGCGGGGCGGCTCGATCGGCGCGAACGCCACGATCGTCTGCGGCGTCACGCTGGGCGAATACGCGTTCATCGGCGCCGGTGCGGTCGTGACTTCTGATGTTCCGGCATACGGTCTCATGGTCGGCGTTCCCGCCCGACGCGTGGGATGGATGTGCCAGTGCGGTGAGCGGCTACATCCGACTGGCGGGCACGCCACGTGCGCGCGCTGCGGCGCGAGTTACACGGAAACCGGCGGCGCGTTGCGCCAGGTCACTCCATCACGCGTGGGTGCTTCATGAACGTCCCGCTGCTCGATTTGGTCGCTCAATACCATGCGATCAAGGACGATGTGCTCCCTGCGATGATGGAGGTCATCGAGACCCAGCATTTCATCATGGGCCCTACCGTGCCGCGGCTCGAGTCAGAGATTGCGCGGCTGTCGCACGCCAAGCATGGGATCGGCTGCGCGAGCGGGACGGACGCGCTGCTGCTGCCGCTCAAGGCGCTCAACCTAAAGCCGGGTGACGAAGTCATCACGACGCCGTTCACCTTCTTTGCGACGGCGGGGACGATTCATAATGCCGGCGGCAAGCCCGTGTTCGTCGACATTCAGCCCGATACGTTCAACATCGATCCCGCGGCGGTGAAGCGCGCGATCACGTCGCGTACCCGCGCGATCCTGCCTGTGCATCTCTACGGCCAGATGGCCGATATGCTCGAGCTGATGTCCATCGCGCGGGCCAGAGGCCTCAAGCTGATCGAAGACGCCGCGCAAGCGATCGGGGCGCGGCGCAAGATGGATGGCGAGTGGCGGATGGCGGGTGAGCTCGGATGGGTGACGGGCTACTCGTTCTTCCCGAGCAAGAATCTGGGCGCCTGGGGCGACGGCGGCATGATGGTCACCTCGGACGACGCCGCCGCAGAGCGACTCAAGAAGCTGCGCCTGCATGGTGGTGCCAAGCAATACCACCATGAGGAAGTCGGCACCAACTCCCGCCTGGACTCGCTCCAGGCCGCCATTCTGCTCGCCAAGCTGCCGCATTTGGCCGCCTGGTCGGCGAAGCGGCGCGAGCACGCCGCCTACTATACGAAGGCGCTGGCCGAAGTCCCGCAGGTCAAGCCACCGGTGGTGGATCCTGCGAACGAGCACATCTTTCACCAGTACACGCTCCGGGCGGAGCGCCGCGACGAGCTCCAGACGCATTTGAAGAAGGAAGGGATCGGCCACGCCGTCTACTACCCGGTCCCGCTTCACCGCCAGCCCTGTTTTGAGCACTTAGGCCTTCAGGAAGGCAGCCTGCCCCAGGCAGAGCAGGCGTCGCGTGAAGCGATTTCGCTCCCCATCTACCCCGAACTGACCCGCGCGCAGCTCGATCGGGTGGTCGATGCGATCCACGGATTCTATCGGTGAAGCGGCTGAAGATCGGCGTAATCGGCGCTGGCGCCTGGGGGCGCAATCACGTCCGCACGGTCGCCGGCTTGGCCGAAGGCGAGCTTGCGGCGGTCTGCGACACCGACCAGAAAGTGCGAGAGCGACTGTCACGGCAATACCCGGGCGCCCTCGTGACGGGCGACGTGCCCGCGCTGCTCGGCGTCGTGGACGCCGTGATCGTGGCTTCCCCAGCCACAACCCATGCAGCCGTCGCCCAACAGGTGCTGGAGGCGGGCAAGCCGGTGCTGGTCGAGAAGCCGTTTGCCCTCAGTGTACGCGATGCCGAGGCCGTGGCCAGGCAGGCCGCTCAGCGGGGCATCCCGGTACTCGCCGGCCACCTCCTCGTCTATCACCCGGCCGTCCAACGGCTCCGCGAGCTCGTCCAGACAGGCGAGCTGGGCAAGGTATTCTATCTCTATGGCCTCCGCGTGAACCTGGGGCAGGTTCGCAAGGACGAAAACGCGCTCTGGAGCTTTGGACCACATGACGTTTCAGTGGCACTCTACTTGCTTGGTGAACAACCCGTACGCGTCGCTGCCCACGGCAAGAGCTACTTGCAACCCGCCATCGAGGATGTCGTGTTTCTCACCATGGAGTTCGCAAGCGGCGTGCTTGCGCACGTCCAGATGTCGTGGCTCGATCCCCATAAAGAACGGAAACTCACCGTGGTAGGCGCCAAGAAGATGGTAGTCTTCGACGACATGGAGCCGCGCGAGAAGTTGCGGATCTACGATAAGGGCGTGGACCGTCCGCCCGAGTACGGGTCGTTCGGCGAGAGCCTGGCGATTCGCGAGGGCGACATTTTCATCCCCCGCATTCCCACCGTGGAACCGTTGGCGGCCGAGCTGGCGCATTTCGTTCGGGCCGCACAGGGCCTTGAAGCGCCGCGCGCGAGCGCTGAGGACGGCGTGCGCGTCGTCCGCGTGCTCGAAGCCGCCTCCCGCTCATTGGCACGCGGCGGCACTCCGGAGACACCATGACCGCGACTGCCGCAGCACCAGCCATGGTCGACACCCTTCTCGCGAAAGGGAAGGACCGTACCGCCCTCTTTGGCGTCGTCGGCCTCGGCTACGTCGGACTGCCGCTCGCGATGGAGCTGGTCCGCGCCGGCTACCGGGTCCTCGGCGTCGACGTGAACCCGCGGGTCGTCGATTCGCTCAACGCGGGCCGCTCGCATATCCAGGACGTCCCGGCGGCGACGGTGGCTAACGCGGTGCAAGCCAAGAAATTCTCGGCGACGGCCGACCTGACCCGGCTCAAAGACCCGGACGTCATCTCCATCAGCGTGCCGACGCCGCTATCGAAGACCAAAGATCCCGACGTGAGCTACGTGCTCGCGGCGACGGAGTCGGTGAAACGCGCGCTCCGCAAGGGCCAGCTCGTGGTGCTCGAGTCCACCACATATCCCGGCACCACGCGCGAGCTGATGCTGCCGGCGCTCGAGTCGACGGGCCTGAAGGTGGGTGAGGACTTTTTCCTCGCGTTTTCGCCGGAGCGCGTGGACCCGGGCAACGAGCGGTTCAATACCCGCAACACCCCCAAGGTCGTCGGCGGCATCACGGCGAACTGCCTGAAGGTGGCGCTGGCGCTGTATCAACCGGCCATCGATACGCTGGTCCCGGTCTCCTCGCCGGAGGCGGCCGAGCTCGTGAAGATCCTCGAGAACACGTTCCGCAGCGTCAACATCGGGCTCGTCAACGAAATGGCGATCGTGTGCGACAAACTCGGCGTGGACGTGTGGGAAGTCATCGATGCGGCGGCCACGAAGCCCTTTGGGTTCATGAAATTCACGCCGGGACCGGGCGTCGGCGGGCACTGTATCCCACTCGACCCGCATTATCTCGCGTGGAAGATGCGCACGCTCAATTACAAGACGCGCTTCATCGAGCTCGCCGGTGAGCTCAACGCGGAAATGCCGGAATTCTGGGTGGCGAAGGTGGTCGACGCGCTGAACGACCAGGGGAAGGCGGTGCGCGGCAGTCGCGTGCTGTTGCTGGGTGTCGCGTACAAGAAAAACGTCGACGACATCCGCGAGAGTCCGGCCCTCGATGTGATCCGGCTGCTCCAGCACCGCGGCGCGCAAGTGTCCTACCACGACCCGCATGTGTCGGTTCTCAAGGACGACGGCATTGCGCTCAACTCCGTGGCGCTGACGCCCGAAACGCTCCGCGCGGCCGATTGCGTCATGATCATCACCGATCACAACGCGGTCGACTACGCGGCGGTGAAGCGACATGCGCGCGCGACGGTGGATACGCGCCATGTACTCTCGCGTGAGCGCAAGGCAGAACGCACGTGAAGGTAGCCGTCGTCGGCACGGGGTACGTCGGGCTCGTCGTGGGTGCGTGCCTCGCGGAGACTGGCAACGAAGTGATTTGCGCCGACGTCGATGTCGCCAAGATCGGGTCGCTCAAGCAGAATAAGCTGCCGATCTACGAGCCTGGGCTCGAACCCATGGTCGTGCGGAATCAACGGGACGGCCGCTTGATCTTCACGGCGAACGTGGCGGACGCCGTGGAGCGCTCCGAAATCGTCTTCATTGCGGTTGGCACGCCACCCGACGAGGACGGCTCGGCCGATCTGCAGCACGTGCTTGAGGTGGCGCGCACGATCGGCGACCACATGCACGAGCCCAAAGTGGTCATCACGAAGAGCACCGTCCCGGTCGGAACGGCGGAGAGGGTCCGCGCCGAGATCGCGCAGCGGACCCGCACGCCATTCCACGTGTGCTCGAACCCCGAGTTCTTGAAAGAAGGGGCGGCGGTCGACGATTTCATGAAGCCCGACCGCGTGGTCGTCGGCGTGGATTCCGCCGAAGCGGCCCACGTCATCGAAGAGCTGTACGCGCCGTTCGTGCGCACCGGGAATCCGTTGATCGTGATGGACATCCCGTCGGCGGAAATGACGAAGTACGCCGCGAACGCGATGCTCGCAACGCGGATTTCGTTCATGAACCAGATCGCGCGCCTGTGCGAAGCCGTGGGTGCCGACGTGACCCAAGTCCGGCGCGGCATCGCCACTGACCGGCGGATCGGCCAGGCGTTTCTCTTTCCCGGTCCGGGGTACGGCGGATCCTGCTTCCCCAAGGACGTCAAGGCGCTGATTCGCGCCGGCGCCGATCAGCATGTTGCGCTCGACATTCTCGACGCCGTCGAGAAGGCGAACGATGCACAGAAGCAGGTGCTCTTCGAGAAGCTGCGCGAGCATGTGGGTGATTTGCACCAGCGGACCATCGCGGTGTGGGGGCTCGCGTTCAAAGCCGAAACGGATGACGTGCGCGAAAGTCCGGCGCTCGTGTTGATCGAAGCGCTGCTCTGCGCCGGCGCCAAGGTGCAGGTGCACGATCCGGCCGCAATGAAATCGGCGGCGCGCTCCCTCGGCAGCCGCGTCAAGTATGCCGAGCATGCGTACGACGCCCTGAGCGGCGCGGACGCGCTCGCGATCGTCACGGAGTGGCTGGAATACCGCAACCCCGACTTTGCCAGAATCAAGCGCCTCCTGAACCGGCCGCTGATCGTGGATGGGCGGAATCTCTACGATCCCGTCAAGCTGGGCCGGCTCGGGTTTACCTACGACAGTATCGGCCGCCCGCTCGGATGCGCGTCCTCGTAACGGGCGCGGCCGGATTTCTCGGTTCACACCTCGTCGACAAGTTCCTGGCGCTCGGGTACGAGGTGCTGGGGATGGACAATCTCATCACGGGTAGTCCGGCCAATCTCGAGCACGTGAGCTCACATGCGCGCTTCCGCTTCGCTAATCAGGACGTCACCCGGTATATCGAAGTGGAAGGCCCGTTGGACGGCGTGCTCCATTTCGCGAGTCCCGCCAGCCCCGTGGACTACCTCGAATTGCCGATTCAGACGCTCAAGGTGGGCGCCCTGGGCACACACAAGGCGCTGGGACTCGCGCTCGCCAAGCAGGCACGGTTACTCCTGGCGTCGACGTCCGAAGTCTACGGCGATCCGCTCGTTCACCCGCAGCCGGAATCGTATTGGGGCAACGTGAATCCGGTGGGACCGCGCGGTGTGTACGACGAGGCGAAGCGTTTCGCCGAGGCGCTCACGATGGCGTATCACCGCTACCATGACCTGGACACCCGGATCGTGCGCATCTTCAACACCTACGGTCCGCGGATGCGGCCCAACGATGGCCGCGTCGTATCGAACTTCATCGTCCAGGCGCTGCGGGGTGAGCCGCTGACCATCTACGGCGACGGTTCGCAAACCCGCTCGTTCTGCTACGTGGACGACCTCATCGAGGGAATCGTGCGGCTGTTCGAGCGGGGCACGCCCGAGCCGACCAACCTTGGTAACCCGCATGAATTCACCGTCCGCCAGCTCGCCGATCGCGTCCTGCAGCTCACCGGCAGCAAGAGCCAAATCGTGCAGCGCCCGCTCCCCGTGGATGATCCGCGCGTGCGACAGCCGGACATCTCGTACGCTCGGCGCACGCTCGACTGGGAGCCAACGGTTCGCCTGGAGGAGGGCCTGCGCCGGACTATCGAATACTTCCGTGGGGTGGTCGCGCGCGAGCGAACGGCCGCGACGTGACGCAGCGGGTGCTCGTCACCGGCGCGGCCGGGTTTATCGGTTCACATGTGTGCGAAGCCTTGATCCGAGGCGGGAACGAAGTGGCCGGTGTGGACAATTTCGATCCGTTTTACGCGCGTGAAGTGAAGGAGCGAAACCTCGCGGGCCTGCGCAGTCTTCCCGCCTTCCAATTCGTCGAGGCGGATGTCGCCCGCGATCCCATGCCGCTGGACGGCGTCGACGCGGTGATCCACTTGGCTGCCAAGGCCGGCGTACGGCCCTCGTTGGAGGATCCGGCGTCCTACATGGACGCCAACGTCACCGCGACCGCGCGGCTGTTCGATGCGGCGCGGCGCGTCGGGTTGAACCGGATCGTCTTCGGCTCGTCGTCGTCGGTGTACGGCAACGCGACGCCCGCACCCTTTGCGGAGGACAAACCGGCGGTTTCGCCGATTTCGCCGTATGCCGCCAGCAAGCGCGCGGGAGAATTGCTGGCCCATGCCTTCGCGCACCTGTATCCGCTCAAGATGATCTGCCTGCGGTTTTTCACGGTGTATGGGCCGCGGCAGCGTCCCGATCTGGCAATCCACAAATTTACCGATCTGATCGCCCGGGGCCGCCCGGTGCGGATGCATGGGGACGGGTCGAGCGAGCGCGACTATACCTATATTACCGACTGCCTCGACGGCATCCTGGCCGCGCTGGAATGGACCGCCGGCGCGGCGCAGGGGGCGATCGAGACGGTCAACCTGGGCGGCGGCGAGCGCGTGCGTCTCGACCGGTTGATCGCGCTGATCGCCGAGGCGCTGGGTCGGGAAGCGCACATCGAGCGCCACCCCGATCAGCCAGGTGACGTGCGGCTCACGGATGCCGACCTGGCGCACGCCGGACGCGTGTTGGGTTTCAAGCCGCGCGTCGGGATCGAGGAAGGGATCCGCAAATTCGTCGACTGGTATGAGGAGGTCCATGGACGTCAGTCCCGAACGTCTGGTCGAGCAGGCTAACGAACGCTTTCAGCTGCAGGACTATTACGGCGCGATTCATCTCCTCGAGGAGGTCGTCGCGACGGGCCGCGCGTTTGCGGACGCGCACCACCTGCTGGGTCTGTCCTATTCGCTCGCGGGGCAGCCGGACAAGGCGTTGGAGCAGCTCGATCGCGCTCTGGCGCTGAACCCCAATTACATCGAGGCCCTGATTCATCGGGCGCTCGTGCTGAACGAGCTGGGTCGCGAAGAGGAAGCGAACACCGTGCTGCGGCGCGCCCGCCAGGTGACCTCGGAGCGGCGCGCAGGCTTCCACGGCCATGTCGCGGCGAAGCTGGCGAACCAGCACGCGGTGCTCGGGCAGGCGTATTACGAAGCGGGCGGGCTCAGCGAGGCGATCGCCCAGTACGAGGCGGCACTGACGCTCGGTCCCGGTTTTCACGACCTGCGGTACAAGTTGGGGCGCATGCTGCTCGAAGCCGGCCGCACGCTCGAAGCGCATGAGCATTTCCAGACGATCGTGCGCGAGCGACCGTCGTTTCTCGATGCCGCCGCGATGCTGGGAATGGCGTGCTACCTCGCGGGCGACGGGCTGGCGGCGCGGGCCGTCTGGGAGGAGCTGCGGGCTCGGCGGCCCGAGGATCCGCGCGTCGAAGCCTATCTGGCGCTCCTGTCGGCGTCCGACGTCGCGCCCGTTTCCGCGGGCGCAAACGCCGACGGCCTCGAGGCCCCCGACGATTCCCCCCCCCCGGCACGAAAGAAGAAAAAGAAGTGAGACGGTTCTCGCCCGTTGTGCTGGTGATTGCGCTGGCATGCACTCGTTCTGCGGCGAACCATGAAGAGCTCGGCGATCGCGCGTACGCCGCGGGCTCGTATGCCGATGCGCTCGCGGAATACCAGTTGGGTCTCAAGTCGAACGCCGGGAGCGCGGACCTCCTGGCCAAAGCAGGCGCCGCCGCGATGCACGCGGAGGATTACGAGCTGGCCGCCGAATCCTACCGCGAACTCGCCAAGCGCGATCGCTCGCGGGCCGAAGAAGCTGGCGACGGCCTCGATCGTGTGGCGCGCGCCGCTCTGGCCGCCAATGACCGCACCGCCCTCGCCAACGCCCTGACGGGGTTGCGGGAGGTCGCCCCGCGCAGGCCCCTCGGGCGCTATGTCGTTCTGGCGGCGCTCGACGCCGTCGACCGCGGCGACACCGCGGAGGCGAGGGCCTTGTTGCCCGTGGCCGCGGCGTCCGCCGTCGACGCCGCGCGAGCTGACTCGCTACTGTTCGCATACGGAATGACGTTGGTCCGAGTCAGGGACTGTAGTACGGCGGTGCGCGTCTTCGAGGGCGTCGTCCGGCGCCAGCGGGCGCCGGTGGTCGTCGAGCGGGCGCGGGAAGGGCTGGGCCTGTGCGCCCTCGTCCAAGGACAGATCGCGCTCGAACAGGGACACCCCGCCGATGCGGAAGCCTGGTTCCGTCGCGCCACCGCCCCTGGCGCGCCTCCGGACGTGGTCCGCGGCGCGTTCCTGGGTCTCGGCGACGTGCGGCTCGCACAGGGCGATATCGCCGGTGCGATGGAGAGCTACCAGCAGGCGCTCGCGGGGGGGACGCCCGGCGATACGATTTCGCAGCGTGCCCAGGAGAAGCTCAACGCATTAGGAAAGGCTGAACCGGAATGAGGATGCGACGGACGATCGGCATACTGCTGCTCGGCATGGCGCTCGGTGGCCTGGCTGCGTGCCACCACCGGCCGCACGTTGCGCCGGTCGTGCAACCGGATGTGGAGCTCACGCGTGCCATGGATCTGTTCCACCACGGCGATTTTCGCCGCACGCTGGCGATTCTGCAGCGCTTGACGTTCGAGCTCGATCCGGGGCGACCCGAGCTAGCGCAAATTCGCTATTACATGGCCGAGTGCTCGTTCCAGATGGGCGACTACGTGCAGGCCGCCAGCGACTTCCGTAAGGTTGCCGACGAGTTCTCGACGACGGAGTACGCACCGCTGGCGCTGCTCAGAGCGGGCGACGCGAACCTGCGGCTGTGGCGCCGTCCCGAACTCGATCCCTCCTACGGGGAGACTGCGCTGGCGATTTATCAGGAGCTGGCGGGGCGCTTCCCCGAGAGCGACGCCGCCTCTCGCGCGCGGGTGCATGTGCGCCGACTCGAGAATGAGTTCGCCGAGAAGACGTACAAGACCGGAATCTTTTACATGCGGCGCAAAGCCTTCGATTCCGCCATCATCTATTTCAAGGATGTGATCGCGAATTATCCCAATACGGCGCGCGCCCCTGACGCGTTGCTCCGGTTGGTCGACAGCTATCGCGCGATCAAATACACGCAGGAGCTGGACGAGACGTGCGAGCACCTGCGGCGCTTCTACCCCAACGCGAAGGGCATCGATCGAAGCTGTCCCGCCGCGCCCAACTCCGGCGCGACGCCCTCCACGCCGTCGACGCCCGCGAGTCACTGACCGGCGTGAACGGAGGGGCGTTGTTCGGGGGATCGTTCGACCCCGTGCACGTCGCGCATTTGATCGTGGCGGAAGCGGCGGCGGATGCGCTGGGGGTGGCTGTGCGCTTCCTGCCGGCTCGCGAGCAGCCCTTCAAGCGTGCCGCGCACCAGGCCAGCCCGGAGCAGCGCGCGGACATGCTGGACCTGGCCGTGACAGGCAATCCCCGGCTGGCGGTGGAGCGCGTCGAATTGGGGCTGCCCACTCCTTCCTACACAGTCCGGACGCTCCGCGCCTTGAGCGAGCGCGCGTCCGGAAAGGGGAACCGCTACACGTTGTTGCTAGGGGCGGACGCCGCGCGCGATCTTGCCGACTGGTGGGAAGTCGAAGCACTTCCAGCACTTGCCGATGTCGTCGTCTTCGCGCGGCCGGGTGCGAGCGTGGTCCGTCACCCCCTGATTGCGCGGGTCATCCCGGTGCCGTCGATCGACTTATCTGCCACGCAGGTGCGCGAACGCGTCAAACAAGGACGTTCCATTCGATATTTAGTCCCCGACGCGGTCCGCGAATACATCGCGACCCACGGGCTGTATCGCTAGAGGTGTAATGGCCAATCGCTGGTTTACGAAGATTTTCGGCACGCGGTTCAACCGCGAGCTGAAGCGCGTCCAGCCGGTCGTGGATGCGATTCACGAGCACGAAGTGCGTCTCAAGCAGCTCGGTGACGCTGACCTGCAGGCGCAGACCGTCAAGTTCCGCGAGACGATCGCGCAACGGACCGGCGCGCTCCACGCCGAGGTCGAGCGTCTCAAGCAGGCGAAGCACGACTGTCCGGATCCGGCCGAGCGCGCGAATCTCAGCGACCAGCTGAGACGGGTGGAGCAGTCGTTCGTCAGCGAGCTGCAGCAGACGCTGGACGATCTGCTGCCCGAGGTGTTCGCGACGGTGCGGGAGGCGTCTCGCCGGCTGCTCGGCAGCGAGGTAATGGTCACAGGGCACTCCCTGAAATGGGACATGGTGCCCTACGACGTGCAGCTCATCGGCGCCATCGTGCTGCACCAGGGGAAGATCGCGGAGATGGCGACGGGCGAAGGCAAGACGCTCGTCGCGACGCTGCCGCTCTATCTGAATGCGCTCGCGGGCCGCGGGGCGCACCTCGTCACCGTCAACAACTACCTGGCCCGGCGCGACTCGCAGTGGATGGGCCACCTCTTCCAGTGGCTCGGCGTCACCGTGGGATGCATCGACGACACCCAGCCCGGCAGTCCTGAGCGTCGTGCCGCCTACCTGTGCGACATCACGTACGGTACGAACAACGAGTTCGGGTTCGACTACCTGCGCGACAACATGGTCGGGAGCCTCGAGCAGCGGGTTCAGCGCGGGCACGTCTATGCGATCATCGACGAAGTCGACTCGATCCTGATCGACGAGGCGCGGACCCCGCTCATCATCTCGGGTGCCGTCGGCACCGAGTCCGACGAGAAGTACGCGCAGTACAACACGCAGGTCGTGCAGCTGGTCCGCAAGCAGACCGCGATCGTCAACGACCTGATCGCGCGCGCCGAGCCGTTGCTCGGCGATGATGGGAAGACCTACGAGGGCGCGACCCTGCTTTACAAGGCCCAGCTCGGCATGCCGAAGAACAGGAAGCTGCTCAAGCTGCTCAACGAGCAGGGTGTCAAGCAGACGGTCCAGCGGGTCGAGCTCGACCGGTTGGCCGATCGCAAGCTGCCCGCGCGCGACCAGAAGATGCGCGACGTCGAGGACGATCTCTACTTCGTCATGGACGAGCGTGGCCGCTCCGTGCACCTGACGGACAAGGGCGTCGAGACGATGTCGCCGCAGGATCCGACGCTGTTCGTCGTGCCCGACATCTCGCATGCGGTCCACGAGCTGGAGCACGACACCGAGCTGTCGCCGGCCGACAAGATCGAGCGCCGGCGGACGGTGGAGGCCGAGTACGCCGCCAAGAGCGAGACGCTGCACATCATCCACAAGCTGCTGCAGGCACACGCGCTCTACGAGAAAGATGTCGAGTACGTCGTCCAGGACGGCCAGGTGTTCATCGTGGACGAGTTCACCGGCCGGCTGATGCACGGGCGCCGCTGGTCGGACGGCCTGCATCAGGCGGTCGAGGCGAAGGAAGGCGTGGCGGTGCGTGAGGAGTCGCAGACGCTCGCGACCATCACGATCCAGAACTACTTCCGCATGTACGAGAAGCTCGCCGGTATGACGGGCACCGCCGAGACCGAGGAAACGGAGTTTCATCAGATCTACAAGCTCGAGGTCGTGGTCATTCCCACGAACCGGCCCGTCCGGCGCGTAGACAAGCACGATCTCGTCTACAAGACGCGCAAAGAAAAGTACGACGCGATCATGGAGGAGATCGAACGGCAGCATAAGCGCGCCCTGCCGATTCTGGTGGGAACCACCAACGTCGAGGTTTCGGAAACCCTGTCGCGCCTGCTCAAGCGGCGCGGCCTGAAGCATGAAGTGCTGAACGCGAAGTACCACGAGCGCGAGGCGGAGATCGTCGCGCAAGCGGGCCAGCCAGGTTCCATCACGATCGCGACCAACATGGCCGGCCGCGGCACGGACATCAAACTCGGTCCGGGCGTCAAGAAGTGTCAGGTGTGCGGCATCAAGTCGCGCGAGGCGCCGTTCGGGCAGCTGCTCGAGAAGCCGGACTTGAGCCCGGAGCAGATCAAGGAGCTCAAGTGCAACGAGGATCCGCCCTGCGGCCTCGTCATCGTTGGGACCGAGCGCCACGAGGCCCGGCGCATCGATCGCCAGCTGCGCGGGCGCTCGGGACGCCAGGGAGATCCGGGCCAGAGCATCTTCTATCTGTCGCTCGAAGACGATCTGATGCGCCTCTTCGGGTCTGACCGGATCGCGCGCATCATGGACCGGACCGGCGCGGAAGAGGGGGAGGTCATCACCCATCCGTGGGTGACCGCCGCGATCGGGCAGGCCCAGAAGCGGGTCGAGCTCCAGAATTTCCAGGCTCGGAAAAAGCTGCTGCAGTTCGACGACGTCATGAATCAGCAGCGCGAAGTCATCTACTCGCAGCGCCTCTACGCGCTGGAAGGCGGGGAGGAGCTGAAGGCGGAGGCGCAGCGGATGCTCGCCGCCGCCGTCGAACAGCTCGCCGAGAGCCTCATTGTGGACTACGACGATCCGGCTCAGTGGGATCGGGCGCTCATCGAGACGGAGTTCCTGCAGAAATTCATGATCTCCCTGCCCGGCGTAACGGATCCCGCCGTCGTCAGGAATCGCGATGATCTCGTCCGCACGGCGCAGCAAGCCGGCCGTGACGCCTTCCAGCAGAAGCTTGGCTATCTGGACGAGGTCGAGACGAAGGTCGGCGCGGCGAAGCTCGCCGAACAGGCGCTCTCGCACGTGACCCTGGGCGTGATCGACGAGAAATG
>Ga0066659_10000247_pt1 | contig 17960 bp, 11 predicted proteins | sample GraSoiAngelo_108_FD_75176 | JGI IMG/M metagenome (GOLD analysis project Ga0066659, IMG submission 75176) | Grasslands soil microbial communities from the Angelo Coastal Reserve, California, USA - 14_0903_09_40cm | ecosystem: Environmental > Terrestrial > Soil > Grasslands | place: USA... | reverse complement strand
TTCTTTGTCGGGATCGCTCATCGAACGCTGAATAAGTGTTTGGCCGCGCCATTCGAAGCGGCGCAATCCTGATGGCGTGCGCAGCATTTCCAGATGGCGTCCGCCGACGGGCGCAGCGGGCCCGGAAGTAATCAGATTGGCGCGCGCGGCGATGGTGCCGTGGCAATCGATGCAGTCAATTTCCACGGCGGCGCGGGGCTCGCCGTAAATTTTTCCGTTGCCGTGATTGTCCTGAGCGAAGTGGCAATCGTTGCACTGCATCCCTTTTTCGAGATGGATATCGGCGAGGTGAACGGCTTTGTCAAAGCGGTCGGGATCATCGAAGGCAATTTGCTTGCCGTCTTTGTCGAGCCAGTTCCCTTTGCGGTCGTGATTAAACACAGCGCGGAAAATCCAGCCGTGGCTGTGAAAATCGGCGAACTGCGTGGTTTTGAGCTGCTTATTGAATTCGGGACCGCCCACGTTCTCGAGGAATTTTTCGTCGCCCCACAAGCCGCGAACGGCAGCGCCCTCTGGGTTGCGTTCGAGCGATTGAAAGCGTTGCTCCTCGGTTGGGTTGCGCTGCTCCTTCGGGTACATCTTATCGCCATCGATTTCGTTGTCCCACCAGGTGAGGCCGAAATAGGTAGTAACCATGTTGGTGCCGGGATGAATGTGGCAGATCATGCATTGGCTCGACGGTACAGAGCGCGTGAAAACGTGCTTGATGGGATGGCCGGGCTCGTTTTTTGGAATCGTCGGATCAGAAGAAGAGCTGAAGCCAGAGTGGCCGAATGGCGCGTACGCGGCGGAGTGTGAAGGATCGCGGTCATTCGCGTAAATGACATGGCAAGCAGTGCAGCCGCTGGCGCGATAGTCACCGGGATGATCGTTCGTACCAGGAAGCGACATGACGGGGTCGAGCAGGCGTGTCTTTTGTAGGCCGAGAAAAACGGGATCGGTGCGCAGATCGGTACCGAAGCCGCGGTCACTAAGCTTGTCGTCAGGCTTGCCTGGATCCTCTTCGCGATTGGGATTCCCGATCTCTCCTTTCTTGCGGCCTCCGCGCTCGAACACGCGAAGCACATTGCCGGGCTGCGAGGTTTCCCAGCGATAGAGTGGATCAAGCTCGGGAATGATCCCTTTGGCGCGGACTTCTTCCGGCGTGGGCCCGGGAGAAGTCTTGATCGATTGCGGCCTGCCGTCACGATCATAGCTCTCGCCGAAGCGGATGTTTTTCCCGGGATAGCCGCCGTTATTGTACAGCGCCGCGCCCCAGAGCATTCCCGCGTGAGTCATCATGCTGGTGGAGACAGCGCGGGTCTCTGCGGCGTGGCAGCCGAGGGCCCCGCAGGTTTCCGGTGCAACGCGAAGATCGCCCGGGTTCACAAACTTGATGTACTCAGCGGATTCCTGGAGCCACTTCGTAAATGCGCGCTCCGGAAGATTCGAACGATTGTTGAAGCTCTCATCACGGGGCTGAATGTGAGCTTTTTTTTTCGCGGAATCGTATTCGGGAGAATTTGGGGCGGTGCCGGATGCCACCGGCACGAAAGAGTCGCCGCCATGGCAATCCGTGCAGCCGAGAAGAACGGTCTTGGTGGGGTGCATCGTAGGTTCGTCGGTCGAGGTGTGGCAGGAGATACAGCCGGAGGATTTGCGGTCAGCCTCTTCCTGCGATTGGCCGCGGGACGGGGCTGAGTCTTGCGGGGAGCGGGCGAGAGCGTTTGCGCTTGCATGAAGGGCAATGAAAAGAAATAACGCAGGGACGGAGAGAACACCGCGGATTCCCTCGGAAGACAAAACGGGTTGGCGTTCGCTGTTCACAATCGGCGCACCTTTAGAAAGTAAACTTCACGGAGCCGAAAAGCGAGAAGAGCGTGCGGCTTGTGTAGACGTCTTTGAAACCCTGGCTTGGTTGGAGGGCGGAGGCGCCGCCGGTAAGGATCACATTTTCGGTGAGCGGTGGGCGGTATTCGACGCCGATAGAAAAGTCTTCGCCGACGGTGTGATGGATCGGCGATTGGAAGAGGAGGTATTCGAGCGGCTCGGTGCGTTCAAAACGGAGAAAGTTGAAATTGGCAAAGCCCCTCAGCTTGGCGGTGATTTCGAAGTCGCCGCCACCGTTGGCCAGGAAGATTCCGGGGTTGACGAAATTGGCCTGACCCTCTTCTTTGCTTGCGCGGAGAGAAGGAATAAGGCTGCCGGGGGTGGTGAGGAGAATACCAGAGCCGAGAAGGCGAATGGCTTCGCGATTCCAGAAGCTGAAGATGCCGCCCGCGAAATTGGGGAGGTCGACGATGGAGTCGAAGCCGCGGGCGCGGGAATCGCGGGGATTGCCGTCCCCCGAAGTATAGAAAGTGGAGACGCGGTAGCGGATCCAGTCCCGGTCATAGGAAATTTCCGCGGCGGCCATCTGGGCGTTGACGGTGACGCGTCGTCCGGCAATAGGGTTGAAAGTGTCCTCACCAATGGCTTGATAGAAGGCGTGCGTGAGATTGAGGCGATGAATGTGGCCGCTGCCGAGCCATCCGAAATAGGCGACGCGAATGCCGTGGAGGATCGGGCCAGCTCCAGGACTCTGGTTGATGACATTGCCGATGGGCGCGGGGCGAACAAGAAAGCCGTTGTCGTCATAGTGGAGGCTGGGATCGTCTTTGTTCCAGGCGGCCACGAATTCCGCGGTGTAGCCGGGAAAAAAGAAGTCCTGGAGATAGACGTTGCCGAGAAGGACCTGCTGGTGGCGGCGGCCGAAAGAGTTGAGTCCGCTGTTGGTGCTTTTTTCTAAAAAATGGAAATAGGCGACGTTGTATTCGATGCGATCGCTATGGAGGTTGCCAAAGATGCGCAAGGCCGGATCTTCGTCGACAAAAAGAAAGCCGCGGAAGTCGGCGTTGAATTGCTGGATGCCGGCGCGCGCGGAGACAAAATCGTAGTTGAGACCGAGGTCGTGGAGCTTCACTTCGACGAAGGCTTCCTGCAGGCCGAGATGATCGTCGAAGCGGTTGGTGCCGCTGCGGGGATTGGGGCCGACCAGGCCGAGCTCGCGCACTCTCAAATTGTTGAGGCTAAGCTCCGGAGTGATGCGAATGCGCCAGTCGACGGGCTTGAAGGCAGCGTCGCCGTGAAATAAGTCAAAGGCCAAACGAAGCGTTTGATCGAAGAAGGCTTGTTCCCCCTTGCCAAAGAAACCGGAGCTGCCCGCGCGAGCGCTGCTGACGTTGCTGGGCGAAGGGACACGGCGGCCCTCGAAAAAGGATTCGGAAGAAGCGGTAATGCTCAGAAAAGTTTGCTGGCCTAGGAACTCGGGCCAGATGGGCTCGTCGCCCTTGAAACGATTGCGATTGAAGGGATCGTACCAACGGGGCTTGGTGTAAATGTACTCGCCTTTTTGCGAGTAGCGGCGGAAATCGGGCTGCTCGAGGGCCCAGCGGTTTGGAACGGCGTTGTAAACATCCGCAACCGGAGGAAGTGTGCCCGGCGAAATATTTTGGATGTAGGCGGGATCGGAGTCCAGGCGGTGGCGAAACTCGCGATTGGTGCCGAAAGAAGGTTGTGCCTCCGCCGAGAGTGCGGGACCAAGTTCGGGAAGACGCGGGAGGCGCGAGCGCGCTTGCATGGCCGCAACGGTGACAAGAGAGATTTCAAGGGTCACAACTTCGTTCGGCTGCAGGTCAAGATCAGGAAAAACGAAGGGTGCGTAATCCTTGGCTTCGACGCGGAGCTGGTAATGCCCTGGCGGCAGAGGGAAAACTCGGAAGACGCCTTCTCCTGAAGTGGTGGCGCTAAAGATTTGGCTGGATTGGACGTTGCGCAGCGTGAGAACCGCGGCAGGAACCGGAAGAGCGATGTTGGAGATGCCGGCGTCGCGGACGAGGCCATCGAGCGCGGCCGTGGTTTGCGCCTGCTGGCGGGGAATGCGCGGCGGTGGGCCGGATTCGCGAGATTGTTTAGCGGAGTCTTGCGTAACGGGAGGAGATTGGAGTGGGAGAGTCGCGCTGACGCACGGCGTGAAAACGGGGCAGGAAAAGCAGCAAACCGCGCAGAACGCGCGTTGAACCTGCCGCGGAGAGAATAGCATCATGCGTTCGGCCTGAACGGAACCATGAATAAAGGAATCGCGTACTAGCTAACAATATCGAACCGGGACGGGCAACACTTTTCCCGGACCGATGGAGACATTCGATAACACGGCGAACGGCGGCAGCCGTTCACCAGTAGGCGCAGAGTCCTGGCAAAAGCGTTGAGGTGCCGTAAACGAATGTGGTACCAACGAAGAGAATGTTTCAATGACAAACCCGCACACTTTGCGAAGGCCGATGGAATCACGGCGCGCGCTGCGGCAGCGAAAGAAAACGTCTGCGCCGGGCATTTTCCTGGATTTGGGAATTGCCGCGATGCTGCTCGTCGGGTGTGGGGCCGGAACTAGCTCACCCGTTGCGCCGTCAATTTCGGCGGTGCCGGCTTTGCAAGCAGCCGATGTGCAGAATATCGTGCAGGCAGCGGTGAACTCCGTGAACGCCGATATGGTCGTCGCGGTGGTGGACCGCGCTGGATTTGTGCTCGGCGTGTTTCGAACGCCGAATGCCCCGGCCACAGCGATCGGGAATTTTGCGCAAGTGCAAAATGCAGATGACGTGGTCGTGGCACTGGCCAGAACCGGTGCGTTCTTCAGCAACGACCAAGCGCCGCTCTCGTCACGAACCGTGCGGTTCATCAGCGGGATCCATTTTCCTCCGGGCGTGATGAACCAACCGCCTGCAGACTTGTACGGAATCGAGAACACCAATCGGGGCTGCACGCTGATCAATGACCCGGCATTTCAGAGCAAGATTCCTCCATCGCTCACGCTGGCTGGCGGATTCGGGCTCGGAGTGCTCACCGGCAAAGCCGACATGATGGATTCGAACGCGACGGCAGTGAATCCCGGCGGCGTGCCGATTTTCTACAAAAATGTGGTGGTTGGCGGAATTGGCGTGGTGACAACGTCGAGTAACCTGAATGTTGCGGAGTATGCGGCGTTCGCGGGAGCGACGGCGGCGCGCAGCGGGCCAACGGACACGTTTGGGCCAACGCCGGCGGCTCCGGGAGTGGTTTTTATCGGAGGCATTGCGCTGCCCTTTGTGAGTCAGACCGCGCGGCCGGCCGGTTTTTCCGGGGGACCCGCCGGGGGAACAGGAAGCTATTTGCTGACGCCGACAAACAGCCAGGGGCAGCCGCCAGAAGGCGATTTGATCGCACCGGCCGCAGGGCCGCTGGGCGGCTTGAGTTCCGCGGACGTGAAGCAGATTCTCGACAACGCCGAAGCAACGGCGAAAACCACGCGCGCGGCGATTCGATTGCCACCGGGTTCGAAAGCTCGCATGGTGATCGCCGTGGCAGACCTGGATGGAACGCTCATCGGATTGCGGCGGATGCAGGACGGAACGGTGTTCAGCATTGATGTGGCAGCGTCCAAGGCGCGCAACATGGTGTACTTCAACAGCGCCGTTCGAACGGCAGCGGATCTGAACGGCGTGCCGATGGGCACGGCGGTGACGAACCGGACAATCAGTTTTGGCGCGCAGCCGCTCTATCCCCCGGGAATCGATGGATCGAGCGGTGCGCCTTTCTTCAACCTGTATACGATGGATTTGGCAAATCCCTGTACGCAGGGATTTCAGAGTGGCGCGGCCAATGCGAACAAGAGTGGGATTGTCTTCTTTCCAGGGAGCGCGGGGTTGTTTCGAAACGGCGCTCTCGTCGGTGGACTGGGCGTGAGCGGCGACGGCGTGGACCAGGACGACTATGTAACGAACGGCGGAACTGCCGGATTCGAGGCGCCCGCCAGCATTCGTGCCGATCAAATCATGGATCAGGGCGTGCGGCTTCCCTACCTCAAGTTTCCGAGAAATCCCACCAACTAAATTCGCAGAATCAGTTCGCCGATTTTCTCCTTTTGGTCATTTTCGTAAGCGCGTGCGTATATGATTCCACCGTTTCAGGAACTGCCTCGCTGTAAACAAACTGTCCTTGGCGGCGGCAGGCGATTAGTCCAGCCTCGCTCAGAATTTTCAAGTGATGAGAGACGGTTGCCGGAGTGACTCCGCGCATGGAAACGATTTCCCCACAGTTCATGTGCTTGCTGGCGGAGATGGCCTCATAAATTCTCAGGCGGGTCGCGTCGGCGAGGGCTCTGGAGATTTTCTCGATTTGGGAACGGTCCATGGGTCCTGCCCGCAGTGTAGCGGACTTGCCTCCCTTTTCGCCACCGGGATTCGCGGGACTGAAAATACGGCCAAAAAAGATGCAACCGAATACTTCGATACTCATCTAAATATCGAAATCGGGAAAGCCGGGGGATGGGCAACTGCGGAGAGGCCTCCCAAATCACCCGGAAAATGACAGGAGAGGACCATGAAGAGACTCGAGGGTAAAGTAGCGGTAGTGACGGGCGGAAACAGCGGCATCGGTCTGGCAGCGGCAAAGCGCCTACAGGAAGAAGGCGCGCGGGTGGCCATCGCGGGGCGAAGCAAGAAAACGCTGGACGAAGCGGTGAAAACGATCGGCAACGGCGTGCTGGCGGTGCAGGCGGATGTGGCCAAGCTCCCGGACGTCGACAAGTTATACGCGGAAGTTTCAAAGAAGCTGGGGAAGATTGATGTATTGTTCGTGAACGCAGGAGTCGCGAAGTTCGCCCCCTTTGCGGAGACGTCTGAAAGCCTGTACGACGAGCAATTTGACATCAACATCAAGGGAGCGTACTTCACGATCCAGAAAGCGCTGCCGTTGCTGAATGACGGGGCGTCAATCATTTTGAATACGAGTGTGGTAGACAAAAAAGGCACCGTGGGGGCCAGTGCGTATTCGGCGACCAAGGCAGCGCTGCGTTCTCTGGCGAGAACTACGGCGGCGGAACTGGCGGGGCGCGGCATCCGTGTGAATACGGTTGCGCCCGGACCGATTGTTACGCCGATCTTTGGGAGGACCGGTTTGTCGAAAGAAGCCCTCGATGAGTTCGCGAAAGAAGTGGTTGCAAAAGTTCCGATGAAGCGGTTTGGTCAGCCTGAAGAAGTAGCCGGTGCGGTGGCATTCCTGGCTTCGCAAGACGCTTCCTACATCACCGGCGTGGAGATCAATGTTGACGGCGGAATGGGGCAGATTTGAATCACTCAAGCGGTTAATAAACAGGAAACGAAAGGGCGGCCAGTGGCCGCCCTTTTTTATGCTTGGCTCATTTGTTTCCACCTGACGGATCGGCTGAAGAGGAAGTGTTCATATCCAGAAACCAGGCGTGCGCCGTGTCAGCGGGTCCGTAGCAGTTGCCGTTTCTTGCGTAGCCCGGGCAGTGAATTGCGGCTTCCCTATCGCGGGGAGAACGGACAAACTGCCAAATCTGCGCGTAGGCAATACCACTGTTCGAAGGGGGAGGAGGATTTTGCGGGACAGCACATCCGGGCGAAGGAGCGCAAGCATCGTTGTAAACCCAGTAGACGAGTTCGGTGGAACCGATCTCCTTACGAATGAAGTCGGAAGTGATGAGCGTGAGTCCCTCGCCTTCATCAATCGGGATGGCGGAACAATAGATGCCGGCGCGGAAGCCGAGGCGAGAGAGTCCGAAGGCCCAAAGTTTCAAGTAGGTGAAGTAGGTGCTGGGCAAGCGGCCGCCCTCTTCTACGTCCAGAAAAATGATGGAGCCTGGAGGGAAACCTTCGCGGCGCGCGGCCGCAACTGCGGTCTGCGTATCTTCAGCCACCCGCTTGAGAGTGTAAGGTTCGTCACGCAATTGACCTGAAGTTGGCCCTGCAAAAAGCAATGCGAAGCCAAAACCATGCGAGCGCAAGAGCTCGCGTTTGCCACTCCAGGAATTGGAGTTTTCACCGGGGGGAGAGCTGAGCCAGTAGCCGGTGAAGGAAAAAGACTTGCGCAGAATAGGCAATGCGGCGTCGCCGGGGTAGTCGTTCCGGTCGAAGCCGAGATAGGCGCGCGGGACGGAAGTTTGCGGGGAAGATGCCGGCACCGCAAACAAGAGACTGAAGAAAAAGAGAACGATCGCACGCATGGAATCACCCTTCGCGGAGCTTGTGGCCGGCGAGATTGCCCAGGCCGTCGTAGGCGGCGTACTTATAGAGCTCGCTGAGGGTCGGGTAATTGAAGACCTGTTCGATGAATTCGTCGATGGTGAGGCCGTTGTCGAGGACCATCATGCCGATGTGAATGAGTTCGGTGGCGTTTTCGCCGATGATACTGACGCCGAGAAGTTTCTTGTCCGCTCGGGCGAAGATGAGCTTGAGCATGCCGGCCGTATCTCCTGTGATGTGACCTCGAGCGTTGTTTGCATACAGCGCGCGGCCAACGGCATAGTCGATTTTCTTTTCCTTGCATGATTCTTCGGTCTCGCCGGCCGCGGAAATTTCCGGAATCGTGTAAATACCCATGGGGAGCAAAGAGGCAACACGCTCCTTGTACTTCAACCCATAAGCGTGGCAGACGGCGACGCGGCCTTGTTCCATGGAAGTGGAGGCCAGCGCCGGGAAACCGATGACGTCGCCGGCGGCATAAATATGCGGGACAGTCGTGCGGTAGTGTTCGTCGACGGGGATGTAACCGCGATCATTTATCGCCAGACCAGATTTTTCGAGGGCTAGGCCATCGACAGCGGCGCGGCGACCGGCGGCGAAGAGTGCGGCGTCGGTCTCAAGAGTTTTGCCGCTCTTCATCGTCAGGCGCACACCACTGGCGGAGTTTTCGCTCTTAACGGGGCGTTCGTTAAATAAGAAATGCATGCCAAGAGCGGCAAGGCGGTCGCGGAGACGATCGGAAATTTCATTGTCGAGAAACGGAAGAAGACGATCACGCCCGTCTACGAGAGTGACGTCTACGCCGAGGGCTTTGAAGATGGAGGCATACTCGCAGCCAATGACGCCGCCGCCGATGACCGCCAAACTTTTGGGGATGCGGTCCATCTGAAGAAAGGTGTCGGAGTCAAACGTGTGAATGTCGTCGAAGGCGATCTCCGGGGGCCGATGGGGCTTGGAACCTGTGGAGATGAGGATGACTTCTCCTTTTAACTGACGTGTGCCCTGGGCGCTGGAAACGGCCACCGTATGGGGATCTACAAAGGCGGCCTCGCCGCGCACAAGTTCGATGCGGTGGAGCGCGAGGTTTTTCAGAATACGGCGACGCTCCATGTCCACGACTTCACGCTCGTGGTGCATGAAATCGTGGACGGTCAGATTCTCCCTGAGGGAGTAGTCGATTCCGTAGAGACCGCGCTGCTTGAGGCCGGAAAAGTAGAGCGCGGATTCGCGAAGGGTCTTGCTGGGAACGGTGCCAGTGTTGATGCAGCTTCCGCCCATATGCTCGCCGCGCTCGATGACGGCAACGCGTCTGCCAAAATAGGCGGCCTGGGCGCCGCCCTTTTCACCTGCCGGGCCGCAGCCGATCACGATGAGATCGAAGGTATCGTTCGAAACCACGCAAACCTCCTCAGGAAGGCGCGGCAGTAGTGAGAACGCGATATCCGCTGAATGATACGAATTCTAGAGGAATATGCGCGCTGCTTCGGAATATTCTTGCGAGGTTGTGACGAATCCAGCGAGGCGCGCTTCAACAGAATGAAACAGATTCTCTCATGCCTCGGAAACAGAATGCTAAGAAGGGGCGCGATGCCTTTAACCAGCTTTCTCCAGGATATTGTGCTGAGCGTCCACAAGTCAATTATGCCGTGCAAATACAAGTACATTATGCCTGTAATTGAATAAGTCCGTTATTGGACAATAACTTAGAGTATGACTGCCGGACGACTTATTGGACCGAATCGGACCCAAGGTTTCAACTTTGCGCGCCGTTTCTAGGGATTCTTAGCGGGCGATGCTGGGAATTTGGTCAGGGAGGGAAGACTCTTCTGGTCGCTTGGCGCGTTCATCCTGATCATCGTTCGCGGCGGCGATCCCGAGCTTATCACCATGGAAATCAAGAAAGGGCCCGCGTGGGAGGGCGGCGACCAGTTTTTGCGTGTAAGAATGTTGCGGCGCGCCAAAGATTTGTGACGGCGGACCGCATTCTGCAATTTCGCCGTTATTGAGAATGGCAATGCGATGACAAAGCGCGGCAACCGATAACAAATCATGAGAGATGTAGAGGATTCCCATTCCAAGCTCGCCGTTGAGTTCGGCAAACAACCGCAGGATTTCCGACTGGGTGATGGTATCCAGGGCGCTGGTGGCCTCATCGGCAATCAGGAGCGAAGGGCGGTGGAGGATAGCCATCGCGATGATGACACGCTGGGCCTGGCCGACGCTCAGTTGAGACGGCCGGCAGCCCAGAAAATCACTGTCGTTCGGGAGACTGACGTTCGCCAGTGCGGCGCGAATTGCAGTTGCACATTCTTCTCGCGTTCCGTCAGCGTGAGCGCGCCAGGCTTCGCCGAGCTGCGAGCCGATACGCAGGACCGGGTTGAGAGAGGACAACGGACTCTGCAGCACAATACTCATTTCGCGGCCGCGCAGGGACCTCATTTCTGCTTCGGTCTTAGCGAATAAGTCCTCGCCCTTGAATAAGAGGTTGCCCCGCGCCGTTCCCCCTCTCAGGTGGAGCAAACGAAGAATCGCGAGCGAAAGTGTGCTTTTCCCCGACCCGCTCTGGCCAACGAGTCCGAGGATTTCGCCCGGGCGAAGCTCCATGAAAACGTCGCGCAATACTCCCGTCTTGTTGCGGTAATCGACGGAAAGCCGAAGCGACAGAAGCGGGGCGGCTTTCGTCACTTTTGCGCTCCCAAAGCCGGATCTGCTCCCAAACGGAGGAGTTCGGCGTTCCAAAAGGCATGCGGGTTCAAGACGGAGGGGGACGAACCCATGACGACGGGCGAAACGGCCGACATGGCGTCTTTGTTCACGAGATAGATAAGGGGCTGCTGTTCGGCGACGATTTGCTGAACTTTGTCAAAATCGGTTTTGCGTCTTTTGTCCGTGGTTGCCGAAGATTGCGCGCGCATCAGGCGATCCAACTCCGCTTCCCAGGCAGTGGCAGGCTTCAATTGCTTGGGATTCCACTGATGATTTTCGGCAGAACTAAGCCACACATTCATCTGGCTGCTGGGGTCAAGGTCGGTGTTCACGAGGCCGAGAAGGCACGCTTCATAGTCGTAAGTACGAGTCATGCGTTCAATGAGGGAAGGGAAATCGAGAGTGACCAGGTTCACCTTGATCCCAATCTGCGACAGGTCCTGCTGGATCATGGTGACCATTTGCTCTCGGGATTTGTTTCCGGCATTGGTGATGACCGTAAATTCGACGCGATTTCCCGATGAATCAAGCAAGGCCCCGCCTTCGAGACGGAATCCCGCTTGTTCAAGAAGGCGAAGCGCTCCCGCGGAATCGTACTTGGGAACAAGAAGTGAAGAGTTGAACCAAAACTGGTTTGCAGGCGAAACCGGTCCGAAAGCCGGGTGCGCGTGGCCGCCAAAAACAATCCGGCACAAGTCGGCGCGGTTGATGGCCATGGAAATCGCTTTGCGAAACTCTGTGGCGCGGAACCAGTTCTTCTTGTGTTCGGGCAACGAAGCGGAAGGAACCTGGTTGAACCACATGAATTCGGAATCTAGGCCCGGGCCAGCGTCGTGAACGACCCCGGGCGTTTCTTTCTGCAAACGGTCGAAGTATTCGGCGTCAAGAGCGTTGATCAAATGAATTTCTCCACGACGGAAGCGAAGCAATTCGATGTCGTGATTCCGCTGAATATCGAGCCGAACCGAATCAAGATAGGGCAGGGGCTTTCCCCCTTTGTCTTTTTTCCAGTAATTCGGATTTCGGCGGAGAAGCACATGGGAGCCCGGACTGTAATCCGCGACATAGAAGGGGCCAAGAACGGCCATCTCTTTCTTTGGAGAATGCGCGGAAAGAATGGCGACCTGATCAAAAAGGCGCTCGAGTCCCGCTACTGGGGCGGGAAAGGTGACGACCACACTTTCGGATGAAGGCAATTGCACATCAACTCGCCCTTCCCCGGAGCGGAAAGAGTCGCCCGTGGGTGAGTGGAGCTGCGGATCCATCAGTGCCTTCATGGTGTAGGCAACGTCTTCGGCGGTGAATGGAGTACCGTCCGAAAAGCGCAGACCGCTGCGAAGGCGAAACGCAATCCTTCGGCCTTCCTGGCTGACTTTCCAGGAAACGGCTAGCCCCGGCTCGAGGGCCTGGGTCTGCCGATTTAATCGGATCAAAACGCCGCCAGTGAGATAGCGGATCGTTTCCGAAGAATCCTCTTCGACAAGGAGGGGATTGAAAGTTTTCGGCTCGCCATGAAGACAGAAATGCAGCTCGCCACCAGACTGGCCCGATTCGGCGCGGACCACCGCAGACCAGCACATGACGAAAGAAAAAACTAGAAAAGCCCAAGCGCGACGCATCACGGTGTGACCTCCTGCGACGGCAGAACCAGTTGAAAGCACATTACAACGGTTACGAGGAGAATGAGCGGCACAAGCCGCCATGGATTTGCTGCAAGCGCAGAAAAATCCTCGAAGCCGCGCAGCAAGTTTCCCCATGACGGCATCGGCTCCATCACCCCAAGTCCCAAAATGCTTAAGTTCGCCTCGGTCAATATGAACAAAGGAATAGAAATCCAGAACTGGGCGTAGAAGAGCGGGCGGAGGTTTGGCGCTATGTGCCGCAGCAGGAGCCGTGCAGGTTTGCACCCGGAGGAGCGGGCAAGCAGCAAGAAATCTGAATCTCTGACGCCGTGCGCCGCTGCGCAGATGACACGAACCGAAGCCTGCCAGCCCAGCAGTCCCATCATCAAGAAGGCGATGATGATCGACACCATCGGCGGAACATCGAGCGGCAACATGGCGCGAACGGTGAGAAGGAGAAAGAGCCAGGGTAAAGCGAGAGAGAGGTCCGTCACCGCAAGCACAATCCGTTCGAACCAGCCGCCAAGAAAACCCGCAGCGCACCCAAGCAATGCGGCAATCAGCGTGGAAAGAAGGGCGGTGGCGGGGGCGAGCAGCAGGGAAACGCGCGTACCGTAGAGTAAACGGGATAAGGAATCGCGGCCCAAAGCATCGGTGCCGAGCAGATGTGCGGTCGAAGGGCCAGCGTTGGGAACATCTCGAAACTGCCGGGCATAAGGAGCAGGCACGAGGATGGTGGCGAGCACCATAAATGCAAAGATCACACACAGAATCAAGGCTGCGCCCTTTTGGAGGGGGCTCATTGCGTGCTCCTTGCGAAAGCGCGCCCGGCCAGATCGGCGAAGGAGTTTGCTGCGAGCATCACCAGACAGACAACGAGGGTCACGTTGACGATGAGGGGCAAGTCCCGGCTGAGGGCGGCCTGCCAGGCCAGTTGTCCCATGCCCGGTGAATCGCACAGGGCTTCGATGGGAATTGCCGCACCGAAGGCGATGGCGAAGGACACCCCGAAAAGAGCTAGGAGCGGCGCCGCGGCAACCGGGAGGACGTGCCGCCAAAAAATCGCTCCGCTCCCCAAGCCTCTGGCCCGTGCCGCGAGCACGTGAGGCTGGTCGTAGGAACGCACCAGCAGACTCCGGATGTAACGGTAGAGCCGTGGGAAGACCACAAGGCCAATCGCGCTGAAGACCGGAGTTCGCAAGTGAACGGCGAGCATGGCAACCACGGCGGAGGGCAGAGATAGAAGCAAACTACTAAAGGCGGTACCCGAAGCTTCGTAAAGCCAACCGCGCGAGGCCAGCCCCAGGGACGCGAACAGTCCGGCTGCCAGCCATGCAACGCCCAGGCCTCGAACGACCGAGTTGCCTGTTACGGGTAGTCGTTGGCGGAGTAGCTCCCGAACCGGCCGCTTCAGGGAAGCAGATTCCCCGAGATCACCGCGGACGAGTGCCGAAAGGTAATGGAAGTAAAACGACCCCAGTCCTTCTTGGAGTACTTGCTTCTGGCGCAAGGCTTCGATGCTCTGCGCGCTCCATCGTGGATCGAGTTCACGTTCTTCAACTCCGTATCCCGGCGCAAACCGTACCAGCGTAGCGCTGATCAAAGCCCCTCCGAGGCCCAAGCAGACAAGCAACAGCAGCCGCCGCAAGAAGAAGCGGAATAGTTTCGAGGCTATATGATTCTCAATCACTTTTCAGTCCACATTCTCTGGAACCGCATTAAGACACTGCTTCGGCCTTCGAATAGTGTTTTTCTTTCACTTCGTACATGCTGCGGTCTGCTTCGGATAGAAGTTTTTCTCCCGAGGCGCCATCCGCAGGATAAAAGGAACAACCCACGCTGACGGAGACGATCATTTCAGGGCATGCGGAACGGCTGGCCTCTTCCACGGCCCGCGTCAATCGTTTTAGCAATTCGGCGACATTCTCTTTTGTCATCTCCGGAAGAACAAAGACGAACTCATCTCCGCCAAGACGGCCGACCTGATCGTACTCGCGGCAGGATGACTTGAATCTGGCAGCGATTTCCTGAAGCAGCTTATTTCCGGTGAGGTGGCCAAAACTGTCATTCACTTTCTTAAAGCCGTTAAGATCGCAAAGCAGCACGGCCAGCGGCGTTTTTGAGCGCCGGACGCGGGCCAGCTCTTGCTCAAGATGCAGGCAAATCGATCTGGCGTTGGGCAAGCCAGTAAGATAATCCGTGCTTGCGGTACTTTGCGCCTTCTCGTATTGCAGCGCATTCTCGACGGAAACCCCGAGTTTGGAGCTGGCCGCCAAAAGTAGACGTAGATGATCCTTTGTGAAGCAGTTCTTTTCGCGATGGTAAAGCGTAAGCACACCGGCGATTCCCTCGCGACCACGAAGAGGGACGCACAGGGCCGACTGCAATGTGGTGATGCGCGAGGAAGCACCGAGATAGAGAGTCTCAGCGGCGGGATTGCCATTGGTTATCGGCTTCTCGTTGCGTGCCACCCAGCCGGAAAGACCTTGCCCCAATGGAAGACGGATGGACGTAAATAGATCGTAATCCACGCCATGGACATATTCAGGAATCAGCATACCGTCCTGGCAAACGAAAAAAACGATCGAGTCGTGCGGAATTATTTCCTTTAATCTGACTGCAACAACCGAAAGCGTCTCCTTTAGGCTCAATGAGTTCCCGAGCGTCTGAGCAAGCTCAAAGAGAAGCTGAGCCTCCTGGCGCGCCGAAATGATCGAAGTCAAGAATGATGTGGCGCGAACTTCAGCCTCATCCGGCATTTCCGCGAAACCCGACGATGGAGCCCCTGGCCGGTCCATTTTCGGAGCGATGTCCAAGCGCTTTCGTTCGCTTTCCATGGCCTTGACCATCGCTTCCAATTCAACATAGCGCCGCTCTATGACCTCCACGACGCGAGGATCAAAACCGCGCCCTTTCTCAGCGCTGAGGTTGCTCATGGCTTCTTCCGGAGTCATTGCCCGGCGATAAGGGCGCTCCGAGGAAAGGGCGTCAAAACAGTCCACGGCGGAGAGAATGCGGGCCCCGATGGGGATGGCTCCCTGCTTCAGGCCATCGGGATAGCCGGTGCCGTCCCATTTTTCGTGATGCGAGCGCACGATGGGAACGACGGGATACGGGAATTGGACGCGATCCAATATCTCCGCGCCCACGATAGGGTGAATTTTCATTTTCTCGAACTCTTCCGGAGTGAGGCGTCCGGGCTTGGAGAGAATGTTCTCGGGGACCGCAAGCTTTCCGATGTCGTGCAGCATGGAGGCCGCGCGAAGGGCATTCAAATGGGCGTCGTCCAGCCCGAGTTCCTTGGCAATCTCGACCGCATAAACCTGCACCCGGCGTAGATGATCGTGTGTGGTGTGATCCTTCGCTTCAATCGCAAGGGAAAGCGCTTCGATGGTACGCAAGTGAAGCGCAGCAATTTCTTCGGCGTGTTTCTTCTGCGCCTCGAGGCGGCTCAAGTAAGTCCGGTAGGAACGATAGATCCAATAAACGATGGGAAAGGCGAGAAGCCCGAATTGCCAGCCGACCAGCCGATTGATCGCGCTCACTCCACAAGCAATCAGCGCGCCAAGCAAGTAATAGGGGAAGGCCCACAAATAGCACTCTTTCCAGACGTGGGCAGGATTGCGCTTTTCCGTCATGGCGATGATGCCGGAGACGGAAATGGTGTTGAAGGCGAAGTAGGTCGTCGCTGCCGCAGCCATGAGGAGAGGCCAGCGAAATCCGACGTCCGCGGCGACTTTGCTATGAAAGACCAGCTCTGCGGCACTAATGGAGAGCGCGACGTTTGCCAGATTAAAGAGCCACTGGATCGGGCGGGGGCGCGGTTTGGCTTGCCAGAGGGTCTGGAAAAGTCCTCCGAGACAGCCCATCACCACGGTTTCGGAATAGGAGAGATCAAGAATGCCGACGAGAATGAACAGGAAATTCGCCGACATCGTGGCCTTGATGCCAGGCAAGTGCACTTTCAGCAGGGAGGCGCACAAAGCGACAGTTAGAAAGCAGGCATATCGAAAAGGATCATCGGAATGCCAACGCAGGAGGGCGTAAAACAATACCGGCAGCCCTCCGATAAGCTGCGTGATGATAAACGCGAGGGCAGGAGTCCCGAGTGAATGAACGTCACGCCAGCTGTTCCTCCAGTAGTTCTTCGCAGCAGTTGCTACCGACACGCTTTCCTGCTCTCTGCTGGTTGGCTCCTGCACTGCCCTTACCGAAAAACGAGCTCCCAGGCCTACGCGTGGAGAGGCCATTGGATGGGCGGTTCTCCAGCTAGATTGTTCCCGCGGCAATTTTCAACGCTCCGACGCCGCATAAGGCGCGGAACACGGTCCTTACTAAGCAAATTTTGATGGGTGAAATAGACATTGGGAATAGTACGGCGCAAATTTTGTACTGAAAGGGATACTGCCTTCCAGGCGGAAGAGCCTGCTCTAAACTCCCGGGAGGGCACCCGTTGACAGGTTCCCCTAAAGTTACACGAAACCGCCTGTACTTTGGTACTACACGTGGGCCCTACCTGTACCATCGACCGCCTTACAGCCAGAACTAATACTTACAGCACTGACATGACTCAAGTTATTGGGCCCTGTCCCCATCTTGGCCTTCACGTCAGTTTAGGAGTCCGGCTCATGTCTGCCACACCAGGAACAAGGCGATCCTCTAGCGGCACCAACCTAACGACAACTACGTGGGGCAGGCGGCTTGCGCTCTTGACCCTAATCACCTTGCTGGCCGCCGGGCTGTCTTTTGCCGACGGGAAGAAGCACAAGCTGTCAAAAGATCTTGATACTCTCAAAGGCGGCCACAACGGCGCCACGGTTGACGTGATCATGCAATTCAACGACGCGCCGACTGATGTCCACCATCAGAAGGTGCAAAGCAAGGGCGGGGTCCTGAAGTCGAAGATGGATTTGATCAAGCGCGCGCATTACTCCGTACCGGTTGGATCGCTTGACGCTCTTGCAGATGATTCCGACGTTGCTTACATCTCGCCCAATCGCCCGCTAAGTGGCACCTCAACGTCAACTCTCGACTACGCTCGCGAAACAGTCAATGCGCCAGTGGCTTGGCAGCAGTGGGGTTTGGATGGCACGGGTGTCGGAGTAGCAGTCATTGACAGCGGCGTCACCGCCGTTGGCGATCTCTACTGGTGGAATCCAGCGAATCAGACCTACGGCTCACGCGTGGTCTATAGCCAGAGCTTTGTTCCTGGTACAACGGATACTTCGGACCAATATGGCCACGGAACGCATGTGGCCGGGATCATTGCGGGTGCAGGGTGGTTTTCCATGGGGACCAACTTTACCCACACATTCAAAGGGATTGCGCCGAATGCAAACATCATTAACCTGCGAGTGCTGGATCAAAACGGCGCGGGCACCGACAGCAGCGTGATTGCGGCGATCCAGACAGCGATCAGCCTGAAATCTACGTACAACATCCGAGTAATCAACCTTTCTCTTGGCCGCCAGGTGTACGAGAGCTATACGCTCGACCCACTCTGTCAGGCTGTCGAGGCGGCTTGGAATTCAGGCATAGTGGTTCTGGCCGCCGCCGGCAACCAGGGCCGGAACGACAGCGCGGGCACGGAAGG
>Ga0066659_10000242_pt1 | contig 18028 bp, 16 predicted proteins | sample GraSoiAngelo_108_FD_75176 | JGI IMG/M metagenome (GOLD analysis project Ga0066659, IMG submission 75176) | Grasslands soil microbial communities from the Angelo Coastal Reserve, California, USA - 14_0903_09_40cm | ecosystem: Environmental > Terrestrial > Soil > Grasslands | place: USA... | reverse complement strand
GGCTGTCACTGACAACGTCGCACTCGGCACACAAGACAGCATTTTGCAGAGCGACCGCATTCAACACTCTGCCACGTGCGGTCTCATCTTCACGTAAAGCATCCATCAGAACCTCTCAGGAGCCTGACCTACCTATCTACCGGCCGGCGCAACTGAACGGCCTGCGCTACCCGGCAGGGAACGCTTGCCTTCTGCAAATCTACCCGAGCAAAGGGCACCGAGTCTGTGACAAATGGCAAGCGTACCAGTAATGTGAACACGCCGCGCTTTCGGGTGCAGGGGCTTGAGCGGGGAAGCGTTCGAAAAGGTTCTGTTTCTTCGGGGTTTTCGATGCGAGGTGGCCCCGTGCCGAGGGCTCGGATGCCTTGTTCCGATTCTGAAACAAAATTGACTTCCATGCTTAAGCCATTCGGAACGAGAGGTAATCTGCACACAGTTGCTGCCTTCTCAGAGGAGGGAGACGAACAACGGAGCAAAAGTCGGCTCCCAACGCGGGGAGAAGACTTGGACTGGCTCTCCCTGCTCCGAGCTATACCGGCTGGTAGCGCTTGATGGCATGCACGTACTGCGCCCGCGCAAAGGCCGACGGATCGGGACACCGCATCTGGCTCATGCTGCCGCGCATCTGGCGAACCGACTCGCCATTCTTCGGCAACATGGCGAACATGGCGAAACGGCTGCAGCAAGGCGGAGCGAACGGGCTGGTGTTGTTCAATCGCTTTTACCAGCCGGATATCGACCTGGAAGATCTCGAGGTCAAGCCTAACGTGCTGCTCAGCACGCCGCAGTCGTTGCGGCTGCCGCTGACCTGGATTGGCATTCTTTTTGAGCGCGTGAAGATCCACGCCGCCGAAGATGTTCTGAAAATGCTCATGGTCGGCGCGGACCTGACCATGCCGTGCTCGGCCTTGTTCCGCAATGGGATCCATTCCTGACCAAAGTTAAACGGGGCCCTGGCGCTGGATGAAAGATGAAGAATACGGGCTCAACTTGAGCGCTATCGGAATCGAAATGGACGACTTCACAGCCTGCAGAATGTCGATGTACCTCTGCTCCACCACCGCTCCAGAAACGTCCGTATCCGCGGGGATGTAAAAATGTTGCATTCCAGACCAGAGCATCGGCGCCCGCCTGCTCGATCTGCGGGGCGTAACGCGTCCATCCACCGAGGCTAGCTCCGTTCAGGCTGGCGATGATGGGAACGTCGACCGCCGCCTTGGCTTTTTGAATATGCTTGAGGTATTCCTCGGGGCCGAGATAAAACTCGCCGGCTTGGGGGAAGAATGTGAGCGCCTCGGCAAAACTCCCCGTCATGGTGGAGAGATGGTGGTCCATTTCCAGGCTTTCCCGCCGTATCTGCTCCTCGAGGAGGGAAGAGAGAACGATTGCGGAAGCGCCCGCCTCCTCAAGCCGCCGGATATTAGATAACTCTTGGGTCGGCGGCGAAGCCGACGAAACCAGCGGGGCCTCAGACGCAGTGAAAGTGGTGGCCAGGGCCCCGTTTGCAGAGCTCCGTGCACGGCGCCCGCGGCTCCGCCTTCACTCTGCATTTCGATGACTTGGGGACTGTGCCCCAAATGTCGGGGACACCTTGAGAAGCCCATTGGTCGGACGACTCTCCCATTGCGGAGGAAGGCGTGATCGGGTAGATAGCGATAACCTCAGTTCACCCGGTAGGCAACGTTGGCGACCGCCTCGTTGGCGTCCATGGTCTTGAACTTACGCTTCATGTGGCTCCTCAATGACCCCTTGTCGCACCGACGGATGCGGCTGAAATTTTCCCCTCCAGCATGACGTTACAGGACAGGTCGCGTCGGCAACCGCCGTCACGCAAGACTGTGAGGCGCGTCACAATAGGCGCTGCGCTTCGCGCGGGCGCGAAATGGGAATCGGTTGATGGCGGGAAGTCTTCCTTTCCTTTGCCGCCTAGCAAATAGCGGGCGAGCGGGCTGTGTCGAAGGTCACGGGTCAGGCTTACAGCGTTCCGGGATGGGAGAAACTGTAACGCGTTCGATCAAACCTGCATCTATCGAACTGGTTGGCTCGAGGAAAGTGTTGCCTGAGCAGGTCAGAGTGGGCATGGACGAGCTATCAACTCACATTGTCGTTCTCTACGACGGGGTGTGTGGACTATGCAACCGGTTTAACCGGTTTCTCCTGAGGCGCGATCCCGCGGATCGCTTTCGCCTTGCCCCTCTGCAAAGCCAATTTGCTTCACGGGTGCTAGCCCGGCATCGAATCGATCCCCATTGCCTGGATACGGTTTACGTCGTGCGTGATTACGACTCAGTAGCCGAATCCCTGTTGGCAAAAACTGATGCGGTCTCTTACCTTCTGCGTGAAATGGGGGGAGCATGGAGCATTGTGGCTGGCTTATTCGGCATGGTGCCGAAGAAATGGCGCACCCGGCTCTACGACTTGGTAGCGGGGCACCGCTACCAACTATTTGGTAAATACGAGGTCTGCCGAATACCCCTTCCCGAGCAACGCAAGAAGTTCATCGAGGAATAGCCCGTGGGAGTCTCTTGAAGTTGAATCGTGGCAAGACATTTCTCTAAAATCCGGGCGCCAGCGGCGGCAGCGGCTCGATTTGCCGAGCGCAGGAGAAGAGGCATAAAATAGCTGCCCGTCAACTCGGGTGGATGGATCCTGCACGACCGGCCCCGCAGTACTTGCCCCCATCCGGCTGCGCGGGTTCCCCGATTACGTCCCAATTCTGTAACCGCATGTCGAAGGGCTGAATTCTAGGAGGAATACTGCCATGGCAAGGAAAATTAGTCAGGGAGTTTCGCGTCGGGAATTCGTGAAAATCGCAGGCGCGGGCACACTGGCTGCCGGCATGGGTCCCGCTTTCCTATATCAAAAGGGCCCGCAGAAGACGCTCAAGATTATTCAGTGGAGCCACTTTGTTCCAGCTTACGACAAGGAGTGGTTCGACACCGTATTTACCAAGCAATGGGGTGAGAAGCACAACACCAACGTCATCGTGGATCACATCTCGCTGACCGAAATTCCGGCCCGCGCAGCGGCGGAAGTTTCGGCGCAACAGGGCCACGATCTCTGCATGTTCTTGTCGCCCCCGGCTGCCTACGAAAAGCAGGTGATTGATCACCGCGAGATCTATGAAGAAGTCCAGAGGAAGCATGGTAAGCCGATTGACCTGGCCGTAAAATCCACTCTCAATCCCAAGACCAACAAGTATTTTGCTTTCTCCGACTCCTACGTGCCGGACCCGGGCAACTGGCGCAAGGACCTGTGGTCCGATGTTGGTTACCCCAACGGTCCCGACAATTACGATCAGCTGTTGGACGGAGCGCGCAAGATTCGCCAGAAACAGGGTAATCCGTGCGGCATCGGCCTCTCTCAGGAGCTGGATACCAACATGGCGATGCGCGCGCTCATGTGGTCGTTTGGCGCCTCCGAGCAGGACGAAAACGGCAACGTGGTCATCAACTCGAAGAACACCATCGAAGCTTTGAAGTTTATGAAGCAACTGTATAAGGACACGGAAACACCCGAGGTATTCACCTGGGACCCGTCGTCCAACAACCGCGCGATGCTGGCCGGCAAAGCGTCATTTGTTGAGAACGCGATTTCGATCACGCGCGAGGCGGAAGTCAAGAAGATGGATATCGGGAAGCAGATCATGATTTCGCACGCTCTGGCTGGACCTAAGGCTCGTCTCGCTTCTGAACACGTGATGTCGTGTTACGTGATATGGAAATTCGCCCAGAATAAAGAAGGCGCCAAGCAGTTCCTGGTGGATTTCATCGACAGTTTCCACGATGCCTTCAAGGCTAGCGGCTTCTATAATTTTCCCTGCTTCCCGAGCACGGTGCCGAACCTCAAGGAAGAAATTTCCAACGACCCGAAAGCCGACCCGCCGGACAAATATAAGGTCCTCTCCGACGTGCTCGACTGGGCTACGAACGTGGGGCACCCGGGCTACGCCACGGCGGCGGTGGACGAAGTGTTCAACACTTTTGTAATTCCGACCATGTTTGCCAAGGTGGCGCGGGACCAGGAGACTCCTGAAAACGCAGCGGCGGCAGCCGAGAAAGAAGTAAAACGTATCTTCGATAAGTGGAAAACCGCGTAACCCGGGAACAGAATGGCAATTGTCGAAACCAGAAAGCTCACCAAGGTTTTCAAACAGGGCCAGCCCGGGGCAGTGAACCATGTCGACCTGGAGACGCGCGAGGGGGAGTTCCTTGTGTTCCTCGGGCCCTCCGGCTCGGGCAAGACTACGCTTCTGAGAATGATCGCAGGTCTGGAGACACCGACCTCCGGGGAAATCCTGATCGGCGGCAACGTGGTCAATCACCTGCCGCCACGCGAGCGCCGTATCGCGATGGTCTTCCAGAGCTACGCGCTCTATCCCCACCTGACCGTTTATCAGAACATTGTCTTTCCGCTCAAGGCCCAGAAGGTCAAGAAAGAACTTCATAAGCAGAAGGTGGAATGGGCCTCGGCGCTGCTTGGCATCGGCCGCTTGCTCGACCGCAAACCTCGAGAGCTTTCCGGAGGCGAGCGGCAGCGCGTTGCCCTGGCGCGCGCGATTGTCCGAGAACCTTCGGTCTTCCTGCTCGACGAACCTCTCTCCAACCTCGATGCGAAATTGCGCGCTTCGGCGCGCGAGGAGTTGGAGCAATTTCAAAAACGCGTGGGCACGACCACCATTTACGTCACTCACGACCAGGTAGAAGCGATGGCCATGGGGGATCGCGTGGTGGTTCTGAATCAGGGCACCGTGCGCCAGATCGGGACGCCGCAGGAGGTCTATGACCAGCCCGCCGATACTTTTGTTGCCACCTTCCTTGGTTCTCCCCCGATGAACCTTCTGGAGACGGACGATCTCATCGTCGGCTTCCGCCCAGAACGTTTTCTGCCCTCCGGCTTGGTCGCCGGCTCGGGTTCGACCGACGAGATCGCGAGCAGGATGAAGACGGAGCACCTTTTGCTGGCTGACGTTGGCAAACGGGTTCCGCTCCGCTTCCGCGTCGAATACATCGAGTATCTCGGGGCGGAACGGATCCTCTACGGGGCACTGGAGGGGGGCCGTTTCCCCGGCAAGGCCGTCGCATCGCGGATTCCCTCAGGAGTGACCGAGAGGTATGAAGCGAACTCGGTCCACGATTTCATCGTGCCGGAAAGCGAGTTGAAATTTTTCGACCGCGCCAGCGAAAAGCGGGTTGCGCCCAAGGCCATTCCATGGCAATGACGAACCGCAAGCTCGGGGTGCTCATGTTTTCGCCCGCCATCATCTACGTGCTGGCGGTGGTTGGAGTGCCATTTGTTCTCGCCTTTGTCTACGCCGTGGGCGATGTGAAGATCGCCAGCGTCGGCTATCACTACGTCGGTCTGGCCAATTTCCGCAGCGTCCTCGAGAGCCCCACCTTCCGGCGCTCACTTTACGACTCGATAATCTTCACCGTAGGCACCCAGGTCGTTGTCCTGGTTGGATCGACGGTTCTTTCTCTTGCGCTCAAGGATAGATTCACGGGCCGTGGCTTTATCCGATTTTTGATCCTGCTGCCCTGGGTGGCGCCGGTTTCCTTAGGGACGATCGGCTGGAAGTGGATTCTGGATTCCATCTATAGCGTGATCAACTGGGTGCTGGTCCATCTGCACTTCGTCAGGCCGTTCGACACGCCCATGTGGTTAGGCGAGCCCACGCTGGCCATGATTTCCGTGATTGGCGTCGAGAGTTGGCGCCTATTGCCGTTCTCGACGGTGATACTGCTGGCGGGGCTCACGGCTATACCCCGCGACATTCCTGAAGCCGCGGCGGTCGACGGCGCGGGCTTCTGGCGTACGCTTTTCCAGATCACGATTCCGATGATCCTGCCCATCGTGAACGTCGCCATCCTGTTCGGTGTCATCTTCGTCTTTACCGATATGACGGTGGTATACATCCTCACGCGCGGCGGTCCCTATGACACAACCCAGGTGCTGCCTTCCTTGGCGTTCTTCACCGGAATTCTGGGCAGCGACTTGGCCGAGGGCGCAGCCATCTCCATCTTCCTGGTGCCCATACTGGTCGCGGTGGCCTACTTCATGCTCCGGGTCGCCAGCCGCGCGGAGGTTGGCTGATGGTCAGCGGAACTGGCCGCAGAGTCTTTGGCGGTTTGGTGCACGCCTTAGTTCTGATGGCTTTCTCCGTGCTCCTGGCATTTCCGTTCTACTGGATGCTGATCACCATCTTCAAACGCACAAATGACCTCTACAACCTGCAGAATAACCCGTTCAAGTTCAACGAAAAGCCGACCCTCGAGCACTTGCAGCTGCTTTTCCATGACACGCTCTACTTGCGCTGGGTGGCGAATACGGCTTTCGTCGGAGCCATAGTCGTGCTGATCACGCTAGTTCTGGCGGTACCGGCGGCCTATGCGCTGGCACGCTTAACCGGGCGCTGGGGAGAGCGCCTCGGCATCGCCATCTTCCTTACTTATCTGGTGCCGCCGACTCTGCTCTTTATTCCGCTGTCGCGACTGGTCGCAATTCTGGGTCTGCAGGATAGTTTGTGGTCTCTCATTGTGGTCTATCCCAGTTTCACGGTTCCGTTTTCCATCTGGCTGCTGATGGGTTTCTTCAAATCCATTCCCCGAGAACTGGAGGACGCGGCTATGGTTGACGGGCTCACGCGGTTCGGCGCGTTTGTCAAACTTGTCGTTCCCATCTCAGTTTCGGGCATCCTGACCGTGGTGATTTTCAGCTTCACCCTGGTAACCCAGGAGTTCGTTTACGCCCTGACCTTTATTTCTTCTGAGGCGCATCAGATGGTCGGCGTCGGCGTGCCCATCTTCCTGGTTCGCGGTGACGTCTACTACTGGGGGTCGCTGATGGCGGCCTGCCTGATCACCAGTTTGCCCATCGCGCTGCTCTATAACCTTTTTCTCGACCGATTCATTGCCGGATTCACAGTCGGCGCAGTCAAGTAGGCGGCGGGGTGGATTATTCTTCCCGCTTTCGGCCGCGCGCGCAATAAGGCAGCTCGCCCGCCGATTGCGGAATTGCTTGACAAGGCACGGGCGAGCGGTATAAGACCATGCACTCCAACTCGCGCCCGCGAGTTCGTATTGATTAAGCCTTGCCGCAACTCGCGTCGTGCTGTCGCGGTTGGAACGAAGCCCGTAAAACCGCACGCCCCCGGAATCACTGGAGGAAACGATGCCTTGGACCCAGGTCTACGATCCTTTGAACCATTGGTGGCTATCCACTCTGATCGCGGCGCTTCCCATCATCGTGCTGTTCACGTTGTTGGCTGGCTTGCGAGTGAAACCGCATCTCTGTGCCTTGGCCGGAGCTGGCACGGCGTTGATTATGGCGATCTGGGTCTTCCACATGCCCGGCAAGCTGGCCGGCATGAGCTTTGTTTACGGCGTGGGATTTGGGCTGCTTAAGATCGCCTGGATTGTTGTCGCTGCGGTTTATCTCTATGACATCTCGGTCGAAACCGGGAAGTTTGAAATCATGAAGCATTCAGTGGCCGGGATCACCGCCGACCGCCGCCTGCAATTGCTGCTGGTGGCCTTCTGCTTCGGCGCATTTATTGAAGGAGCCGCCGGTTTCGGAGCTCCCGTGGCGATTGCGGGAGCGTTCATGATCGGCCTGGGATTCAAGCCGTTCCATGCCGCCGCCTTGAACCTGATCGCCAACACGGCCCCTGTGGCGTGGGGTGCGATCGGCACTCCTGTGCACACGTTGGCTTTGGTTTCGGCGCTGCCCGAATCCGATCTCAACGCCATGATCGGCCGCATTTTGCCTTTTACCGCCGTCATCGTGCCGTTCTGGTTGGTACGCGCCATGGTGGGCTGGAAGGAAACTTTCGAGGTCCTGCCGGCAATCCTGGTGGTGGGTATTTCTTTCGCCGCCACACAGTATCTGTGGTCAAACCACGTGGACAGTAACTTAGTCGACATTGCCTCGGGCGTAGTCTCGCTGGTGGTCACGCTCATCTTTCTGCGTTTCTGGCAGCCCAAGCACATATGGCGCTTCGAAGACGAACGCGAAGCCCTCCAGGCCGCCGCCGTCGCTACGGCGACTCCCGATCCAAGAAGACACTATCCGGGACCGACTCACCCGCCCGCAAAGCCCGGAGTCGTAGAAGACTACGTTGGGGAGCAGCGGAAGAAAAAAGACCTGGGCTACGCCCCCGAACCAGCGGCCGTTCACTACCCAGGCAAGCAAGTAGCCTTGGCCTGGATGCCTTTTGCCATTCTTTCCGTGTTCGTTCTGCTTTGGGGCCTTCCTTCCGTCAAGGGACCAATGAACAAGGCGACCACTCCCGTCTGGAGCGTGCCTTATTTGCATAACGCAGTTACGCGAGCGGCGCCAGTCGTGAGAAAGCCTACTCCGGAAGCGGCCAAATACGATTTCAACTGGCTGTCGGCTACGGGTAGTGGCTGTTTTCTGGCGGCAATCGTGGCCGGGTTCCTCCTGGGCATGAGCCCGGCTCGGTTACTGAGGACCTTCGCGCATACCCTATATCGCATGAGGCTCGCAGTAGTTGCGATTTCGGCCATGCTTGGCCTGGGGTTCATCACGCGCTACTCCGGCATGGATGCCGTCTTGGGACTGGCCTTCACCCGCACGGGGTGGTTCTTCCCGTTCTTCGGAACCTTCCTCGGCTGGCTCGGCGTCGCGTTGACGGGGAGCGACACCTCGTCGAACGCCTTGTTCGGCAGTTTGCAGCACATTACCGCTCAACAATTGAATCTTGATCCAATTTTGATGTGCGCTGCCAATAGTGCGGGCGGCGTGATGGGCAAGATGGTGGACGCGCAATCTATCGTGGTGGCGACATCGGCCACCAACCAGGTCGGAAACGAAGGTATCATCTTCCGATTTGTGGTCTGGCACTCGATTGCGCTGGCGGCGATCGTAGGCTTGATCGTGATGATGTACGCCTATATCGTGCCGTACGCAGTGCCGCACGGATTGACCATTGTGAAATAGCAGGATGGCTGCGCGCGGTATAAGCCTCCGCGCAGCGCTCTGGGTGTAACATGGAACCCGGTCCTGGTGCCGCGTCAGACTACGGACCAGCTTGAGGACCCCGGGGACTCCCATGGACGCGCATATCCTCGATCAGTTCCGTGCCATCGTCGGTCGGGGTCTGATCAGCGACCCTTCCCAACTGCACACCTATGAATGCGACGGGCTGACCAATTTCCGCGTCATGCCTATGGCAGTTCTGCTGCCTAAGTCCACCGAAGAAGTACAAGGCATCGTCCGCCTCTGTAACCGCGAGAAGATTCCCTTCGTAGCCCGAGGATCGGGCACGGGCTTGAGCGGTGGGGCGCTGCCGGTCGACAAGGGAATCGTCATCAGCCTGGCGCGCATGAACCGCATTCTCGAAGTTGACTTGCCCAATGCGCGTGTCGTGGTCGAGCCGGGCGTCATCAACGCCGAGGTTACGGCGCGGGTAGCCCCGCAGGGTTATTTCTACGCTCCTGATCCGTCGTCCCAATCCGTATGCAGCATTGGCGGCAACGTAGCGGAGAATTCCGGTGGGGCGCACTGCTTGAAATATGGATTCACGACGACGCACGTGCTGGCTCTCGAAGTCGTTCTTCCCGACGGGTCGCTCGTGCACTTCGGTAGCCGTGCCGTGGATCGCCCGGGATACGACTTGCCGGGAATCTTTGTGGGATCGGAAGGCACGCTCGGCATTGCGACTAAAGTTGTGCTGCGGATTGTGAAGAAGCCGGAGGTCATCCAGACGCTGCTGGCGGCGTTTAATTCCACGAACGAGGCGGGAACGGCAGTCAGTGAAATCATCGGAGCCGGAATGCTGCCGGCCGCCATCGAGATGATGGACAACTTGTCGATTCAGGCTGCCGAGGCTTCCGTTCACGCAGGCTATCCCAATTGCGGGGGCTTGCTCTTGGTGGAACTTGATGGACCCGCGGCGGAAGTCGACGACCTGATGGAGCAGGTAGGCCAGATCTGCACCCAGTCGGGCGCGTGGGAGATTCGCGTAGCCCAGACTGAAACCGAGCGCGCGGTCGTTTGGAAGGGGCGCAAAGCCGCCTTCGCTGCCATGGGACGCATTTCGCCAAACTACATCGTCCAGGACGGGGTCATTCCTCGCACCGCGCTGCCCAAAGTGCTGAACGAGATTGAGCGCATGAGCGCGAAGCAGGGGCTGAAGGTGGCCAACGTTTTCCACGCGGGCGACGGGAACCTGCATCCTCTCGTCCTTTACGACCGACGCGTTCCCGGGCAGGAGGAGCGCGCCATGGAGCTTTCGATTAATATCCTTCGACTGTGCGTTCAGTGTGGCGGTTCGATCACCGGCGAACACGGCGTCGGCGAAGAGAAGAAGATGATGATGGGGGAGATGTTCGCGGAACCCGATCTGGAGACGATGCAGCTGGTGCGCTGTGCTTTTGATCCCCAGCAACTTTCAAATCCGGGCAAGATGTTCCCGCGCACTCGACTGTGCGCGGAGAGAACTGGATCCTACCAGCCGCATCCGTTGGAGGTCGCGGGGGTCGCGCAGTTCTTCTGAGGCATGGCGAAGTTGTGGAGTGGCGCCTCTCTGGCGCGCGGGGAAGGAACTGAACCCAGTTTCCTCGGCGGCTGAAGCCTCCTCGGAATGACCAGAGATGAGACGCTCCGGATGACGACGGTAAAGACTAGACGCGCGGAAGTGCCGGCTAGGGCGGCAGCCGGCGGAGCGGAGCAAGAATAAAGCCCACGGCGTGGGCCGTGGGTGAATGGCTGAAACCAGGAACAAGCCTCGAAGGGGCGAAAGAAATCGTCATCTATGACTCCGCAATCACCTTCGGGAACGTCAGTCGTCGACATCGAAACCGTCTGGACCGACCTGGGCACCGTCGTCGGCGCGGAGCACATGCGTGCGGCAACGCCGGAAGACGCACTCGATGACGTTCGGCCACAAATGGTGATCGAACCCGGCAATGCCGACGAAATTGCGAAGATCCTGAAGACCGCGAGTGACGCCGGTCTACACGTGATTCCGCGAGGGGGTGGCACCAAGCTGGATTGGGGCAATCGACCGCGTGCCGCCCAACTGATTGTTTCGAGCCGGCGGTTAAGCCGTGTGGTGGAACATGCCTGGGGAGACATGACTGCGACCGTGGAGGCCGGCTGCACGGTTCAGCGGCTGCAGCAAACACTCGCCGAGCACGGTCAGCGCCTGGCGCTCGACCCTCTCTGGCCGGAGAAAGCGACGATCGGCGGAATTCTGTCCACCAACGATAGCGGCCCGCTTCGCCTTCGGTTCGGCTCCCTGCGTGACTTGATCATTGGCATTACCCTGGTTTTGCCGGACGGCACGGTCGCAAAAAGCGGCGGCAAGGTCGTAAAAAACGTTGCCGGCTACGACTTGCCGAAACTGGCTACTGGGGCGCTCGGCAGTCTCGGGATGATCACGCAAGCGATCTTCCGCCTGCATCCGATGCCGCGCACCAGCCGCACTCTGAGTTTCTCCGCACCGGATAGCTCTGCCATGAACGCCTTCATCCTCGCGGTTCTGGACTCCAAACTTGTACCGACCGGCCTGCAGGTTCGTGCCGAGAACTCTCCGCGATGCGAAGTTGACATCCGTTTCGAGGGGACCAGAGCGGGTTGTGATGCCCAGGTTGACGAGGTCACCCGCCTGGCTTCGAATCTCTCGCCATCCCAGGCACCGCCAGAAACCTGGAATTTCCGATCTACGTTGTGGGATGGGGGCGAGCCTTCCCTTATCTCGAAATTCACCTTGCTTCCGACCAATCTCGGCCCTTTCCTGGACCGGTTGAGGACGGTGGCGGAAGAGAGTCATCTCTCCTGGAGACTAGTCGGGCAAGCATTGGGAGTCGGACTGATCCGACTAGAAGGAAGAGATCCTTCGGTTCTGCTCAGCGCAGTTCTCGATCTACGAAAAGGTTTGGAGAGTGGCGGTGGCTCGGTCATCATCCTCGGCTGCCCGGTTGAGATCAAGTTGAAGACCGACGTCTGGGGCAGCCCCGGCGATGCTCTCGACCTCATGAAAAGCATCAAAGCTCAATTCGACCCCGCCGGCACGCTAAATACCGGCCGGTTCATGGGGGGAATTTGATGGCGCACGGAGCAACCCAGTCCCCAAACTCGACTCCCTGCGCTTTCGACACCCACCACCCGCCTTCATCCGATCTGATCAACGCGTGCGTACATTGCGGTTTCTGTCTGCCGACTTGTCCCACCTATGCGCTCTGGGGGGAGGAGATGGACTCGCCGCGCGGCCGCATTTACCTCATGAAACTCGCCCTCGAGGGCAAGGTTCAGCTGGATTCGACTTTCGTCCATCACATGGATAATTGCTTGGGCTGCATGGCGTGCATGACGGCGTGTCCATCGGGAGTGAAATACGAAAAGCTGATCGAGGCGACGCGCGCCCAGATTGGGCGCAACTATACTCGGCCGGTGACGGAGGGAATCCTCCGTCGGATGCTTTTTGACCTGTTTCCGCGGCCCGCTCGGATGCAGCGATTACTGTGGCCCATGCGAATCTACCAGCGCTCTGGACTCCAGTGGCTGGTCCGCCAAAGCGGCATCCTCAAGCTGCTCCCCAAGAGCTTTGCCGCGATGGAAGCTTTAATGCCAAGTCTGCCCGAGACGAATGGCGCTGGTTTGCCTGAACGCGTGGAGGCCCAAGGCGAGCAGCGGTTGCGCGTTGGTTTGCTGCTCGGATGCGTGCAGCGCGTTTTCTTTCCCGATGTCAACGCTGCCACGGCCCGCGTTTTGGCTGCGGAGGGCTGCGAAGTCGCCATCCCGCAGGAGCAATGCTGTTGTGGCGCTCTCATGATCCATGCCGGAGAAGAGCAGGCGGCGCTTGACTACGCGCGGCGCACAATCGACGCATTCGAGCGCGCCCAGGTGGATCAAGTTGTCATCAACGCCGCCGGTTGCGGGTCGAACATGAAACAGTACGGTTACCTGCTGCGGGAAGATGCGCGATATGCGGATCGTGCCAAGGTCTTCGCCGCCAAGTGCCGCGACATTTCCGAGGTGCTGAGCGAACTGGAACCCCGAGCTGCCAGGCATCCCATTCGCTTGAAAGTCGCGTACCACGATTCGTGTCACCTAGAGCACGCGCAAACGATCCGAACTCAACCGCGCGCCGTGCTCGGCAGGATCCCGGGACTCCAGATTCTGGAGCCTACGGAAGCGGCCCTGTGCTGCGGCTCGGCGGGAATTTACAACCTCGTGCGTCCCGAACCGGCCAGAGAGTTAGGGGAACGCAAGGTCCGCAACCTGCTGGCCACAACGCCGGACATGGTCGCCTCGGGTAATCCCGGATGCCTGCTGCAACTGCGCTCCGGGTTTAAGGCCGCTGGCGTCTCGGTTCCAGTAGTCCACATGGTCCAGCTCGTGGACGCTTCCATCTGTGGCCTGTCTGCCGAATATCTCCTAGTTCGCTGAGTCATGTACCGACTCGGCTGTGACCAACATCGCACGAGAGCGGTTTTGGATGGTGTACTCTTCCTTCCTGCTCAACCGGGCTCTCGGTTTCGCTTGTCGCAGCCTCAGTTCCAATCTTGCTAAGCGGCCGTCGTACCGCGCAAAGGAGTCGGGCATGAAAAGAATTCATGTTGTGATCTCGCCGGTTATCTTTGCAATTGTGATCACCTGGGCAGGCTGCAAGGGAGGCCCCGGAGCGGGCAACACGATAAGGATCGGGGTCATGACTTCCCTTACCGGCAGCAATGCCGCTTTCGGGCAAGCTCACAAGAACGGCTATACCATCGCGCTTGAGGAAATCAACGCCAAGGGCGGCCTCCTAGGTAAGAAGGTCGAGCTGGATTATTACGACGACCAGAGCCGTCCCGACCAGGCGGTGCAGGGAGTTTCCAAGCTAGTGGACCAGGATCACGTGCCGGTCCTTCTCGGTGCTTACTCTTCGGAGAGCACGCGCGCGATCGTGCCGGTCGTCACGCAAAAGCAGGTGCCGCTGGTCATGCCGACGGCTGTCGCCGACAACGTGGTGGAAACCGGCTCACCATGGGTCTTCCGCATCTGCGCCGGCTCGGGATCGTATGCCACAGTGACCCTCGATTTCCTGAAGAACAACGGCGATCCCAAGACGCTTGCCATCGTTTACGAGAACACGAACTTCGGCCAATCCAACAACAAGTCCATGACCACGGCAGCACAGGCGGCTGGCCTTAAGCTGGTAGACAGCGAGGCCTACCAGGCCAGCTCTCCGGACTACAAATCGCTTCTGCAGCGGGTGAAAAGCAAGAATCCGGAAGTCATCTACTTTGCCTCCTACCTGCTCGACGCGGGCACGCTCATGCGCCAGGCCGAGCAGGTCAATCTCAATCCCAAGTACTACACCTCTGCGGGTACAGGCTTTGCCGCCGCCGAGTTTCCCACGCCCGACAAGGGAGCAGGGAAGTACGCCGAGTACACCTTCTCCGTTTCCCAGTGGTTGCCGGCAGCGCGGTGGAAGGGCTCTTCCGAATTCGACGAGAAGTACTTCAAATTAACCAATACTCATCCTGCCTATCACGGCATGGAGGCTTATGCCGCGTTGATCGTGGCGGCCGCGGCCATCGAGAATGCCAAGTCGGCGCAGCCACAGCCAATCCGCGACGCGCTGAAGGCGCTCAACCTTCCCGATACTCCTTTCGGTCCGGTGAAGTTCGACGCTCGCGGTCAGAACGCCCATCCCGTGCTCGTCACCCAGGTGCAGGGCGGACAATACAAGGTTGTTTGGCCGGCCGATGCCGCCCAAACCAAGCCCATCATCCCCACTCCACCCTGGTCCGAGCGCAAGTGAAGGTGGTTTCGTCAACCACGGGGGCCACTCATCCTTGCTTGTCATTCCAAGGCGATTTAGCGCCTAGGAATCTGTTTTTCACAGTCTTTCCGCGCCCACTTAGATGTACCGCTCATTAGTCATTGGTTAGTTCTGTGCTCTGGCTAAAACCAAGGGAAGAGTAAAATCACGGGACATTACGCCCGGCCGGCGTTTCCAGGCGGGCAAGGATGGAGTCCGTGGTGAACTGGTTCTATCCCTTGATCCAGGCGATCCTCAACGGCCTTCTGACCGGCGCGCTTTATGCTCTGATCGGGATGGGCATGGCGCTGATCTTCGGCGTCATGCGCATCGTGAACTTTACCCACGGTGCATTCCTTATGCTGGGGATGTATGTCAGCTACGTGTTTTTTCTGAAAACCGGAATCAATCCTTACCTCGGGTTTATGGTTTCGGGCGCAATCCTGTTTGTGATCGGCTATGCCGTTTACATGGGCCTGCTGCGGCGGATTCCGGGGCAGGTGGATTTTATGGTGATCCTCGTCACCCTTGGACTGGCGCTGATCATCACCGACGGCGTGCAACTCGTATTCGGCGCCGACTACCATCAGATTAATCTTCCGCTGGTGGCCCGCAATTTCCGCCTCGGGACACAGATTTTTGTCAATGCGCCTTGGCTGCTGTCATTTGTGATTGCGCTGGTGCTGGCCGTCGCCTTGTATTTGGTCGTGACCCACACCATGTTTGGCCGGGCTGCGCGCGCCATCGCTCAGAATCCTTACCCATCGCCGCTGATGGGCATCAACGTGAATCGTGTGCAAGCAATTTCCTTTGGCATTGGCGCCGCAGCCGCCGGCGTTGCGGGAGCCCTGCTGCTTCCTGTCTTCTATTTATATCCAGGCGTGGGCAGCCAGTTTGAACTGAAATCATTTGTCATGGTCGTGCTGGGCGGGATGGGCTCGATTCAAGGCGCGGCAATTGCCGGGCTGGTACTTGGGGTTGTCGAGAGCCTGACCAGCCTGTACTGGGGCAACGAGTGGGCGCTGGCGGTTGATTTCGTCATTTTCATCCTCGTGTTGTCACTGAAACCCAGCGGAATTTTTGGGAGCCAGCGCGCGTGAGTCATCGGCAGTTTATCGCCGCGGCCGGGTTTTTCCTGCTGTCGTTTGCTGTTCCCCTCGTCGTCCACTCCGACTACACCCTGCAGATTCTTTTCCGCGTCTTCCTGTTCGCCGCCTTGGGATTGGCGTGGAACCTGGTGGGCGGATATGCGGGCCAGCTCTCCCTCGGTCACGCGGCGTACTTCGGGGTTGGCGCGTACGGACTGGCACTGTTATCGAAAGTCGGGATCCCGCCCTGGCTTTCGCTGTTTCTCGGGGTAGGACTTGCGGTCATCTCAGCGGCAATCATCGGATTGGTTTCATTCCGCCTTCGCGGCCCTTATTTTGCGCTCTGTACGATTGCCTTTGCCGAAGTCGTTCGGCTGGTTGCCAAGAACCTGCCTGACGTGACCGGCGGCGACGTCGGAACCCAAGTCCCGCTCCTGTTCACCGAGTCTTCTATCAAGTCCTTTTATATTTCCGGCGTGCTGCTGACTGCGCTGGCCTTTGTTCTGACGGCTTGGATTGAGCGCTCCAAATTCGGCTATTACCTGATGGCGATCCGCGAGGACGAGGACACGGCGATGTCTGTGGGCGTCAACACCTCGCGCGTTAAATTGTGGAGCCTGTTGATCAGCGCCGCCCTCACGGCTATTGGCGGAGCGCTCTACGCGAGCTTGTTTCTGTTCATCGTTCCGGACCAGGTCATGTCGCTCGACATGTCCGTGGAGATCGCGATCGTGCCCATGCTGGGTGGCGCAGGTACGTTGTTCGGCCCGGTGATCGGTTCCATCGTTCTGGAGACTGCCGCCGAGATTTTCAAGAACATCTTTCAGGAAGCTCACCTCCTTATATATGGGGTTTTGGTCGTGATGGTTGTAATTTTCCTGCCGGAGGGCATCGCTGGCACGATTGTGAACAAGCTTCGCCTGTTCAAAAAAGCCCCGGCTGGCTCCCTTGCGGCTCCTGTGCCGGTGAGGCCGGAGGAAGAAGCGGAGAGAACCGCCTTTCGGAAATAGAGAGCATGGTTCTTCTCGAAGCAAAACACGTCAGCAAGCGGTTCGGGGGCCTGAAAGCGGTCAACGATGTTTCCTTTACCGTCAGCCGGGGAGAGATTACGTTCATCGTCGGCCCCAACGGCGCGGGCAAAACCACACTATTCAACCTGATTACCGGCGTCGTCCACCCGGATAGCGGCAGCATTTATTTCCAGGACCAAGACATCACCAAGTTGGCCCCTGACCAGGCCGCCAAACTGGGCATCGGACGAACCTTTCAGATCGTCAAGCCGCTCGGAAATCTCACCGTGCTCGAGAATGTCATGCTGGGCGCGTTTCTGCGCACTTCAAAGCCCGCCCAGGCTGAGGAAGAAGCGAGGGGGATCCTGACATTTCTGCAGATGGAAAAATTTCTACATCTGCCTGCGCGCGGCATGGGACTGCCGATGCTCAAGCGACTCGAGATCGCCCGGGCTCTGGCCACTCAACCCAAGCTGATCCTGCTGGACGAAGTCGTCGCCGGGCTGCCTACGGTCGAAGCGATCAAACTTGCCATGCTGCTAAAACGACTGCCCGAATGGGGAATTTCCGCGATCGGCGGCATCGAACATGTCATGCAGGTAGTCATGAAAATTGCCGACCGCGTGATCGTTATTGACCGCGGCGTCTTAATTGCCGAAGGAAAGCCGCAAGAGGTCGTCGACCGCCCCGAAGTGATTGAAGCTTATCTCGGGCCCAAATACAAGGAGATCGGCCTGTGAGCGATCGCCTTCTCGAGCTAGAGCAGGTGCGCGCCGGCTACGGCGATTTCCAAGCGCTGTTCAATATCACCTTGGAGGTGAAGGCCGGAGAAATTGTCACGCTGATCGGCGCGAACGGCGCTGGAAAGACCACAACCTTGCGCGTGATCTCCGGCCTCGTCCGCTGTAAGAGCCGAAAACTGCACTTCGACGGCCAGGACATCTCCCAGCTTCCACCGCATGAGATTGTCATGCGAGGCATCAGCCATGTTCCCGAGGGCCGGCAGCTGTTTCCCCACATGAGCGTGGAAGAAAACCTTGCGCTGGGCGCATACATTCCGCGCGTCCGTCCCAAGCTGAAGGCGCGTATTGCAGAGCAGTTTGAATTGTTTCCGCGTCTCCAAGAACGTCGTAAGCAGCTTGCCAGCACCCTCTCCG
>Ga0066659_10000236_pt1 | contig 18193 bp, 18 predicted proteins | sample GraSoiAngelo_108_FD_75176 | JGI IMG/M metagenome (GOLD analysis project Ga0066659, IMG submission 75176) | Grasslands soil microbial communities from the Angelo Coastal Reserve, California, USA - 14_0903_09_40cm | ecosystem: Environmental > Terrestrial > Soil > Grasslands | place: USA... | reverse complement strand
TGGCGGCCGACCTTGCCGAGCGGCTCGGCCGCGTACCGGATGCGCTGCGCTATCTCGAGCAGCTCGCGCGGCTCACACCCGACGATCCGGTGCCGGCGGCCCGTGCCGCCACGTTGGCGGCAGGCCAGGAACCGGTGCCACAACCTCCGCCGGATCGTCCGCTTCCGCCCGCCCTCGCGGTCCTCGACGACGCCACCCTCGAGGCGCCCGGTCGCGACCGGTTGATCGGCGTCGTGGATCGGTTCTTCGAAGGTAAGGGGTTCGGGTTCCTTCGCTACGACAGCGGGCAGTCCATCTTCTTCCACATCACCCAGTGCGAGGAGAGCGGTGCCGAGATCGCACCCGGCATGCGCATGAGCTTCATCGTCGGCCACAATCCGAAGAAGGGCAAGCCGCAGGCCGAAGGGCTTCGCCGCGTCGACTGACGCGTCCGTTGACGCAAAATCAGATTGCAACGCCGCCAGGTGCGCGGTATACCCGAGCGCGTGCCGCGGGCGGCGGCGACAGCGTAGCGAGCGCACCGACCGAGTAGGTCAACCCCTCGCACCTCCTCATAGAATGCGCGCGAGAGCGGGAAGGGCCGTGGACGATGCCTGACGGGGCAACGAGCAATTCCAAGCGCGTCGAGCCGCGCGACCGGGTGGTCATCCGGTTCGCCGGCGACTCGGGCGACGGCATGCAGGTGACGGGCACGCAGTTCACCACCGAGTCGGCGTTGGCGGGCAACGATCTCGCCACCCTGCCCGACTTCCCCGCCGAGATCCGCGCGCCAGCCGGCACACTGGCTGGCGTCAGCGCCTTCCAGCTGAACTTCGCCTCGGACGAGGTGTTCACGCCTGGCGACGACCTGGACGTCCTCGTCGCCATGAACCCCGCCGCCCTCAAAGTGAACGTGGGCGATCTCAAACCGGGGGGGATCCTGATCGTCGATCGTGAAGGCTTCAACGAGCAGAACCTGAAGAAGGCGGAATACGATCGCAACCCGCTCGGCGACGGTTCGCTCGACCGCTATCAGCTCTTCCAGGCCGACGTGACCAAGCTCACCTCGGCAGCGTTGAAGGACCTCGGCCTCTCGGCGCGTGCAGTTTTCCGCTGCCGGAACTTCTTCTGCCTGGGCATGACCTCCTGGCTCTACCACCGACCGATCGGGCCGTCGGAATCGTGGCTCAGCGACAAGTTCAAGAAGACGCCCGAGCTCGTCGAGGCGAACATTCGCGCGCTCCGCGCCGGATACAACTTTGCGGAGAACTCGGAGCTCTTCGCGGTCTCCTACGAGATCCGGCCCGCGACGATTGCCCCCGGGAAGTATCGCAACATCACCGGCAACGCTGCGACGGCGCTGGGCTTCGTGGCAGCCGCGCGAAAGGCCGGGCGCCCGATCTTCCTCGGCAGCTATCCGATCACCCCTGCGAGCGACATCCTGCACGAGCTCTCGGGCCTCAAGCAGTTCGACGTCTACACCTTCCAGGCCGAGGATGAGATCGCCGGCATCGGCGCCGCCCTCGGCGCAGCCTTCGGCGGAGCCATCGCGATCACCACCACGAGCGGGCCCGGCATGAACCTGAAAGCCGAGACGATGGGGCTCGCCCTCGCGGTCGAGCTGCCACTCATCATCACCGACATCCAGCGCGCGGGACCGTCGACCGGGATGCCGACCACGACCGAGCAGGCGGACCTCCTAATGGCGATGTATGGCCGGCATGGGGAGGCACCGGTCCCGATCCTGGCCGCCGCCACCCCGGCGGATTGTTTCGCGATGGCCTTCGAAGCGGTTCGCATCGCCGTGCGCTACATGACGCCGGTCATCCTCCTCACCGACGGTTACCTCGCCAACGGCGCGGAGCCCTGGCTGATCCCCGACCCGGCCTCCCTTCCCGATATCCCCGTGCAGCTCCGAACTGACCCGAACGGCTTCTTTCCCTATCTCCGCGACCAGGTGACGCTCTCACGTCCATGGGTCGTCCCGGGCACACCTGCCCTCGAACACCGCATCGGCGGTCTCGAGAAGGAGTACCTCACGGGGAACGTGAGCTACGCACCGATGAACCACGAGCAGATGATTCGGGTACGCGCCCGCAAGATCGCGGGGATCGTGCGCGATATCCCCCCGACCGAGGTGCTCGGTCCGGAGACCGGGGACCTGCTCGTCCTCGGCTGGGGCAGCACCTTCGGCGCGATCACGCAGGCGGTGCGCGAGCTCGGCGCGGCGGGCCACCGCGTGGCGCAGGCGCACCTCCGCTACCTGAATCCGCTCCCGCCCGATCTGGGGTCGATTCTCCGCCGCTACCGGACGGTGCTCGTGCCGGAGATGAACCTCGGCCAACTCGTCCGGCTGATCCGTGCCGAGTACCTGGTCGATGCAGTCGGCTTCAACAAGATCCAGGGGCGGCCCTTCAAGGTCTCCGAGATCGTGAGCCGCTGCCTCCGGCTCCTGAACGGAACGACGCTCGAGGAGAGCGTGACTGAAGAGCATCCATGAGTGTACCCGGTGCATCCGACCAGAAGCCGAGCAAGAAGGACTTCGTCTCCGACCAGGACGTCCGCTGGTGTCCGGGTTGCGGCGACTACGCCATCCTGTCGCAGGTCCAGAAGGTCCTGCCCGAGCTCGGCATCGCGCGAGAGCGATTCGCCTTCATCTCCGGAATCGGCTGCTCGAGTCGGTTCCCGTACTACGTCAACACCTACGGCTTCCACTCGATTCACGGCCGGGCCCCCGCAATCGCCACCGGTCTCAAGGCGACACGCCCCGAGCTGTCGGTCTGGATCGTCACCGGCGACGGCGACGCGCTCTCCATCGGGGGCAATCACCTGATCCACATCCTGCGCCGCAATCTCGACGTCAACATCCTCCTCTTCAACAACAAGATCTACGGGCTGACGAAGGGCCAGTACTCGCCCACGTCCGAGGTCGGCAAGGTGACGAAGTCCACCCCGATCGGCTCGATCGACCATCCCTTCGATCCGATCGCTCTCGCGCTGGGTGCCGAGGCGAGCTTCGTGGCGCGCAGCGTCGATGTCGAGACGAAGCATCTGCAGGACATCGTCCGGCGCGCCCACCACCACAAAGGGACGTCGTTCGTCGAGATCCTCCAGAACTGCAACGTGTTCAACGACGGCGCGTTCGCCGACGTGACCGAGAAGACGACCAAGGCCGACGCGACGCTGGTACTCGAGCACGGGAAGCCGCTCATCTTCGGCAAGAACCGCGACAAGGGCATCCGGCTCCGCAACTTCCAGCCCGAGGTGGTGGCGCTCGGGGAGGGGATCAGCGAGAGCGACCTGCTCGTCCACGACGAGCGGAACCCTGCCCTGGCCTATCTCATCGCGCGCCTCGGGCCGCCCCACTTTCCGACACCCATCGGCGTCTTCACCGCGGTCGATCGGCCGTGCTACGAGGACGGACTGAACGCACAGGTGATCGCTGCCAGGGCGCGCCAGCAGCCCGACCTGGCCACGCTCTTCAACCGCGGCGACACCTGGGTCGTGCGCTAGTCGACCCCGAAGCGGCACCCCGCCCCGCGCGCCGGAGCTCGGGTCGCCTTACGCTAGCCGCCGTCGCGGCCGCGCCAGCGTTCGCCTTGGGAGGGTTCCGGCGGCACGGTGAGGACATCATTCGGGAAGAAGTCGACGATGTAGTCGACGATGTCCTTCACGGACACGATGCCGACGGGGCGTCCCGTCGCGTCCACCAGGGGGATATGCCGGAAACCCCCGACGCTCATCTTGTTGAGTGCGTAGGCAATTGGGTCGGCGAGCCCGAGCACCTCGGGGTCGGGCGTCATCAGGTGGCTCACCGGCCGGTCGAGATCACCCTGCTCGAGCTTCAGCAGCAGGTCGCGTTCGGTGATGATGCCGACCAATCGGTCGCTCGCCACCACCAGCAGGCAGCCGACACGATGCTCACGCATCATTCGAACGGCATCCGCGACGGTGGCCGAGGGCGGCAGTGACAGAGGCGTCCGCGGCTGGAGAATGCGGATCGGTTCGCGGATCACGTGCTGATCCAGGACCCGGCTCGTCTTCTCCGCCGAGGCCTCCGCCTGGAGCGTCAGGTCCTCCTCGATCCAATCGTCCATGGAAGGTTCCCTCCGGACCGCGAGAAGTCAGCCCCTCCAGTCGGACCCTGGCAGTCTCACCGGGACCGGGAACGCTGTCAAGTAGGAAAGGCGCGGCCGGACGTGGCCAGCAGGCGCGCCGTGTGCGGTAACTGCACCTCACCGCGGGCAAGCATAGCGTCGAGGAGGGCCAGGTCCTCAGGCCCGTCGACATCGAAGCATGGCGCAAGAAGGTGCTGCCGCAGGCCCAGACGCGCCGCGCGTTCGCCTGTCGCGGCGAGTACGCCGGCGGTGCTCCAGGGAATATCGCTGAAGAGCTCAGGCTGCGGGCGGCAGAGGCCGACCAGGTAGTAGCCCCCGTCAGCCGCCGGTCCGAGCACGAGATCCGCTTCTCCGCCGAGCACCGTCGCCGCCTCGGCGATCGAATCGGCGGGGAGATGCGGCGCGTCGGCCCCGATCACCATGACGGGCGTCGGCCCCTCGCTGAACGCATCGGCGATCGCGCCGGTCATGCGCTCGCCCAGGTCAGCCCCCCGCTGGGGGCGGCAGCGGGCCCCTGGGAGCAAGGCTGGGAATGGAGACTCCGGTGGCCAGTAGGCCCAGGTCACCTCGTAGGGAAGCGCCTGGAGACGCGCGGCCAGGTCCTGGACGAACGCCGCGTAGAGCGCGCAGGCCCGATCGGGACCGAGCGCCGGCACCAGCCGGGTTTTCACCTGGCCCGGCGCCGGATGCTTCGCCATGACGACGAGCCGCGCGTCAATGCTCGGCCGGCCGGAATGACTCGAGATGGGCGATGACGTCGTCGATCTCTTGATCGGAGAGCACGCCCGCGAAACCGGCCATGAGGGTACCCGGGCGACCCTGCTTCACGACCGCGCGGAGGGTTTCGGGGGTCCGACTCTTCCAGAACTCGCCGTCGCGGAAGTTTCGCGGCGGCGGAGAGAGCCCGCTCGCCACCGGGCCGTCGCCACGACCCTCGGGGCCATGGCAGGGCGCGCAGCGGAGCTCGTAGGTCGCTTTGCCTTTGCTCGCGTCGGCGCCCCTGATGACGGTCGGAAGGAGAAGCGCCCCGATCACGAGCCGCTTAACGGGTCTTATCACCGCCTACCCTGCGTCATCTGCCTCGTGCAGCTCGACCAGCCCGCCGCTCGCATCGAGCGCCGCCAGTTCCTCGAATCCACCGATCGCGCGCCCGTCGATGAAGATTTGCGGCACCGTCCGGCGACCCGTGCGCTGGATGATGTCATCACGGAGCACGTCGTCGGTACTGAGGTCGAACTCGGCATACGGGACGCCCCGCGCCGCGAGGAGACGCTTGGCGCGCTCGCAGAACGGGCACGTCTTGGTGCTGTAGACCTCGACGCGGACCACGTCGAGAAGGCTAGACTCGCGGCGTCGTACAAACAAGACCCGCGCGTTGACAGGCTGGGGACCCGCCGATACGGTCGATCGATGGCGGACCCGCGCGTCGCGGAGAGGTTCAGCCGTCTCGTCGATCTCATGGCCCGCCTGCGCGGCCCGCAGGGCTGTCCCTGGGACCGCGAGCAGACGCCGGAGAGCCTGCGCCCCTACCTCCTCGAGGAGGTCTACGAGGTCCTCGAGGCGATCGAAGGCGGTCAGGCGTCGGCTCTGTGCGACGAGCTCGGCGATCTCCTGCTGCAGATCGTGTTCCAGTCGCAGCTCGCCGCCGAGGCGGGACGCTTCACGATCGCCGACGTCTCCCGGAGCATTACCGACAAGCTCGTCCGTCGCCATCCGCACGTCTTTGCCGACGTCCAGGTGCGCGACGCGCAGGAGGTCATCCACAACTGGGGCCGTATCAAGGACGAGGAGCGCAAGGCCAAGGGTGAGGTTGGAATTCTGGCCGGAGTACCCCGCACGCTGCCCGCGCTCGTCCGCGCTCAGCAGGTGGACGAGAAGGTGGCACGCGCGAGTGGCCAGCGCACCGAGGGGCGCGACGTGATCGGCCAGCTGCGCCAGCATCAGACGGAGCTCGAGGCCGCGGTCGCGGCCGGCGACCGGACAAAGACCGAGCACGAGCTGGGAGCGCTGCTCTTCAGCATCGCGCGCCTCGCACATCACCTCGACCTCTCGGCAGAGATCGCCCTCCGCTCCGTCACGGAGCGCTTCGTCGCTCACGTCGAGCACCTCGAAGGCGCCGCGCGCAAGCGGGGGGCGACGCTCGCCGAGCTCGATCCAGCCGAGCTCGCGCCGTTGCGGCGCACGCCCGGTGCCAGTCGCGCCGATTGATGCGATTTGACGCGTCGCGGAGCCGCATGGTAGCAGGCAAGCCAGGAGGTCCGCGCACGTGGCGAATCACCCCTCGGCGCTGAAGCGTCACCGGCAGAGCGAGAAGCGCCGGCTCCGCAATCACGCCATCAAGACCCGCCTGCGACATCTGATCCGCGACGCGCGCGCCGCCGTTGCGGCGGAGGACGCCGGTGCCGCCGTCGAACGCCTCGCCCGTGCCGAGCGCGCCCTCGACAAGGCCGTGACGAAGGGGGCCTTGCACGCGAACAGCGCTTCGCGGCGGATCTCGCGGCTGGCTCGTGCCGTGGGCCGGCTCAAGCAGGCGAGCGGCTAGCGACCTCCGAGCGCGATCTCCAGAACCGCTGCCTCGAACACGGCCTCGGCAGGCCGCGTGCTCTTCAGCTCCACATCCAGACGGCGGAGGACGTGCAGCGACCGCTCGAGGTCGGCGGCGCGTCCCTGGCCGGCGATGCGTGTGACGAGCCATGGCGGCATCCGAAGCCGAGCCGCGATCTCCGCCTGGCTCACACCCGCTTCCGAGAGTTCGGCCACGTGGAGCGCCCGCCGGAAGTTGGCACCCAGGAAGGCCACGAGCCGAACGGGCGGCTCCCCTTCGGCGAGGAGCAGACGGAGCGCACGGGCTGCCCCGGCGGCGTTCCGGCGGGCAAGGTGAGCCGTGAGATCCTCCACCGCATGCTGGCGCACCGCCGCCACGATCGAACGGACGTGCGTCGGCTCGATCCGGGCGCCCTGGCCCGCATGTAGCGCGAGCTTGTCGATTTCCCCAGCGAGCACTGCGAGGTCGATGCCGCTCCGATCGAGCAGCTCCTGCGTCGCGGCCGGGGCGATGTCGACGCCACGCTCGCGCGCGAGGCGCACCACCCAGCCCGCCGCCCCGCGGTCGTCGACCCGCCCGAATCCATAGGCCGCCCCGCCGCGTATGCACGCTGCAGCCAGCCGCCGACGCTGGTCGGCGACGCGCGCGACGAGCACGAGCGTTCCGCCCGGCCCGAGGGTGGGGAGGGCCTCGAGCACGCGGACCTCCGCTTCGTCGCGGAGCGCATCGGCGCGGCGGACGACGAGGACCTGGGACCCCCCAAAGAGCGGAGGCGATGCGAGATCGGCGAGCGCGGCAGCGAGCCGCCCGGCGTCCTCGTCACCCCAAAGCGTGCGCCGGGTGCCAGGTCGCCCCGGGACGAGGAGGCGGCCCCGCAGTACGTCGAGTGCGCGCTCGACGAGGAAGCTCTCCTCGCCGTAGAGGAGGTAATAGGGGCGGAGCGCTTCCCGCGACACGCGCTCGAGCGGGTCGCCGTCCGAGCCGCGCCCCCGCCCGGCGGGAGGTGCGGGGCTCAAAAGCCCTCCATCGCGTGCTGGTAGACGTCGCGCGCGAGCTGGTCGAGGAGGTCCTGGAGCGCGGCTCGGCGCCGCGTTTCACTGAGCTGGACGTTGGTCAGATCGGTGAGGTCCCGGCCGTTCATCGTGCCCCGCTGGAAGTGTGGGGAGCTCGTGATCACCACCCCGCTCTCCGCCCCGAAATCCTGTGCTTCCTGCAGGACCGGCGTCTCGCTGACGGTCCGGCCGCTCGCGCGCTCGACGAGACGCATACCGATGGTCATCGTGCTCTGGTACTGGACTGCCTCGTCGGTGGCGCTGAACGCGACCGGAACGCTCGCCAGGCGGCGAATATCGCCGGTCAGCTCGAGGTCACCCTCCCCCTCGGGGACGACACGCAGGGCGCCGCGGCGGCGGAACTCCTCTTCGATCGCGCGCCGGAGATGGACCTGGAGGCCCCGCTCCCGAGTATGGTTGTGAAACAGGTGGATGCTGATCGTGTGCGCGTCGGCAGGAATGGCGGGTCCCGTGCCCGCGAGGTGATATCCGCACGCGGAGAACGCGACCAGCACCAGCGCAACGCCTGCCTTCATACGACGAGATTCACCATCCGCCCCGGCACGACCACTTGCTTGCGGAGCGGCCGCCCACCGACGTGCTGCCGTACGCGCGGGTCCTCGAGTGCCGCGGCGAGCACCTCGGCGTCACCGGCGTCGACCGGGACGACGATCCGGCCCCGTAGCTTACCGTTCACCTGCACCGGCAGCTCGACGGTTTCACGCACGAGCGCCGCGGCGTCGGCCTCCGGCCAGGGTGTCTCATCGAGCGCCGTCGTGTGACCGGTCCGTTCCCAGAGCTCGTGCGTCACGTGGGGCACGAACGGCGCGAGCAGGCGGAGCGTCGCATCGACGGCCTCACGCAGCACGGCGGGACTCGCTGCCCCCGCGACGTCGCCGAGCGCGCCCACGAGCTCCATGACGGCCGCGATGGCGGTGTTGAAGTGGAGCCGTTCGACGACGTCCTCGGTGACCCGCTGGATGGTCGCATGCGTTCGTCGGTGGAGGTCGCGATCGACCCCGGCGAGGTCGGCCGGGACGGGCGTGTCGCAGGGGGCGAGCTGCGCGGCGAGCGCGTGCACCAGGCGCCAGAGCCGATGGAGGAAGCGGCTCATCCCCTCGACGCCCTGGTCGCTCCACTCGAGATCGCGTTCCGGCGGCGCCGCGAAGAGGCAGAAGAGTCGCGCCGTGTCGGCGCCGTAGCGCTCGACCAGGTAGTCGGGGTCGACCACGTTGCCCTTCGACTTGCTCATCTTGGCGTGGTCCTTGATGACCATGCCCTGCGTGAGGAGGTTCTGGAACGGCTCATCGAACGCAAGGTAGCCGAGGTCGCGGAGCACCTTCGTGAAGAAGCGCGCGTAGAGAAGGTGGAGCACCGCGTGCTCGATCCCGCCGACGTAGCGGTCTACTCCCTTGCGCCCGAGCCAGTACTCCACCTCCCCACCGTCGAAGGGCACCCGCTCCTCGCGCGGAGAACAGTAGCGCGCGAAGTACCACGATGACTCGACGAACGTGTCCATGGTGTCCGTCTCGCGGCGCCCCTCCCCCCCACAGCGCGGGCACCGCGTTCGCACGAACGCCTCGTGGGCGGCGAGCGGCGAGCCGCCGGTGCCGGTGAGCGCGACATCCTCGGGCAGCACGACCGGGAGCTCCGCGTCGGGTACCGGCACGGCCCCGCAGCGCGCGCAGTAGATCACCGGGATCGGGGCGCCCCAGTAGCGTTGCCGCGAGATGCCCCAGTCACGCAGCCGGTAGGTCACGGTCGGACCCCCGAGCCCCCGTGCTGCCAGCATCGCGGCGATGCGCTCCTTCGCCGTCTCGTTCGGAAGCCCGCTGAACCCCTCGGAGTCCACCAGCCGTCCAAGTCCTTCCCAGGCCACCGTCATGCCGGACGCGTCGAGCCGCTCATCCTCCGGCTGGATCACGACCCGCGCCGGGAGATCGTAGGCGCGCGCGAATTCGAAGTCCCGCTGGTCGTGCGCCGGGACCGCCATTACCGCCCCCGTTCCATACTCCATCAGAACGAAGTTGGCGACGTAGATCGGCAGCCGTGCCCCCGTGAGCGGATGACGGCAGAAGGCGCCCGTCGCCACCCCTTCCTTCCCGCCCGCGCGCTCCTCCCGTGGCGTCGCCCGCACCCGCTGCGCGAAGGCAGTAACGGCCCCCTCCGCAGGCGTTCCGGCGACCAGCGTCGAGACGAGCGGATGCTCGACGGCAAGGCTCATGAAGGTCACGCCGTAGAGCGTATCGGGGCGGGTCGTGAAGACGACCACCTCCCCCGGCCGGCCCTCGAGCGGAAACCGGATCTCGGCGCCGGCGCTCCGCCCGATCCAGTTCCGTTGCATGGTCACGACACGCTCGGGCCACCCCGTCAGGCGGTCGAGGTCGCGGAGGAGCTCCTCGGCATACGCGGTGATCCGCAGGAACCACTGCTCGAGCTCGCGCTCGCTGACCGCGCCCTCACAGCGCCAGCAGCGGCCATCGACGACCTGCTCGTTGGCGAGGACAGTGGCGCAACGCTCGCACCAGTTGACGAGTCCTCGACGCTTGTACGCGAGCCCGCGCTCGAGCATGCGGAGGAAGAAGAGCTGCTCCCACCGGTAGTAGCGCGGGTCGCAGGTCGCGAGCTCCCGTTCCCAGTCGTACGAGAAGCCGAGCCGCTGGAGCTGGCGGCGCATGCGAGCGATGTTCTCCGCCGTCCAGCGCGCCGGGTGGATGCGGTGCTGGATGGCGGCATTCTCCGCCGGCAATCCGAACGCGTCCCAGCCCATGGGATGGAGCACGGCATCGCCCTGCATGCGCCGCTGGCGCGCGATGACGTCGCCGATCGCGTAGTTCCGGACGTGCCCCATGTGGATGTCCCCCGACGGATAGGGGAACATCTCGAGGACGTAATAGGCGGGCCGGCCGGGCTCGGGGCGCGCCGCGAACGTGCGCCGTTCGGCCCATCGCTGCTGCCACTTCGCCTCGACCGCCTCGGGGTCGTAGCGCTCTGGCCCCGCCACCTCCGCCATCCTCACTCCTCGCGCCCGACTCCGCTCTTGGGCCGCACCACCGTCGCGATGGCGTCGAGCACGCCGTTGACGAAGGCCGCCGAGTCCTCGCTGCCGAAGCGGCGGGCGATCTCGATCGCCTCGTTGATGGTGACCGAGACGGGGATCTCGGGGCGGGCGAGGAGTTCGAAGGTGGCGAGCCGCAGCAGGTTCAGGTCGACCCGCGACAAGCGCGGCAACCGCCAATGCTCGGCGCTCCCGGCGATCAACGCATCGATTCGCTCACGGTTCGTCCGTACTCCCTCGACCAGCTCCCGCGTGAACGCCTGCACGTCGTCCGAGCCGTGGAGCCGACCCCAGTCGGGCTCGCTCCCCGCCATGTCCAGCTGGTAGAGCGCCTGCAGGGCTTGCTCGCGAGCTTCCCGGCGGCCGGCCATCCTCGGCTAGTACTTCTGCACGACGCGCAGCACCTGCACCATCTCGAGGGCCGTGACCGCCGCCTCGTAGCCCTTGTTGCCCCGCTCACCGCCCGCTCGTGCCAGCGCCTGCTCGATCGTGTCGGTCGTGAGGACCCCGAAGGCCACCGGGAGATCGTGGCGGCGCGCCACGTCGGCGACACCCCGTGCAGCCTCCGCCGCCACGAAATCGAAGTGCGGCGTTTCACCGCGTACCACCGCCCCGAGACAGACGAGGGCGTCGTAGCGCCCCGATGCCGCCAGGCGCTGCGCGCCAAGCGGCAATTCGAAGGATCCCGGTACGACGGCCACGTCGATGGCGTCCTCGGCGACGCCGTGGCGCACCAGCGCCTCGAGGGCCCCCGCCAACAGGGGATCGGTCACGCTCTGGTTGAAGCGGGCAAGGACGATGCCGATGCGGAGTCCCTCGCCGTTCGGGCTGGCTTGCAGATGGCGCGGCACGGGCGCTCGGCTAGGGCGTACGCTGGAGCCCGGAGAGCAGGTGACCGAGCTTTGCCTGCTTCGTGCGAAGGTACCCGATGTTACCGGCCCGCGGCTCGGTCTCGAGCGGCGCGCGGGCCACGACGTCGATACCGTAGCTCTCGAGGCCGCCGATCTTCTGGGGGTTGTTGGTGAGGAGCCGGACGCGGTGGACACCCAGGTCGCGCAGGATCTGCGCGCCGATCCCGTAGTCACGCAGATCCTCGCGGAAGCCGAGCTCCAGGTTCGCCTCCACGGTGTCCCGGCCCTGGTCCTGGAGCGCGTAGGCGCGGATCTTGTTCGCCAGCCCGATCCCCCGGCCCTCCTGATGGAGATAGACGAGGACCCCGCGGCCGGCCGCGGAGATCAGGGCGAGCGCCTGCTCGAGCTGATCCCCGCAATCGCAGCGCTCGGAGCCGAACACGTCGCCCGTCAGGCACTCGGAGTGGAGGCGGACGAGCACCTCGGCGTCTCCCCGCACGTCGCCCAGGACGAGGGCCATGTGCTGGTGCCGATCGACGCTGTTGTCGTAGACGATCGCGCGGAAGCTCGGCCCGGTCCGGACCGGCAGCTCCGCTTCCGCCACCCGTTGCACGAGGGTGTCCGACCGGAGCCGCATGTGGATCACCTCCGTGATCCCGACACGCGGAAGGCCGTGCGCCCCGGCGAGCGCTGCGAGCTCCGCCGCCGTCGCCAGATCGCCCGAGGGGCCGAGGACCGCACAGATCACCGCGGCGGAGCCCAGGCCGGCGAGTCGAGCGAGGTCGCTCGCCGCCTCCGGCAGCCCAGCGTGGACGAGCGTACCGCCCGGCGTCGCCTGGATCGGCGTCACGTGGCCGGGCATAACGAGATCGGCTGGCTTGGCATCCGGCGCGACCGCCGCGAGCACCGTGGTTGCCCGATCGGAGGCACTGATCCCGGTCGACACCCCCCGACGCGCCTCGATGGACGCACAGTACGCCGGCATCGCGCGCCCGGGAGCGGGCGGAATGAGGGGGATCCCGAGCTGACGCATGCGCTCGGGGGGGAGCACCAGGCAGACCAGGCCTCGGGCATGGGTGACGAGGAAGTTGATGCTCCCGGGCGTCACCTGCGCCGCGGCAGATGTGATAACCGCCTCGGGAGGTTCGGCCGCGTCGTCGACGACGAGCACGTGACCGCCGGCACGCAGCCGCTCGACGCACTGCGCGAGTTGCTCGCCTCCCATGCGAGGCAAACCTACCCCGCCGACCTGCACGAGGCAAAGGGATGGTCGGCTCACGTCCGGGGATAGCGCAGCCCGCCCTCCACCACGAGGTCCCGCCCGACGCGGGCCACGGCGAGATGCTCGACGCGGACAGCCTCCGCGATCCGGCTGAGACCGAGTGGCCCGATTGCCGGGACACCCTCCCCGCCCAGGAGCTCTGGCGCCAGGAAGAGGATCAGACGGTCGACCGCCCGCGCCCGGAGTGCCTCGGCAGCCACCGTCCCGCCTCCCTCGATGAGGAGGGTGGTGAGACCCCGCGCCCCGAGCGCCCGTGCAAGCGCCGGAAACGGTACGCGCCCGCCACGCCCGGGCAGCAGCACCACCTCGATACCGCGCCGACGGAGCGCCGCCACTGCCCTGGCGCTCGCCCCCACGGGGGCGACGATCAAGGTCGGGGGCCCACCTCTCGCCAGCACCCGCGCTCGTCGCGGCAGCCGGAGGCGTGGGCCCACGAGAACGATGCGGAGGGGACTCCGCCCGCCGGGCAGCCGGCATGTGAGCCGGGGATCGTCCGCCCGCACCGTCGCCGCGCCGACGAGCACCGCGTCCGAGATGTCGCGCAGCGCGTGGACCAGACGGCGCGCCGCCGGCCCAGTGATCCACTCGCGGCGCCCCGCCTTCGCCGCCGCGATGCGGCCGTCGAGGGTCGCGGCCAGCTTGAGGGTCACGAGCGGCCGCCCTCGCAGCACCAGCGAGCGGTACCCCGCGGTGAGGCGCCGCGCCTCGGCGGCACCCGGTCCGACGACGACCGGAAGGCGGGCACGCCGGAGCGCGGCGATGCCTCGTCCCCGCACACGAGGGTTTGGATCCGGGATCGCGATCACGACGCCACTCAGGCCAACGGGCAGGAGCGCGCCGACGCAGGGGGGCGTCCGGCCGTAGTGCGTGCAGGGCTCGAGCGTGACGTAGAGGGTGGCCCCGCGGGCCCTGCGCCCAGCCGCCCGCAGCGCCTCGACCTCGGCGTGCGCCGCTCCCGCGCGAGCGTGGTATCCCTCGCCCACGACGCGGCCGCCACGCACCAGCACTGCCCCAACGGGCGGATTCGGAAAGGTCCGCCCGAGCCCACGCGCCGCCAGCTCGAGCGCGCGGGCCATGAAGCGGTCCTTGACGGTCACGCGCTCCGGCGCTTGCCGCCCCGTCGACCCTGCCGGCGACCGCTCCCCGTGCGCCGCTTGGCGATCAGATCCTCCAGCTCGCGCATGAACTCGTGCACGTCGCGGAAGGAGCGGTAGACGGAGGCGAAACGGACGTAGGCGACGGCGTCGAGGTCGTGCAGGGCCCCCATGACCGCCTCGCCGAGGGCCTGGCTCGTCACCTCCCGGTCGCCACCTTCCTGGAGCTGGCGCTCGATCGTGTCGGCGATGCCCTCGATCGTGTCCACCGAGATCGGCCGCTTCTCACACGCGCGCTTCAGGCCGTTGACGATCTTTCCGCGCTCGAAGGGTTCCCGCCGGCCATCCTTCTTCGCCACCATGGGGAGGGCGTCCTCGACCCGCTCGTAGGTCGTGAAGCGCCGCCCACATCGCTCGCAATGCCGGCGCCGGCGAATGGCATCGCCCTCCTTGCCGAGCCGCGAGTCCACGACCCGATTCTCGAGATCGTGGCAGAAGGGACAGCGCATGGGCCGCCCGCTTATCCGAGCCGATGGCGGTAGACCGGGAAGCGTGCGCAGAGATCGCGCACCTCGTCACCCAGCCGCGCGAGCCCGACGTCGTCGCCGACGAGCTCGAGCCCACGCCGGATGAAGTCGGCGATCGCCTCCATCTCCGCGCTCTGCATCCCCCGGGAGGTCACTGCCGGCGTTCCGAGGCGCACGCCGCTGGTCACGAAGGGCGGGCGAGGGTCGTTCGGAACCGCGTTCTTGTTGACCGTGATCCGCGCCTTGCCGAGCGTCTCCTCCGCGAGCTTGCCGGTGAGCTCGGTGCCCCGGAGATCGAGCATCATGAGGTGATTGTCCGTGCCCCCCGACAGGAGTCGGAAGCCGCCGCGCAGGAGCGCATCCGCCAGCGCCTTGGCGTTGACCACGATCTGCCGCTGGTAGTCGCGGAAGGCGGGGGTCGAGGCCTCGTGCAGCGCGACCGCCTTGGCGGCGATCACGTGCATCAGGGGACCGCCCTGGTTGCCAGGGAAGACCGAACCGTTGATCGCCTTCGCATACTGCTCGCGGAACAGGATCATGCCGCCGCGCGGGCCGCGCAGCGTCTTGTGGGTGGTGGTGGTGACGAAGTCGGCATGCGGCACGGGCGAGGGGTGAAGGCCCGCGGCCACCAGGCCGGCGAAGTGCGCCATGTCGGCAAACACGGTGGCCCCGACCTCGTCGGCAATGGCGCGGAAAGGCGCGAAGTCGATGGCGCGCGGGTAAGCCGAGTGACCCACCACGATCATCTTCGGCCGCGCGCGGCGCGCCAGCTCCCCGACCTGTTCGAGGTCGAGGCGGCCGTCGGACTCGCGCACGCCGTAGGGCACGACGCGGAAGTACTTGCCGGAGAAATTGACGGGGCTCCCGTGGGTCAGGTGTCCCCCGTGGGCGAGGTTCATGCTGAGAATCGTGTCGCCCATCTCGAGTTGCGAGAAGTAGACGCACATGTTCGCCTGTGAGCCGGAATGGGGCTGGACGTTGGCCGCCTCGGCGCCGAACAGCGCCTTGGCGCGCTCAATGGCGAGCGTCTCCACCTCATCGACGAACTCGCAGCCCCCATAGTAGCGTCTGCCGGGATAGCCCTCTGCGTACTTGTTGGTGAGGACGGAGCCCTGCGCCTCGAGGACCGCCTCGCTCACCATGTTCTCGGAGGCGATCAGCTCGAGGTTGTACTCCTGTCGCTCGGTCTCTCTACGGATCGCCGCGTGAATCGCCGGGTCGGTGCGGGCCAGCGCGGAGAGCGGGGAGGAACGGGGATCGGTCATCCGATACGCTCAGCGCAGCGCGCCACGCTCGCGGCGCATCCCGAGCTCACCCTCGATCGCCGCGATCTTGTCCACCGGGCGTTGACGAGCGCCATCTTCAGCTCGACACCCCCGTGGTCGGCGCCGGTTACGATCATGGGATCCCGGGGGCCCGTCCAGTGCTCGCGCGCTGTCGCGCGCTGCGCGCTTCCGCTGCCCCCGGACCCCCTCGGCCGGCTCGAGCGCTCTCGCGCTCGGCCTCCCTGCGCGCGCGGTCATCGCTTCGTTGCATACCGCCCTACTTGTGGCTCTCGATGTAGGTCACCACGTCCTTCACCGTCCGGATCTTCTCTGCCTCCTCGTCAGAGATTTCCATGTCGTACTCCTCTTCGAGCGCCATCACCAGCTCGACGATGTCGAGGGAGTCCGCCCCCAGATCCTCGATGAAGGAGGCTTCCGGCGTGACTTCTTCCTCGCCCACGCCGAGCTGCTCACAGATGATCTCCTTCACCTTCTGCTCCACGGTCGATGCCATGACGCTCTCCTCGCTCTCGCGCAGCCGCGCGGGTCACATGTAGAGCCCGCCGTTGACGTGCAGGACGTGGCCGGTGATGTAGCCCGCCGCCGGGGATGCCAGAAAAGCGACCGCGGCGGCAACCTCCTCGGGTCGAGCAACCCGTCCGGCAGGAATGAAGTTCGTGTAGAAGGCCCTCTGCTCCTCGCTGAGCGCGGCCGTCATGTCGGTCTCGACGAACCCCGGTGCGACGGCGTTCACGGTGACTCCCCGGGACGCGACCTCACGGGCGAGCGATTTCGTTAGTCCAACCAGGCCCGCCTTGGCGGCAGCGTAGGCGGCCTGGCCCGCATTGCCCATGTCCGCCACGACCGAAGTGAGGTTGACGATCCGACCGTATCGCCCGCGGATCATTGCCCGGAGCGCCACCTTCGTACAGTGAAATGCACCCGTCAGGTTGACCCGCAGCGCCCGCTCCCACTCCTCCTCCTTGAGGCGGAGGACGAACGCGTCCGCCGTCGTCCCCGCGTTGTTGACGAGGATATCAAGCCGGCCCGCCCGGTCAACGATGCTCTGCACTCCGGCACGCGCTCCTTCCGCGTCGGCGATGTCGAAGCGAGCGCGGGTGGCCACGCCATTCGCCGCCTGCACGAGCTGGACCGCCTCCTCCGCCGCAGCGTCGTTTTCGAGGTAGTTGAGGACCACTTCGGCGCCGTCCGCCGCCAGACGCAATGCGATCGCCCGGCCGATCCCGCGCGACCCGCCGGTCACGAGCGCCACCTGACCCTGAAGCACGCCGCTCATCGCCGCCCGTCGCTCACGCGCAGAGCTCGCGAGCACGGGCGAGCCCGTCGGCATCGCCGGCCGGGAGCCCGGTGAGCGACGCGACCGTTCGCCGGAGAAGCCCCGTCAACACCCGTCCTGGCCCCATCTCGAGCGCCAGCGTCGCCCCGAGCGTTGCGAGCCCGCGCACCGTCTCCTCCCAGCGCACGGGTGCAGTCATCTGACGCACCAGGAGGCTCCGGATCTCGCGCGCACTCGCCACCGGGCGGGCTTCGACGCTCGTCCAGACCGGCAGCCGGGGCTCCCGGAACTCGACGGCCTCGAGATAGCGGTCGAGACCTTCGGCAGCCGGCGTCATGAGCGGGCAATGGAACGGCGCGCTGACCGGCAGCCGCTGCGCACGGGCCTTGCGCGTCGCAGCGAGGAGAAGGAGCCGCTCCACCGCCGGCGCATGGCCCGCGACGACGACCTGTCCGCCGCCGTTCAGATTGGCGGGGCAGAGGACGTCGCCGTTTGCCGCCTCGGCACAGAGCGCCGCGACCGCCTCGGCATCGAGTCCGCTGACCGCTGCCATCGCCCCCAGGCCGGGCGGGACCGCCTCCTGCATCAGCCTGCCGCGCTCGCGGACGCCGGCGACGGCGGCGTCGAAGGCGAGCGCACGAGCCGCGACCAGCGCCGACCACTCCCCGAGGCTGTGCCCGGCGACGGCGAGCGGCGTCGGGCCGACGGTCTCCTCGAGCACGCGGTATGCTGCGATGCTAGCGGTGAGAATCGCCGGCTGCGCGTACTCGGTCAGCACGAGCCGTTCCTCCGGCCCCTCGAAGCACAAGCGCGAGAGCGCCATCCCGAGCCGCTCGTCCGCCTCCGCGAACGTCCGCCGCGCCACCGGGAAGGCCTCCGCCAAGTCGCGGCCCATTCCCACCCGCTGCGATCCCTGGCCCGGGAAGAGACAGACCACCCGCGCCTGGCTCACCGGCGGCTCCCGCGGGCGCCCTCGCGCTTCGGACGCGAGCTCAGTCTCCCTCGGTCTCGACGACCTTTCGGCCGCGGTAGGTCCCGCAGTGTGGGCAGGCCCGGTGGCGCAGTGTCGCCTCGCCACACTGCGGACAGGCGATGACGTGGGGCGGAACCAGCGCGTCGTGCGAG
>Ga0066659_10000228_pt1 | contig 18356 bp, 20 predicted proteins | sample GraSoiAngelo_108_FD_75176 | JGI IMG/M metagenome (GOLD analysis project Ga0066659, IMG submission 75176) | Grasslands soil microbial communities from the Angelo Coastal Reserve, California, USA - 14_0903_09_40cm | ecosystem: Environmental > Terrestrial > Soil > Grasslands | place: USA... | reverse complement strand
GAGATCACCGTCTTCTCGTCGATGGTGACACCCGGGAGCGACTTCGGCTCCGAGCCGGTGGCCAGGATGACCGCGCGCGCCTCGAGCGTCTCGGCGCCGCCGGTCCCCTTCACCTCCACGACGCTCTTTCCCTTGAGCGTGCCCCGCCCCGGGAACAGCGTGATCTTGTTCTTCCGGAAGAGGAACTCGACACCCTTGGCCATCCGATCGGCGACCCGGCGGCTCCGCTGTACCGCCTCGGGATAGCTCGCCTCGAAACCGTTCAGACGAATGCCGAAGTCTGCGGCGTGGTTCAGGAGTGTGACGACCTCCGCATTGCGCAAGAGGGCCTTGGTGGGGATGCAGCCCCAGTTCAGGCACACGCCGCCGGGGCGGTCGTCTTCCACCGTCGCGACCGAGAGCCCCAGCTGGGCGCACCGGATCGCCGAGACGTAGCCGCCCGGCCCGGTGCCGACGACCACGACGTCGAATTTATGGGTCGCCATCGCTAGACGAGGAGGCGCAGCGGCTCTTCGAGCAGGCGCTTGACGTCCTGGAGGAACCGGGCGCCCATCGCCCCGTCCATCACGCGGTGATCGCACGAGATCGTCAGCATCATCCGCCGGCCGACCCCGAGCCCGCTCTCGTCCACCACCGGCACGCGGCGGACCGATCCGACCGCCAGGATCGCCCCCTCCGGCGGATTGATGATCGCCGAGAACTCGGTGACGTCGAACATCCCGAGATTCGAGATCGAGAACGTGGCGCCCGACAGCTCCTGGGCTCGAAGCTTCCTGTTCCGCGCGCGCTCGACGAGGTCGCGCGCCTCGACGGCGATCTGGGCCAGCGGCTTGGCGTGACAATCACGCAGCACAGGGGTGATGAGCCCGTCCTCCAGCGCCACGGCGATGCCGATGTGCGCCCGATGGAAGACGCGGATCGCGTCGCCCTGCAGCGAGGCGTTCACCCCCGGATGCGACAGGAGCGCCAGGGCAGAGGCTCGGATCACGAGGTCGTTGACGGAGATCTTGGGCTGCCCCTCCAGCGTGTTGAGCTGCTCGCGCAGCTCCCACGCGTGATCCATCGCCACTTCGCTCGTGACATAGAAGTGGGGTACCGGCGCCTTGGACAGAGGCATCCGCCGGGCGATCGCCGCGCGGATCTGCGTGAGCGGAACGTCCTCGAACTCGGCGCCAGCCGCGGCCGCAGGCATCGCGATAGCCGGCGCAGCGCCCGAGCCGGCAGCCTCGACATCGCGGCGAATGATCCGCCCCCCCGGCCCCGAGCCCTGGATGAGCCGAAGATCGACACCCGTCTGCGCCGCGATCTTCTTCGCCAGCGGCGAGGCCTTGACCCGCCCGGACTGGGTTCCCTGCCCTAGACCAGCGGGCACAGCGGAGGGCGCGCCGACCACCGCCGCCGGGCGCGCGACCGGTGTCGGCGGAGCCGATGGCGTCGCTGCTGCAGGACGAGGCGCAGACGCGGTCGCCGAGGCCGCGCCGGCGGGGGCGGGTGCCCGGGCAAGCTCGGCGCGAGGTGGGGTTTTCGGAGCGGCCGAGCCGGCCCCGGCACCCGCCCCCGCCGCGGAAGCAACGAGGGCAGCGATGTCGTCGCCCGGCTCAGCGATGACCCCAATCAGTGCCCCGATGGCAGCCGTCTCCCCAGCCGGGACGAGGATCTTGCGCAGCACGCCAGCCCCGAACGCTTCCATTTCGACGTCGGCCTTGTCGGTCTCGACCTCGGCAAGGATGTCGCCGCCCTGGATCCGGTCGCCTTCCTTCTTCAGCCACTTGATGATCTTGCCGCTCTCCATCGCGTCGGAGAGCTTGGGCATGACGACCTTCGTGACGGCCATGGCTCAGCTCCCGTTCGCGTTGCACACGCGGCGGACCGCGGCGACGATCCAGTCCTTCGACGGCGTCTTGAGCTTCTCGAGGTTGCGCGCGTAGGGCATGGGCGCGTTCGAGCCGGTCACGCGCTCGACCGGCGCGTCGAGATCGTCGAACGCCTGCTCGGTGACCGACGCGGCGATCTCCGAGCCCATGCCGGCGAAGCCGGCGCCCGCCTCGACGACGACGACGCGATGAGTTTTCCGAACCGAATTGATGATGGTCTCGGTGTCCATGGGCCGCAGGGTGCGCGGGTCGACCAGCTCGACCGAGATCCCCTCCTTCTCCAGCTCTTCGGCCGCCTCCATCGCGCGATACATCATGCCCATGTACGCGATCACGGTGACGTCGGTCCCCTCGCGCCGCACGATGGCTTTGCCGAGCGGAATCAGGAAGTCGGGATCTTCGGGCACCTCGCCCTTGACGTTGTAGAGCGTCTCGGATTCGATGAAGATCACCGGGTTGTCGTCGCGGATCGACGATTTCAAGAGCCCCTTGGCGTCCATCGGCGTCGTGGGGCGCACGACCTTCAGGCCCGGCACGTGATAGAAATAGGTCTCCATCGACTGCGAGTGCTGCGCGGCCAGCTGCGCGGCCGGTCCGCCCGGGCCCCGGATGACGATCGGCACGTTGAACTGCCCGCCCGACATGTAATACATCTTCGCGGCCGAGTTGACGATCTGGTCGAGGGCCAGCAGCGCGAAGTTGAAGGTCATCATCTCGACGACCGGGCGCAGCCCGGCCATCGCCGCGCCGATCCCGACGCCCGTGAATCCCGACTCGGCGATCGGCGTGTCGACCACGCGCTGGGCGCCGAACTCCTTCAGGAGCCCCTGCGTGACCTTGTAGGCGCCCTCGTAGAGACCCACTTCCTCGCCGATCACGAAGACGCTCGGATCGCGGTGCATCTCCTCGCGCAGCGCCATGTTCAACGCCTCGCGATAGGTCATCACCGCCATCGTCATGGCTCCTTGTAGATGTCGGTGAAGAGCCACTCGCCCGGCGGCTCCGGTGAGGCGTCGGCGAAGGCGACCGCCTCGTCGATGCGGTCGTTGACGTCCTTCTCGACGGCGCGGATGTCGGCCTCCGAGAGGAGGCCCGCGCCGAGGATCTTGTCGCGGAACAGGGCGATCGGATCCCGGAGCTTTTCGCGCTCGACTTCTTCCTTCGTGCGATAGACCGCGCCCGCCGGATCGCGCATCGAGTGGCCACGGTAGCGGTAGGTGTCGGCCTCGATCAGCGCCGGAGTCTTCTGCTGCCGGGTCCGAGCGACGGCGCGGCTGACGGCCTCGCGGACCGCCAGGACGTCCATCCCATCGACCTTTTCCGCCGGGATGCCGTAGGTCTGGCCGAACTTCCAGATCTCCGTCTGGGCGAGCGCGCGCTCGACCGAGGTGCCCATTGCGTAGCGGTTGTTCTCGCACAGGAAGATGACCGGCAGCTTCCAGAGCGCGGCCAAATTCATCGATTCGTGAAACTCTCCCTCCGGCACCGCGCCGTCGCCGAAGTAGCACACGATCACCTGATCGCCGCCCCGGTACTTGATGGCGAAGGCCACCCCGACCGCGATCGGCAGGTGCGCCCCGACGATCGCGTGGCCGCCGAGGAAGTTGGTGCTCCGGTCGAACAGGTGCATCGATCCGCCCTTGCCTTTGGAGAGCCCGTCGCGGCGCCCATAGAGCTCGGCCATCATCCGCTTGGGATCCGAGCCCTTGGCCAGACAGTGGCCGTGCTCACGGTAGGCGGAGATCGCGTAGTCGTCCGGACGGAGCGCCGACGTGGCGCCGACCGCCACCGCCTCTTCGCCGATGTAGAGATGGAGGAACCCGCCGATCTTCCCGAGCGCGTACGCCTCGGCCGCCTTTTCCTCGAAGCGGCGAATCAGGATCATCTCCGACAGCAACCGCTTCGCGGCCTCGGCGTCGACGCCGAACCCTGAAGACGACGCTTCACTCCGTGTCAGTGTCTTGGCCATGAGTCCTCCCTACCAACGCATGACGCTCAGATCGTCCACCGACAGCCGCCGGCGAACGCGAAAGATCGTCACGATGATCGCCAGCCCGACGGCGACCTCGGCCGCCGCGACCGCCATCACGAAGAAAACGACGGCCTGGCCGTCGAGGTTGCCGAAACGCTGGCCGAACGCGACCAGCGCCAGATTCGCCGCATTCAGCATGAGCTCGATCGACATGAAGATGACGAGCGGGTTGCGCCGGATCACGACGCCCACGACGCCGATCGAGAACAGCACCGCCGACAGCGCCACATAGTAGCTCTCAGGCACCATGTCGTTCCACCACCCGGCTCCCGGTCCGGCCGGTCACGCGCGGCGCCTCGCGAGGAGCAGCACGCCGACCATCGCCGCCAGCAGCAGCACCGAGGTCAGCTCGAACGGGAACAGGTAGCTCGTGAAGAGCAGCCGACCGACCGCGCCGGCGCTGCCGCTCAGCCCGGTCGGCGCGCTCGGACCGCTCCAGCGGCCCATGACGACGAACACCAGCAGCAGCAAGAGGAGCCCGCCGACCGGCAGCGCGAGCAGCCGCGCGCCGCGGCGGGGGTCCGGCCCGGCCTCTTCCTTGCCGGGGATCAGCACCATGATCGCGAAGACGAAGAGCACCATGATCGCGCCGGCGTACACGATCACCTGCGCGGCCGCGAGGAACTCGGCGCCCAGCATGAGATAAAGGGCCGCGACCGACCCGAGATTGACGACCAGGAAGAGGGCGCCGTGGATCGCGTTGGGTCTCAGGATCAGCCCGAGCGCCGATCCCACCGCGATCGCCGCGATGGCGAAGAACGACACGTACGCCATCACACTCTCCGATTGGCCGGGATCGGGATCGGCGAGCGCGGGCGTCCGGTCGTGTCGGCGGGCTCGAGCGACAGCAGCATCTCCTTCGTATAGATCATCCCACCTCGGCTGTAGGACGAAAACTCCAGGATCCCGGTATCCATGCGGATCGCGTCCTCGGGGCACGCCTCCACGCAGTAGCCGCAGAACACGCATTTCCCGAGGTCGATGTCGAAGCGTCGCGGCACCTTCTCGATCTCCGGATTCGGATGCTCGTCCGCGACGATGTAGATGCAGTGGGCCGGACACACGGTCTCGCACATCATGCAGGCCACGCAGCGCGGCGAGCCGTCCTCGCGCCGCACCAGGCGGTGCAGCGAGCGCAGGCGCGGCGAGTACGGCCGCCGCTCCTCCGGGTACTGGATCGTGACCGCGCCGCTGGCACCCTTTCGCCCGAACGCGCGGGCGGTGTGGCGTCCCATGTTGCGGAAGAAGTGCGCCGCGGTCAGGCCGAGCCCGGTGAGAACCTCGACCAGGTAGAACCGCTGGCGGAGATTCATCGGGCTCATCGACTCCCCCACGCCGCGAGCACCAGGCCGGTCACCACGATGTTGGCGATCGCCAGCGGAAAGAGCCCGAGCCAGCCCAGGCGCATCGCCTGGTCGTAGCGGAACCTCGGCAGGGTCCAGCGGATCAGCATCAGGACGAAGATCACCACGGCGACCTTCCCGACGAACGCGCCCACTTGTAAGACCGTCACCAGCAACGGCGCGAGCGCGATGCCGGCGCCCCAGGGAAACTGGAATCCTTCGGCGAAGAGGTACGGGATCTGCCAGCCGCCCAGGAAGAGGGACGTGCTCAGGCCGGCCAGCACGATCGTCTCGACCATGTCGGTCATCAGGAACATGCCAAACTTCATGCCGCTGTACTCGACGAAGTAGCCGATGATCTCGGACTCGCCCTCGGGCATGTCGAAGGGGATTCGCTTCGTCGCGGCGATGCCGGCGGTCACGAAGAGAATGAAGGCCAGCGGCTGGGTGATGATGCCCCAGGCCGGCAGCCATCCCCAGAAGAGGTGCCCCTGTCCCCTCACGATGTCCATCAAGTTGAGCGAGCCGTGGATCATGATGACGCCCATGATCGAGGCGCCGATGGCGATCTCGGCCGAGATCATGAGCGCCGCGGCGCGCTGGCCGCCCATGAGCGCGTAGTTGTTGGCCGACGACCAGCCCGCCATCATGACGCCGTAGACGCCCAGGGAAAGCATCGCGAAGACGTAGAGCACGCCCACGTTCAAGGTCACGGCCTGCAGCGGCACCACGCGGCCGGCCACCTGCAGGGTGTCGCCGAACGGGATCGAGGCGAACGCGACCAGCGCGAAGAAGACCGAGACCGCCGGCGCCAGCTCGAACAGGAGCCGGTCGGCGCGCGCGGGACGGAAATCCTCCTTGGTGAGCATCTTCAGGGTGTCGGCAAGCGGATGGAACAGCCCGAGCACGCGGAAGCCGAAGATCGACGCCCGGTTGGCGCCGATGCGGTCTTGCATGATCGCCGACTGCTTGCGCTCGACCCAGCCGAGGAGCGCCGCCACGTTCAGGACGAACAGCATCACGAACGCCACGCGGCCCAAGGCGAGCAGGAGATCGATCAGCATGCTAGCGCGCCACCGCTGCCGCCGTCAGCGGATGCCCGGTGTCGCCGAGCAGCTGATAGCTGAGCCCTGCGAAGGCCGGCACGGCCTCGACGAGCTGGCGGAACCAGTGCTCCGCGCGGGTCGCGGACGGCGTCTCGCCGAGCAAGGCCATCACGCGGCCGACGATCTCCCATTCGGCCAGCGCCTGGCCGAGAGGCTCGGTCGCGGTCCGGAAGCGCTGCACCCGTCCCTCGAAATTGGTGTACGTCCCCTCGCGCTCGACCCACGCGGCCGCCGGCAGCACCCAATGAGAATGGGCGCTCGTCCAGTTCGCGTTGGAGCCGGTGAAGATCACCGTCTCGACCGCTCGGAAGGCGTCGAGCATTTCCCGCTCGGACACCGCGCTCGCGAGGAGGTCGTGCCCGAAGATCCACAAGAGCTTGATCTGACGCGCCCGCGCGGCCTCGAGGACGGCCCGCGCGTCACCGCCGAAGCCCATGAGCTCGGCGCCGCGCGAGTTCGGATTCTTGTCGGCACGGATCAAGAAGTTGTCCTCGTCGCCCGGAACGCGCGGCGGCACCTGGCCCGCGGCCTGCCGGATTCCGCGCAGGTCGAGCAGGCGGCGTAGCGCGAAGAGGTCCTCGTTCGACATCTTCGGCGACGCGATGACACCGACCTGCTCGGGCGGCAGCCGCCGGAGCGCGCCGGCCACGGCGCCGATCGCCTGGTCCCACGTCGAATCGGTGCTCGAGCCGCCGTGCCGCGACGCGGGAGCGAGGAGCCGTTCGGCCGCGTCCACGAAGCCGAACCCGTAGCGTCCGGCGTCGCAGATCCACCACTTGTTGACCTCCGGGTTGTAGCGCGGCTTGAGCCGGGCGACGCGGCGCCCTTCGGCGTGATGCGGGCGGCGCCGGTTCACGTGGACCTCGATGTTGCAGCCGCGCGCGCAGCCCGGGCAGATCGACTTGGTGGTGTCGAGGTACCAGACACGCACCTGGAACCGGAAGTCGCGGTCGGTCAAGGCGCCGACGGGACAGATGTCGACCACGTTCGCGGAGTACTTGTTGTCGAGCTCGCGGCCCGGGAAGAGCCCGATCTCCGAGTGGTCGCCGCGCTCGAAGATGCCGAGCTCGCCGGTGTGCGTGATCTCGTCGCAGAACCGCACGCAGCGCGAGCAGAGGATGCAGCGCTCGGCGTCCAGGATGACGTGCGGGCCGAGCGGCACCGCCTTCGGCTTGTGGACCTTCTCGTCCTTCATCCGCGGGTCGTAGAGGCCGTGCTGCATGTAGTAGATCTGCAGCCAGCACTCGCCGGCCTGGTCGCACACCGGACAGTCGAGCGGATGGTTGATCAGGTGGAACTCCATGATCGACTTCCGCGTCTCGCGTACTCGATCGGTCTCGGTCTGGACCACCATGCCGTCCGTCGCGACCGTGTTGCAGGCGATGGTGGGCCGGGGCGTCTTCTCGATGTCGACCATGCACAGCCGGCACTGGCCCGCGATCGACAGGCCGGCGTGGTAGCAGTAGTGCGGCACCTCGACACCGGCGACGCGCGCGGCCTCGATGAGGTTGGTCCCCGCCGGGACCTCGACGTCTTTCCCGTTCACGGTGAGCTTAGGCATGGGGAATCAGCCCCTCGAACTCCGCCCGGAACTTCTCGATGTAGGAGATGTACGGGCCGACGGCGCCGTCGTAAAAGGCGCAGATCGTGGTCCCGGCCCCGCGCTTGGCCACGTCGAGGATCGTGTCGAGGTCGTCCTTCTGCCCACGCCCCTCGACGATCCGTCGGGTCATCTTGTAGATCCAGCCGGTCGATTCGCGGCACGGCGTGCACTGGCCGCAGCTCTCGTGCGCATAGAAGCGCGCCACCACCATGAGCGCCTCGGGGATCGACACCGTCTCGTCCATGACGATGACGCCCGCCGAGCCCGCCATGGTGCCGGCGTTCTTGAGCCCGTCGACGTCCATCGTGACGTCGATCTCGTCCGCGGTGAGAATGGCGGCCGAGGACCCGCCCGGCACGACGGCCTTGAGCCGCCCGTTGCCGGTGACGCCTCCGGCGCGGTCATAGATGAGCTGGCGCAAGGTGATCCCGACCGGCGCCTCGTACACGGCCGGGCGCACGACGCGTCCTGAGACCGAGTACATCCGCGTGCCGCCCTGGCTCTTGGTGCCGAGCCCGGCGAACCACGCGGCGCCGCGGTTGATGATGTGCGGGACGTGGCTGAGCGTCTCGACGTTGTTCACGATCGTCGGCGCGCCGAAAGCGCCCTTGATGGCCGGGAAAGGCGGCTTGAGCTTCGGCCAGCCCTTCTTGCCCTCGAGCGATGAAATGAGCCCGGTCTCTTCCCCGCAGATGTACGCCCCGGCTCCGCGGTGGACGACGATATCCAGACCTTTTCCGAGATGCCCCGCTTCGTAGGCCTCTCTCACGGCGGTCGAGAACCGCCGCCAGGGCTCGACGTACTCGCCGCGGATGTAGACGAACCCCTTCGCCGAGTTGATCGCCCGCGCCGCGATCAGCATGCCCTCGATGAGGGCGTGGGGGTCCCGCTCGAGAAGGTACCGATCCTTGAAGGTTCCCGGCTCGCCTTCGTCGGCGTTGATCACGAGGTAGACCGGGCCCGTGTGGTTCTTCGGGATGAACGACCACTTGGTCCCGGTCGGGAAGCCGGCGCCGCCGAGGCCCCGGAGGTTCGCGCGCTTGACCTCGTCCACGATCGCGGTAGGCTCCATCGACCTGGCCTTCGCCCAGCCCTGGTAGCCCCCGGTCTCCACGTAAGCCCGGATCGTGTGCGAGTCGGACCGCCCGAAGTTGCGCATGAGGATCGCTTCGCCACTCATGCGAGCCCCCGGAGGATCTGGTCGAGCTTCGCCGGCGTCAGGTTCATCTCGTAGCGATCGTCCACTTGCATCATCGGCGCGGCTTCGCAGGCGCAGAGACACTCGACGGTGAGGAACGTCACGCGGCCGTCGTCGGTCGTCTCGCCGGGATCGATCCCGAGCCGCTGCCTCAGGTGCGCGACGATCCCGGGCGCGCCCGCGAGGTGGCAGGACAGGTTGTGGCACACCGCGACGACGTGGCGGCCCGGCCGCTCGCGGAAGTAGAGCGTGTAGAACGTGACGACCTCGTGCACGTGGGCCGGCGAGAGATCGAACAGCGTCGCCACGTACTCCTCGGCCTCGAGCGAGATGTAGCCGAAGGTCTCCTGCGCCATGTGGAGCACCGGCAGGAGCGCGCCCCTCGTGTCGGGATAGAGCGCCTGCAGCCGGCGGACTTCGGCGAGCTGCGCCTCGGAGAAGACTATTGTATTGGGGTCCGAGAGGCCGGCTCGTGCCGCGGGTGTCCGGTTCGAGGTGCTCGGGGCGCCGTCGCTCTGGCTTTGGCTCACCGATCGAGCTCCCCGCCGATCATGTTGACCGAGCCGAACGTCGGGATCAGGTCGGCCATCATCTCGCCGACGATCATCCGGTGGAGCGCCGCGAGCGGCGGCAGGCACGGCGGACGGCAGCGGACCCGGTAGGGCCGGTCGGAGCCGTCGGAGACCACGTAGAACCCGAGCTCGCCGTTCGCGCCCTCGACCGGGAAGTACGCCTCGCCGACCGGGGGACGAATGCCGAAGCCCTCCATGATCAGCATGAAGTGGTTCATCAGGCCCTCGATCGAGCCGTAGGCGGTCTCCTTCGGGGGCAGGACGATCCGCTTGTCCTCGACGTTGACCCGGTCGTGAGCCGCCCGCTGTTGGCCCTGCAGATTGGGCGAGAGCGTGATCGGCACGAGGAGGAGCCCCTCGGTCTTCCCCTGCTTGCCGCGGTCGACGTACGCCGCAGGATCGATCGCACGCCCCCCGAAGTCCACGTTGATCGGACCGGTCGGGATCGCGGCGAGCGCTTGCTCGACGATCCGCATCGACTGCTCCATCTCGGCCATGCGCACGAGGTAACGCGCGTAGTTGTCGCCGTCCTTCTGGGTCGGGATCTCGAACTCCAGACGGTCGTACACATAGTAGGGCTGCGCGCGGCGGACGTCGTATGGCACGCCGACCGCGCGGAGCAGCGGCCCGGTGATCGCGTAGCCGATCGTCTCCTCGCGCGAGAGCATGCCGACGCCGACCATGCGGTCCATGAAGATGCGATTGCCGGTCAGCAGGCGATGCACCTCGTCGAGGACCTCGCGCGTCTGCTTGAACGCGTGCAGGGTCTTCTCGGCGAACCCGTCGGGCAGGTCGGCCTTGACGCCGCCCACGCGGCCGTACGAGATCGTCAGCCGGGCGCCGGTCACGTCCTCGACCAGCTCCCACAAGAACTCGCGGGCCTTGATCATATAGAGGAAGACGGTGAAGGCGCCGAGCTCCATGGCCGAGGCGCCGACGCAAGTGAGGTGGTCGCAGATCCGCGAGATCTCGGACATGATCACGCGGATGTACTGGCACCGCTCGGTCACGTCGATGCCGAGGAGCTTCTCGACCGCGGAGGCGTACCCGAAATTGTTGATCAGCGGCGACACGTAGTTGAGCCGGTCGGTGAACGGAATCGCGTTGTTCCAGCCGCCCTGCTCGCAATCCTTCTCGAAGGCCCGGTGCAGGTAGCCGATCTCGACGTCCGCCTTCACGATCGTCTCGCCATCGAGCTCGGTGACGATCCGGATGATCCCGTGCATCGCCGGATGGGCCGGCCCGACGCCGAGGTGCAGGTTCTGGGGGCCGCCGCCGGTGCCGCTGCCCTCGCCCAGCATGAACTCGCGCCGCGTCCTCTGCGCCATCGCCGTCAGCTCGCCGGTCCGATCAGGGGCTGGCGCCGGTTGATCGGATAGTCTTTCCGCAACGGATGGCCCACGAACTCCTCGTAGAGCAGGAGCCGTCGCAGGTCCGGATGCCCTTCGAAGCGCACGCCGAACATGTCCCACACCTCGCGCTCGAGCCAGTTCGCGATGGGCCAGAGCGCCAAGGCGCTCGGAACGCTCGCATCGTCCTCGTCGACTCGCACTTTCAGCCGCAGCCGGTGGTTGCGGGCGATCGAGTAGAGGTGATAGACGACGTCGAAGCGCGGGCCGTCCTCCCGGCCGGGAAACTTCTGGTAGTCGACCGCCGTGAGGTCCATCAGCACGTCGAACGCCAGCGCCGCGTCGTCACGGCAGTGGGCCAGGACGCCGAGCAGCGCGCCTCGCGTCACGACCGCCGTCAGCTCCCCTCGATGGTCCTCCGTCTCGACGATGGCGTCGCCGAACCGTCGCCGGAGCTCGTCGAGAATCGGCACGCGCTCAGTACCTCTGCACCTGTGCGGTGATCTTGTCCTGGAGCTTCATGAGCCCGTCGATCACCGACTCGGGGCGAGGCGGGCAGCCCGGGATGTAGACGTCGACCGGAATGATCGTATCGATGCCCATGACGGTGGCGTAGTTGTCGTAGAAGCCGCCGGTGCACGTGCACACGCCGAAGGCGACGACCCACTTCGGCTCGGTCATCTGGTCGTAGATACGCTTGAGAACGGGCGCCATCTTGTGGCTGATCGTACCGACGACGAAGAGGACGTCGGCCTGACGCGGTGAGAAGCGCGGCAGCCCGGCGCCGAAGCGGTCGATGTCGTAGTGCGAGCACGCCGTCGCCATGTATTCCATGCCGCAGCACGCCGTCACGAACGGGTACTGGAAGATGGAATACTTCCGGGCCCACCCGATGGCCTCGTCGAGCTTGCTGGTGAAGAAACCGCCTACTCCCATTCGAGACCCCCCTTGCGCCAGATGTACGCGAACCCGAGCATCAGGATGCCCAGGAACACGAGCATCTCGACGAAGCCGAACCAGCCGAGCTGCCGGTACAGCATGGCCCACGGCCAGATGAACAGGAGCTCGATGTCGATCAGGATGAAGAAGATCGCGACCGTCGAGAACTTGATGGCGAAGCGCCCCTCCGAGACCTCGATCGGATCCTTCCCGCACTCGAACGGCTCGGCCTTCACCGGCGTGAGCCTCCGGGGCGCGAGCAGGCTAGGGAGCAGCACCAGCGCCCCGGCCACCAGGGCGGAAATGGCGAAGACCATGAGCATCGGCGCGTAGGTCATGCGCTGTCCGCCTGGCGTTTGGCGTGGTACGAGCTGCGAACCAGCGGTCCCGACTCGACGTGCTTGAAGCCGAGCTCGCGGCCGACCGCGCCCAGCTCGGCGAACTCGTCGGGGTGGTAGTACTTCTCGACCGGCAGGTGGTGCGTCGAGGGCCGGAGGTACTGGCCGAGCGTCAAGATCGCGACGTCGACCTCGCGCAGGTCGCGCATCGTGGCGACGAGCTCGTCCCGCGTCTCGCCGAGACCGAGGATGATCCCGGACTTCCGCACGAGCGCCGGCGCCACGGCGCGAGCGTGGCGGAACAGCCCGAGCGCCCGCTCGTAGCGACCACCGTGCCGGGCGACCTTGTAGAGTCGCGGAACCGTCTCGGTGTTGTGGTTCAGGATGTCCGGGCCGGCCGCGATGACGGTTTCGAGCGACGCCGGGCTCCCCTGAAAGTCGGGAATGAGCACCTCGACCCGGCAGCGCGGGGCGTGGCGACGCACGGCGCGGATCGTGGCCGCCCAGTGGGCGGCGCCCCCGTCGGCCAGGTCGTCGCGATTCACCGAGGTGATGACGACGTACTCGAGCCCGAGATCGCCGGCGGCGCGCCCGATCCGCTCCGGCTCCTCGCGGTCCTCCCAGACCGGCTTACCGTGCGCCACGGCGCAGTAGCCGCAGTTGCGCGTGCACACGTCGCCCAGGATCATGAAGGTCGCGGTGGCCTCTTCCCAGCACTCGCCGATGTTGGGACAGTGGGCTTCCTCGCAGACCGTGTGGAGATTCCACTCGCGCAGGCGGCCCTTGAGCCGCATGTAGTTCGGCCCGCCGGGCGCCCGCACCTTCAGCCACGCCGGCTTTCGACCCAGGAGCGGATGACTGTCGGGCTGGATCACCGGAAGTGATTGCGCCATGAGCAGCCGTTCAGTTCGTTCCAACCGGGCCATTATGCCATACGGCTCTTCGTCCAGCGGCCGCGGGACCCAGGACCAGGGTGAGCCGCGCTCAGCTCATCTGTTGGTCGGCGCTCGGAGCGTGCGGAGCAGGTGCGCGGGGTCCTCGAGCCCGTTCAGTCAGGATTGCGGGCTCGGCCACTGGTCGCGACCGAGCAGACGCTCTCCTTGCCGCTCGAGCTCACGGCGGTGACCGCCACGTAGTAGAGCTCGCCCATCTTCAGTCCGGTCAGCCTCGTCTTCACCGTCTGGCCCGGGCTCGCCGTCGTCGCAGAGACCGTCAAAGGGGTATCGCCCGGGCACGGGTTCGACGTCGTGCCGTAGTAGATGCGGTACGACGCGATATCGGTCGCCGGGCTTCCATCGACGTTCGCGGTCGGGGGTGTCCACGACAGATCGAGCACTCCACTTTTCATCATGGCACAGCCGGCGAGCACCGAAGCGAGCACGAAGAGCGTGACGAGCTGCAGCCCTACGAGGCCGGTCATTGGCTCGAGCGCCGCCCAGGCCGCTCCGTGAGTCTCGTTGACCCGATCATGGATTCTCGTGGGACGTGAACTTGGCGCCGAAGGGGGACGCGACCGCGCGCCTGCGGCGGGTCGTCGCCATCACGCGCCTCCTGTCTTGCTCGTGTCACCGCGTCGGTCGATTCGGCGCGCAGCCTTGGCTCCTGGCGTCCTCGCTTGCGGACACCCCTTTCTCCTGTTCGAGGCAGACCGAAACCGACGAACAGCCCACCGCGGTGAGCAGGACGACCGCGACAACCGCGCAGAGGAAGGCCATGAGGTCACCTCGTTTCACCGCGACGCGCTCGTGCGAGGCCCAGGTTCGGATCTCCGTGACGTCGAGCCGTGACGTCGAGCTGGACCCGAACTTGTGCGTTCTTGCCGAAGTTTGATGCCGCGAGCTCCACCCAGTGCGGTGTCGCCCTCGTAAGTGGTGAGAGATGGAGGGGGGGAGATCAGATGAAGCAAGTCATCATCTTCGCGCTCGTGCTCCTCGGTGCTCTTGCCCCCGTGGCAAGCGTTGCCGAAGCCCATTGGGACGACGCGTGTCACTGCGACGAAGTCGAGGCCCCGTAGCATCGGTGTAGGCGGGGGAGAAAACTCCCCCGCCCATATCCGGCAACGTCCGTTGGCTTTTCAGGACTGAAAGGCCGATCGCTTCGGGAAAGAAGGATTGGTGCCGAAGGGGGGACTCGAACCCCCACGGGTTGCCCCACACGCCCCTCAAACGTGCGCGTCTGCCAGTTCCGCCACTTCGGCGAGATGCGAGGCGGAAGTATAACGCTATCGCGAGCGACTGACAATTCGGCCGACGCTCTGGCGGAGCCGTGGATCGAGCGCGTCACGAATCCCTTCACCGAGGAGATTGTACGAGAGCACCGTGACGAGGATCGCGAGACCCGGATAGGCCGAGAGCCACCAGCCGATCTCGATCGCGTCCTTGCCCTCGTTCAAGATGTTGCCCCAGGTCGCATGAGGCGGCTGGACCCCGAGCCCGAGGAACGACAGCCCCGACTCGGTGAGGATCGCGGCGGGGATGCCGAGCGTCATCGCCACCAGCACCGGCCCGACGGCGTTGGGCAGGATGTGGCGCCAGATCGTGCGGTATGCGCTCGCGCCGATCGACTGCGACCAGACGACGAACTCGCGCTCCTTCAGCGTGAGGAATTCGGCGCGCACCAGGCGGGCAACGCTCATCCAGCCGGTGAGACCGATCACCGCCATGATCGTCCAGATCGAGGGCCGCAGAAACGCGAGCACCGCGAGGAGCAGGAACAGGCGCGGAAAGACCAGCATGAGGTCGACGAGCCGCATCACGATCGCGTCGATCGTCCCGCCGTGGTAGCCGGCCAGCGACCCGAGCACGATCCCGATCATCGTCGCGATCCCGACCGACACGAAGCCGACCGCGAGCGAGACGCGCGCGCCGTAGAGCATGCGGGAGAGCACGTCACGGCCGAGCTGGTCGGTCCCGAGCGGATGGGACTTGGAGGGCTCGTCGAGGATCTTGCGCACGTCGGGCCGGTTCGGATCCCACGGCGCGATCCAATGCGCCAGCAACGCCAGCAGCACCAGGACGACGACGACGACCCCGCCGATCAGCGCGAGCCGGTTTCGGCGAAACGCCCGCCAGAACCCCCTCACGCGCTCACCGGCGGCCTCGGCGCGCGGCCACACGGATCCGCGGATCGACCAGGCTGTACGTGAGATCGGCGATCAGGTTGGCGACGAGGGTGAGGGTGGCGACGATGACGAGGTTACCCATGATGACTGGGTAGTCGCGCTCGAAGACCGCCTGGACCATGAGCTGCCCCATGCCGGGAATGGCGAAGATCGACTCGACGATCACGCTGCCGCCGATGAGGCCGGGCAGCGAGAGGCCGAGGACCGTGACGATCGGGAGCAGCGCGTTACGGAGCGCGTGCTTGCCGATCACCACGCTCTCCGAAAGGCCCTTGGCGCGCGCGGATTGAATGTAGTCCTGTCGCACCACCTCGAGCATCGACTGGCGCATATAGCGCGAGAAGCCGGCGAGCCCGCCGAAGGTCGCGACCAGGATCGGCAGGGCGAGGTGCGCGACGAAGTCCCACTGCTGCCTCCAGAACGCCAGGTATTCCCACGTGGGCGACCGCAGGCCCGAGATCGGGAGCCAGCCGAGCTGGACACCGAAGAGGATCATGAGCATGAGCGCCAGCCAGAAGTCGGGCGTGGCGAAGCCCACGAACACGAAGACCGTCGTGACCTTGTCGAACGTCGAGTACTGGCGCGTCGCCGACAGCACCCCGATCGGGATCGCGAGCGCGACGATGATCATCAGCTCGACGATGTTGAGGAGCAGCGTGATCGGAAGCCGCTCGCCGATCTTCTGGAGCACCGGCCGCGCATCCGGCGAGAACGAGCGACCGAAGTCGAGCCGCGCCAGCCGCGTCACCCAGTTCCAGTACTGGACGTGCAGCGGCTTGTCGAGACCGTAGATCTCCCGCAGCCGCTCGCGGAGCTTGGCGTCGGACTGCGTGCTGCTCTCGCCCGACTGGTTTTCGACCGGCTCGCCCGGCGCCAGGTGAATCACCAGGAACGAGACGAAGGTGATTCCGATGAGGAGCGGGATCGCCAGGATGAGCCGCCGCAGCGCGTAGCCGAACATGGCGCGCTATTCTATCGCGGCGGCGCCAGATCTACCCGGCCGTATAGCGATGCAGGCTCAGCGGGACGAACCACTCGTTGAAGTTGTAGTTGATGCCGATCGGCGACGGCACGATGCCGCGCACCCGCGACGAGACGACCGGGAGCCCGTCGCGAAAATACAGGAACACGATCGGCTGGTCGTCGGCCAGGACCTCTTGCAGCCGATCGTAGTACTTCTTGCGATCGGCCTCGATGCACGTGCCCCGCCCCTTCTCGAGGAGCTCGTCCACCACGGGGTTCGCGTACCCGATGCGGTTGAGCTCGTCGGGCGAGGTCTTGGACGAGTGCCAGATGTCGTATTGATCCGGGTCGGGCGTGATCCCCCAGGCCAGGATCACGGCCTCGAAGTTCCGCTTCTTGATGTACTCCTTCAGGAGCGCGGCCCACTCGATGACGCGGATCTCGACCTGGACCCCGATGTCCTTGAGCGAGGCCTGGATGATCTCGGCGACCTTCCGGCCCTCATCGCTCCCCTGCGCGCTCAGGAGGTCGAACTTGAACGGCTGCCCGTTCTTGAGCAGGATGCCGTCGGAGTTCTTCTCGTTCCAGCCCGCCTCGGCCAGCAGCGACGCCGCTTTGGCCGGATCGTACGGGTACTGGTGCACGTTCGGGTTGTACTGCCACGTCCCGGGTTTGTAGGGCCCGGTCGCTTCGCGGGCCAGGCCGAGGCGCACGCCGTCGATGATCTCGCGCTTGTTGATCGCGTGGGCGAAGGCCTGCCGCACGCGCCGGTCCGCGAAGCGCGGGTCACGCAGATTCATGCCGAGGTAGACGTAGACGTTCGCCGCGTACTGGTACTTGACGTAGGCCTTGCGGAAGGCCGGATACTCGGTCTGCCGCTTGAACTGGAGCGCGGTGAGCTTGGCGCCGTCGACGCCCTTGGCCTTCAGCTCCAGGAAGGTCGTCGCCGAGCTCGGAATGATCCGGTAGACCACGCGCGAGATATAAGGACGGCCCTCGAAGTAGCTGGGATTGGCGACGAGCACGACCTTCTCGCCGGACCTCCATTCCTTGAACAGGTACGGGCCGGTCCCGACGGGGTTCGTGCGGTTCTGCGGTGCTTCGCGGAGCTTGCCCTCGCCCGCAGCCGTCTCCAGGAGGTGCTTGGGCAGCATCCAGACGCTCCAGCTCTGGAGCGCCTTCGCGCTGGGGTGCTTGTAGCGCACGTGCACCGTGTACTGATCGACCGCCTCGACCGACTCGACCGCCTTGAAGTCGCCGCCGTAGGCGGTCGGCGTCTTCGGATTGATCATGGTCTCGTACGTGAAGATGACGTCGGCGGCGGTGAACGGCTGGCCGTCGTGCCAGCGCACGTTGCGGCGCAGATTGAGGGTGAGATCGAGGCAGTCTCGGCTGTACTGCCAGGACTCGGCCAGCTCGCCGGCGAGATTGAGGTCCTTGTCGTACTTCACGAGGCCGTTGTACATCAGCGAGGCGACCTCGAACGACGGCCCGTCGCTGAGGACGTTGGGGATCAGGCCCGAGATGTTGCCCTGCAGCGCCTCGATGTACGTGTCGCCGTACGCGGGCTTGGCCGACCCCTGCCCTGCCGCGACCTCCACGGCGCTGTCCGCATCGGGCCCGCATCCGGCGAGCACCAGCAGCAGGAGCAGGCCGGGAAGGCGGAGCGGATCGCCGCGACGCATGGGCTCAGCGCGGCTGCGTCGGTGTCGGCGATGTCGGCTCGGCGGGGGCCGCCGGGGCCGCGGGTGCGCTCACCGGGGGCGGCGCGGCCTCGCGCACGACCGAGCTCCCGCGCTCGCCGCCCAAGATGGCGAGCGTGAACGACGTGAGCGTGAAGACGATGGCGATCCCGGTGGTGATCTTGCCGAGCAAGGTCGGCGTGCCCATCGAGCCGAAGACGGCCTGACTGCCCGCG
>Ga0066659_10000227_pt1 | contig 18373 bp, 15 predicted proteins | sample GraSoiAngelo_108_FD_75176 | JGI IMG/M metagenome (GOLD analysis project Ga0066659, IMG submission 75176) | Grasslands soil microbial communities from the Angelo Coastal Reserve, California, USA - 14_0903_09_40cm | ecosystem: Environmental > Terrestrial > Soil > Grasslands | place: USA... | reverse complement strand
GGCACCGGCAAAAGTCACTTGGCCCAAGCCATCGGGAAGGCGGTCATCAGCCAAGGCTATCGCGTGATCTACCGTGAGGCGCATGTCCTGCTGGAGGAAATTGCGGAAGCCGCTCTCGACGGGACCCGCAAAGAACTCATGGAAGTGTTGGCCACCGTGCCGCTGCTGATCATCGATGACTTGGGGATGCGCAAGTTAGGGCCCACAGCAGCAGAAGAACTGCTGGAGATCGTTATGCGCCGCTATCAACGCGCCAGCACCTTGGTGACTTCCAACCGGCCCGTCGAGGACTGGGGAAAACTGCTCGGCGACATCGCGGCTGTCACCGCCATGCTGGACCGCCTCCTGCACCATGGTCACATCCTCAAATGTGGACCGCGGAGCTGGAGGACCAAGTCGCAGACCGACCCCTCAGCGCCGGAAAAGCCATGACTAGAACCATGGGGGACCTCGAGAAAACGCGGCTGCGGACTTCTGAATGCGTTGTTTTTGGAGCTTTGAGGAGAAAGACCCGATTTACCTTGCTTGGAGAGTTCACGATCGGGTACAACTTCTAACAGTTCCGGGCCACTCCGTTGCCGGTTTTGAAATGACCCCAGTTGGCCGCTTTTGATCTGACCCCCGAGGTACGAGCGCTACGTATCCCCGACGTGTACTGCGCGACCAAATTGACAAGTGCGAAGAAGGCCCGCAGGCGTAGCATGGACTTCTAAAATGATTCTAAAGAGCCGAATACCGCTGGTCGAATCAACCAAATTTGGAGAAAATTGCTTGTTCGAATCAGCAGGCGTTAGTACAAGATCGGCGGAAATCTTGTACCGCACTTGCACTAAGTTCCACCACATTCCAACAAGTTCAAGCACTTACGGGATGGGTGATATTAGCTAACTTACTGAAAACAAACACAAAGATGGTTAGGGGTAGAAGGCTGACGGTCGGTTGCCCTGTGGTGGTTAGCCCCCTACCCCGCGAGTGGTCTTGCTTGTATAGACGAGGTGAGCTCTCAAATAGTTTCCTGGATCCACGAAAATAGTGACCCTTCCCGGTCTATTCACCTAGGCTCACGGTATCCAGATACCTTCCCACCGCTGCTTTCCACCGAAACTTTTCCGAGATTGCTGCCTGCAACGCCTGTGCCGCGGACGGCTCGCCGTGCGTTAGATAGGTCTGCCTGGGTGGCGAAGGCAGCGCCGTAAGCCAGCGCAACAACTCACTCTTTCCTGCGTGGGCCGAAAATTGCCCCATCACCGCAATCTCCGCGCACACTGGCACGGCCTGGCCGTAGAGCTTCAGCGACTTTGCCCCTTCCTGCAGAGCCCTCCCGCGCGTGCCCTCCGCCTGGAATCCTGCGAGGATGACCGCATTGCGCGCATCCGGCAGCCGCTGCGCGAGGTGATGCAACACCCGGCCGCCGCTCACCATCCCGCTTGCCGAAATGATGATGCAAGGTTTCTTCACGTTATTGATCGCTTTGGACTCCTCCACCGACCGCGTTAGATGGAATTCATGTACATTCAGAGGATCGCCCTTCCCATCGCTTCCTTCTTCCCGCGCAAAGTCGAGGTCGTGGTCCTCTTTGTGCTTCACGTACAAATCCGTCGCGCTCAGCGCCATCGGGCTATCTACATAGACCGGCAGGCGCGGAATTCGTTGCTGGTCCTCCAACTGCCGCAGGTAATACATAAATGTCTGCGTCCGCCCGATCGCAAACGCGGGAATCACGATAGAGCCGCCGCGCTTCACCACGCGGTTTACGATTTGCGCTAGCGATTCTGCGGGATCGCCGTCTGGATGCTCACGGTCGCCATAGGTCGATTCGCAGATCAGCACATCCGCCTTCGACGGTGGCGTTGCCGGATCCTTTAGAATCGGCTGGTTGTACCGCCCAATATCCCCGGAGAACACCAAGACGGTCTTCTTGCCGCCCTCGGTGATAGCTAATTCCAGGCTGGATGATCCAAGGATGTGTCCCGCGTCATAAGACGTCACGCGAAACTCGGGACTGATATCAAAGCTGCCGCGGCGGGGCATGCTCTTGATCAGCTTCAATGTGGGATCAACATCCTCCGCCGTGTAAAGCGGCTCGGGATTGGCGTGATGGCTGTCCTTATGAATCTGCGCGTGCAGTGTGTCCTCTCGCTGTAGATGAGCCGAGTCCTTCAGCAGGATAGTTGTGAGTTCAATCGTGGCCGGATTGGCAAAGATAGGCCCGCGATAGCCCGATTTCGCCAACACTGGCAGCCATCCGGTGTGGTCCAGGTGCGCGTGCGTGAGCACGAGAAAGTCTATCGCCTTCGGATCGACCGGCAGGGGCTTGCGGTTGCGGTCCTGGAGTTCCTGCGAGCCTTGAAAAATTCCGCAATCCACCAGCAGCCGCTTGCCCGCCGCTTCGACCAGATACTTCGAACCTGTAACGCATCCCGCCGCACCCAGAAAAGTGAGTTTTGCCATAGCCCCGTATTCTAAACGAACATCCTTGCCAGACAATCCGTTTCGCAGGAGTTAGGATCGCAAGAACAACAATGCTTTCCAAAACAAACACAATTCGGTCACGATGGACCGCGCTCGCGCTATTTGCCCTTTCCTGGTTAGCGATCCCCAGCGTCGCGGAATCCACCCCTAGGGTCGTCCACGTCTTTGTCGCTCTTGATGACGATCAGCATCAGGGCGTGATTCCTGTTCCGCCGGCTCTTGGGAATGGGCGGGATCCTCAGCGCAATCTCTATTGGGGTGCAGCCTATGGTGTTAAGACGTACTTCAAGGCCAGTGAGGACTGGGAACTTGTCTGGTCACGTCGGCGCGAAGGACGCGATCTTGGAGCGTTGCATTCTCAAGAGCAGCAAGAATGACGTGTATCTGGTTGCTGACGCCTATGAAGGCCGTCAAATCAAGTTGGCCGCAACGGATTTTCTTTCTGCGGCCGCAGGTATGGTCAAAGAGAAAATTTCACTCAGGACGCGCTCAGGGAAAGTTTCCATCGCCATTGCGGGCGATGCGGATCTGGTTGTTTATGTCAGGCATGACGCTTTTATGGATTTTCAGATTCCGCCAATTGCCGGGTCCGGAGAAGACAAACTCCGGCAAACGATTGTCCTCGCGTGTGCCAGCAAGTCTTTTTTCGCTCCCTTTATCCGTCAAACACGTGGTGCGGAACCTCTGTTATGGACGACGGGCTCATGGCTCCGGAGGCCTAGTTGAAGGCCGCTGTTGATGGTTGGATCGCCCACGAAGACGACGAAGCGATTCGGCGGCGCGCTGCCCAAGCTTACGACCGATACCAGAAGTGCGGTGCTCGTGCGGCGTGGCGGTTTTTCGCGACAAATTGGTGACTTGTGAAGGGGCGCCTGTCGTAGAGGGCGCCCCTTCACATCTGGATCAATCCGCCGCGTTGGCTTGCTTCTTGGCGACGATCGATGCGATGTTCAGCCCCAGCCCCGTCGCCACGCCGGTGCCATATGCTGGATCGGCTTGTAGAAGTGCTGGATTTGCAGCTCTTGAATTCGCTGCGGCACGCCATTGCCAAGGCTGGAGATGATATTGTCAATCAACCGCTGCTTCGCATCCGCGGGCATCAAGCGGAACAGGTTCTCTGGCTGCGTGTAATAGTCGCTGTCGGCGCGGTGATCGTGCCGCGCCACGGTTCCGCTTACGGCGCGTGGCCGTTCGACATAGGAACGATCGTGCGTCGGGCCGCCGAAACTGTTCGGCTCATAATTCACCGCCGTCCCGCCGTTTCCATCGAAGCGCATCGCGCCGTCCTTGTTGTAGGTGTGATACGGGCACTGCGGTTTGTTCACCGGCAAGGAATCGTAGTTGACGCCCAGCCGGTAGCGGTGCGCATCAGGATAGGAGATCAAGCGCGCCTGCAACATTTTGTCTGACGAAAAGCCCATGCCCAGCACGATGTTGCGCGGTTCGAACGCCGCCTGCTCCACTTCCGCGAAATAATTCTCCGGATTGCGGTTCAGTTCCAGCTCACCAACCTCATGCAGTGGGTAGTCCTTGTGTGGCCACACCTTTGTCAAGTCGAAGGGGTTGATATGATAGGTCTCCGCATCCTTTTCCGGCATGATCTGCATGCACACGCGCCATTTCGGGAACTTGCCTTCCTTGATCGCGTGGAAAAGGTCGCGCTGCGAGTAGTCCGGATCTGTTCCTTCCAACGCGCCCGCCTTCTCGCGCAAATTCTCACAGGTGCGGCTTACCGTCGTCGAAGAGATCACGCCTGTCCTTCTCGACCGTCTCCGGGCTGGCACCATCGACGTTGCCATCCTCGCGCTTCCCATCCGTGGCCACGAATTTGAAACTTTTCCTCTATTGACCGAGCGGCTCTTCGCCGCGGTCCCCAAGAAACACAAGCTCAAGTCGCGCCCGTCTCTTTCCCTCAAAGATCTTCGAGCCGAGCCGTTCCTGCTCCTGCGCGACGGCCACTGTTTCCGCGATACCGCCGTTGCCGCCTGCGTCCGCGCGCGTCTCCATCCGCAGATTCTTTTCGAAAGCGGCCAGTTCAGCAGCCTTCTCAGCATGGTCGGCGCGGGTATGGGCGTTTCCATCGTTCCCGAAATGGCGATCGAGAAACAATCTCAATGCCGCTATGTCCGCATCGCCGACGACCAGGCAGTTCGTACCATCGGTGCCGTCGTCCTACGCGGCCGCTCCCTGACCCGTGCACACCGCGCCTTCCTGGCTCATCTTCGCGACGCTTGACCCTCGTTTTCGCCCGTTGATGCTAGACTTCGAGTTCGTTCAACCATTGTGGAGCACCGCGTGGCCGAGCATTCCCTGATCTTTCGCGACATCGCCATGGTGTTTACCGCAGCACTCGTTTGCGCCCTTGCGGCCTGGCGGCTGCGGCAGCCGTTGATTCTCGGGTACGTTTTCGCGGGCCTCATTCTCAGCCCATTCACTCCCGGCCTGCGCGTACATGACGTTCATACGTTTGAAACCATGGCCGAAATCGGCGTCATCTTGCTCATGTTTTCCGTTGGCATTGAATTCTCCATTCCCGATCTTCTCCGAGTGAAATGGGTTGCTCTTGCCGGTGCACCCTTGGGCATCCTTCTCTCCATTGCTCTTGGCGTCGCGGCGGGCATGCTGATGGGCTGGCCTCTTCTGCAGGGCATTGCCGTCGGCAGCATCGTCTGCGTGGCCAGCACGATGGTGATGATGCGGCTGCTCATGGACCGCGGCGAACTCTCGAGCGAAGCGGGCCGCGTCATGATCACGCTCACGCTGGTCGAAGATCTCGCCGTAATCATCCTGACGGTGCTACTGCCCAGTTTCGCCGCTTCGGATGGCGCGAACTATGCTCAGGTAGCTTGGAAGATCGCCAAGGCCTTGCTCCTTCTCGTGCCGGTAGTGCTCGCCGGATGGAAGCTCGTGCCTCGTTTGCTCGCCCGCATCGAGAAAACCTGCAACGACGAAATCTCGCTGCTTCTCGCGCTCACGATTTGTCTGGCAGTAGCTGCAATAACGGAAGCAATTGGGCTCTCGCTGGCCCTCGGCGCCTTTCTTGCTGGCCTCTTGCTCGGCAGCTCGGACTTTGCTCACAAGCTGGCCAAGCAAACGCTTCCTATCCGCGACGCCTTCGTCGCTCTCTTTTTTGTCACCGTTGGCATGCTCATCGATCCGCATACTTGGCTTGCCAGCTGGCGCGTACTGGCTCTGCTGGTTGGATTGATCATGGTAGGAAAATTTCTCATATGGACGGGCGTCGTCCGTACCTTCGCGTATTCCTGGCAGACTGCCCTCAAAGTAGGAATCGGCCTTACTCAGATCGGAGAATTCTCTTTCGTCCTGGCTCAGGTCGCGCTGCATTCGAAGCTGATTTCTTCGGAGATCTACAACGCGACGCTGGCCGCTTCGCTGGTCACAATCCTGGCGAATGCCACAATTTTCAAATTCGTTTCGCTGAACAAGACCGCAGAAATGCCGGCGCTGAGCGTATAGACGCGTGCGATCTTCCAGTGATAATATTACAAAGTTGCGATTCGGTGGGGCCGTGGCGCAGTTGGGAGCGCGCCTCGATGGCATCGAGGAGGTCGTGGGTTCGAATCCCATCGGCTCCACTTACTCCTTAGGCATTGTAATCCGTAAATATTCTGCCTTACCTGAATGCACGACGAACGCACTACTTGGCGTTCTGTCTTGCAAGCTGGCGCAACCTGGTCCGCTGCTCTCCAATTCCCTTTGATCTCCGTAATAGCATGAAGGTTATTAGGGCTTTCTTGACATTCAAGCATAAGGCGTATATGAACGGGGCGTTTTAGGGCCTTTCACGTCTGAAGACCTGACCGGCATGCCAATGCTGAGTCACAGGGGGTATTCGAGATGAGAAGGAAACCATTTTGGGTGGTGGTGTGTTTGGTGGTAACCCTTGCCCTGTGTGGTCGCAGTTGGGCGCAGCAGCCGACTGACAGCAAAACTGCTGTCAATTCGCTCGTTCGCGTCTTGCAGGCAAAGGGAATCTTGACCGCGGAGGAAGTGGCGCAACTTAGCCAGGCATCATCTGCCGGCGAGGCGGATCAACGGCTAGCCAAGCTGCTGCTCATGAAGGAAGTAATCTCCCAGGCCGATTATGACCAGACTGTGGGCGTGCCTGGCATGATGAACGCTTCCCATGCGGGAACGAGCAGTTCGACTGCAATCGCTGCTGTTTACCGCGTGCCCATCAACAACGATGTGGGTGTCACTCCGGCCAGAACGCCGCCCCAAGAGCCGAAAGTAATCCCCGCGGCGGCGCCTCTGCGTGTCTTGCCGATTGACGTCCCGAAGCAAGGCGGGCTGATTCCCGACATTAAGCTGGGCAGCGGGGCGAATATGAAGTTGTACGGGTTCTTCAAGGCCAGCGCGGTCTCCGGCACGGCATCGAGTGGCGGCCCCACGTTCGGCAGCCAAGACTTTCCGCTTCCGCTCCTGCTCGCCGATACGGGGCCCACAAGCGATCCTCAAGTTCATATCAAGGCACGCTCCTTCCGCATCGGCAGCCAGTTCGAATGGGTTCCTAAAAACTCAAACATGGTGGTCACCGGCAGGGTCGAAGCCGATTACGAAGGCGACTTCACAAACCAGAATAGCGTAAACATCAGCTCACCCCGGAACGGCCAATTGCGAACGCGGCTGGCATGGGCGCGGCTCGACACGAAGTTGGGTGATTCGCTGCCTATCTTCTGGGAGTTTGGGCAGGATTGGACCCTCTATTCTTCGACGCTGCCAAGTCTCTTCGAAACCACTGGGACGGCGATCGCAATGGGCGCCCTCTGGGAGCGCGCACCGATGTTTCGAACCGGCGTACAATTTCACTCTGGGGATCTGAAGATTCAGCCCGAGTTTGCTATCGTGCTGCCGGTGGCGGGTACCTCCGCGCTCACTGACGAACAACGGGCACGGTTTGGTGACCGGGCCGGCCCAGAAAGCAACCAGCCAGCCCTAGAGAGCCGGATCGTCTTCCAATTCCCGCTCTCGCATAGCTGGCAGAGCGTCGTGCCCGCGCAGGTCATCTTTAGTGGCCACCACGCGCGAATCAACGAGATCATCCCCTTCGGCAACCTCCCCACCACCGTGATTCCCGGAGCGGCAGGCTGCGCGACGGCAACTTGTTCAATCAGGGACTTTTTCCCTAGGGGCCTCCAAATCGACCATCCCCAAAACATCTGGACCGCCGAAGCCCAATTGCCGACGCCGTGGGTCACATTCACTGGAAAGTATTACCAGGGCGGCGATTTGCGCTTCCCGTTTGGTGGCCAGCTCAATGACGTCTTCAACGACCTGAACGGGGCAGTCGCAATTCCCACCACCGTAGCTGCGGCGGTCACGGCCTTGGATAGTCGCACCGTTTTGTTCGGATGCACGGGCGCGACAGGGGCCGGAGCCACATTTAATTGCAACGGCAACCCCATAGTTTCGCAAAGCTTCCGGCCTGTTCGGGGCTTGGGTGGATTCCTCGAGGCGAGCTTCCCTCTTTCGCGCATCTTCAACTTCAATTCAGAGGGCTACAACTCCGGATGGGGTTTGCACTTGTCGTATGGGACCGACCGAGCGAGGGCTCAAGATGTTCGCCGTTCAGGTGCAAACGGACTCGCCCGTACGGATCTCGACTCGGCTTCGCTGACCTACCGACTGAACAAGTGGGTCACCTTCGTTCAGGAAACAAGCTACATTAACACTCGTGCTGCCAACCACGGCGGGAAGATCTTCCGAGGCATTCCGGCAACTCAGGCGCACTCGTGGCGCAATGAGTTCGGAACGATCTTCACATTCTGAGAGAACCGAACTTCAGCGGAAGCCGCCGCGGAGCCTTTGGAGTGCGGCTCCGCGGGCCCCTCGGCCCCGGAAGAATAACATCTCAACATCGGACGGTGACAGACTAAACTGGGGCGCGGACCGGGGTCCGCATACGAAGGAGGTTAAGACCATGGCAGCTGGTGCGCGGCATAGAAGTTCTCTGTCCATCGCTGCCTTGTACTACATACTCAACAATTGGGTAACTTTCGCTTTCAAGCAGTCGCTCTACGAGACCAATGCTGTGCCGGGACCGACTGGTACTTTGCCGTTGTTTAATGGCATTCCGTCTTGCACTTGGCGCGACCTTAGGTCCGGGGAGCTACCATCTTCACGTTCTAGTTGCACGCGTTCTGCGGGACGGGGTGCTGCAAGCATTTCTGTCCCGCAGAAAAGCGACGCCGCGGAGGTATCAAGCGATTGACTCGCGCGCTCGCGCAGTAGCATCATCGGTTCCGGCAAGCTCCTTCCATCCTTGAACTGAGCTTGCCGGGCCCCTTTTTCCTCGGAGGGAAACAAAATGGCAAGGAAAAAACAGGAAGGGTTGTCACGTCGAGACTTCCTCAAATTCACAGGGAGCGGCGCTCTTGTAGCTGGCATGGGTTCCGGCCCTTTTTTTCTGTTTCCGGAACGCGCAGTAGCAGAGCAAAAAACACTGAAAATTCTTCAGTGGAGCCATTTCGTTCCCGCGTACGACACGTGGTTCGACGGGACCTTCTGCAAACAATGGGGACAAAAACACGACACCAACGTCATCGTCGACCACATCAACCTCGTCGACCTTTCCGCGAAGGCTGCCTCTGAGGCCTCGGCACAGAAGGGCCACGACCTCTTCATGTTGCTCTCGCCTCCCGCGGCCTACGAGAAACAAACCGTTGACATGTCCCATGTGTATCAGGAAGTGGAGAAGAAACACGGCAAGAAGATCGATCTCGCGCACAAATCCACTTACAATCCAAAGACCAAGCGCTATTTTGCTTTTTCCGATTCCTACGTACCTGATCCTGGCAACTGGCACAAGGACTGGTGGACCGACGCGGGTTTCCCGAATGGTCCCGATACCTGGGAAGATCTGCGCGTCGGCGCCAAAAAGATTCGTGACAAGTCCGGCCATCCCTGCGGGCTTGGTCTCTCTCAAGAACTCGATACCAGTATGGCTATGCGCGCTCTGCTCTGGTCCTTTGGCGGCGCCGAACAGGACGAAGCCGGCAATGTCACCATCAATTCCAAGGAGACTGTTGAAGCTCTGAAGTTCATGAAGGCGCTTTATCAGGAATCCGAAACCCCGGAGGTCTTCACTTGGACTCCGCCGTCCAACAACCAGGCCATGCTCGCCGGCCGCGTTTCATACGTCGCGAATGCCATTTCCATTACTCGCCAATCCGAGAGGGAACATCTGCCCATCGACGCCAAGATTATGATCAGCCAGGCGCTGAAGGGTCCGGCTCGCCGCATCGCCGCCGAGCACGTCATGGACTGCTATATGATCTGGGAGTTCGCCGAAAACAAGGACGGGGCGCAACAATTCCTGATCGACTACATCGATGCGTTCCATGACGGCTTCACCGCGGGCCAGTTTTACAATTTCCCGTGCTTCCCCGGTACCGTCCCCAATCTCAAACAAGAAATCTCGAATGATTCGCGCGCCACTCCCCCCGACAAATACAAAGTCCTCGGCAACGTTCTCGATTGGGCCACAAACGTTGGTTATCCCGGTTACGGCACCGCCGCCATTGACGAAGCTTTCAAAGCGTGGGTGATTCCCACGATGTTCGCCAAAGTGGCGCGCGGCGACGAAACTCCGGAGAATGCTGCCAAGGGTGCCGAAGACGAATACAAGCGTATCTTTGCCAGATGGAAATAACAGGGCGGGAAACCGATGGCTGTCGTTGAGACTCGCGATCTGACAAAGGTATTCAAAGAAGGACAAGTCGGAGCCGTCAACAACGTGAACCTCGAAACTCGCGAAGGCGAGTTTCTGGTTTTCCTTGGGCCCTCGGGCTCTGGAAAAACTACTCTGCTGCGGATGATCGCCGGACTGGAGACGCCCACGTCCGGCGAAATCCTCATCGGCGGACGAGTGGTCAATGACCTCAGTCCCCGCGACCGCCGTATCGCCATGGTCTTCCAGAGCTATGCGCTCTATCCACACCTCTCGGTCTATAAAAACATTGCTTTTCCTCTGAAGGCCCAGAACGTAAAGAAAGAACTCCATGAGGAAAAGGTCGAGTGGGCGGCGTCGCTTCTCGGGATTGGCGCGCTCCTCGATCGCAAGCCACGTGAGCTCTCCGGCGGCGAGCGTCAGCGGGTCGCTCTTGCCCGCGCCATCGTGCGCGAACCCGCAGTCTTTCTCCTCGACGAACCCCTCTCCAACCTCGACGCCAAGCTCCGTGCCTCAGCGCGCGAAGAGCTTGAGCGTTTTCATCGCCGCGTGGGTACCACGACCATCTACGTCACGCATGATCAAGTGGAAGCCATGGCCATGGGAGACCGTGTAATGGTGCTCAACAAAGGTATCGTTCGCCAGCTCGGCACTCCCACCGATGTCTATGACAATCCTGCTGACACTTTCGTCGCCACATTTCTCGGCTCACCACCGATGAACCTCGCCGAGCTTGGCGACGTGATCGTCGGCTTCCGCCCCGAGCACTTCCGGCCCGTGTCCACGGTGACCGACACCGCCGTTCCGTTCCGTTTCAAGGTCGAAAATATCGAATACTTGGGTTCGGAGTGGATTGTTTCCGGCACATTGACCGGTGGAAAACTCGACGGCAGGAAAATTTTCTCGCGCCTCTCCTCGGTTCAAGACCTTCAGCTGGGAGGCACGTATGACTTCGCCGTACTGCACCGTCAGTTGAAATTCTTCGACCACTCCTCCGATAAACGTGTCGAGCCGAGGGCCATATCGTGGCAGTAGCCCGCAACAAAATAAAGTCCATCGGCGCGGCTCAGACCCCGTTGTTGGGCGCGGCCATGTTTTCACCTGCGGTTCTCTATATCTTGCTGCTCGTCGGTGGACCCTTTTTTCTTGCTATCTTTTATGCTTTCAGCGACGCCCGCATCGGCAACGCCGAAATGCATTTTGTCGGCCTGGAAAATTTCCGTAGCATCCTGCAAAGCCCCAGTTTTCGTGTGGCCATTCGTAATTCCTTCATCTTCACCATCTGCTCCCAAATCGTCGTGATTGTCGGCGCCAACATTCTCGCCATTTCCTTGGAAAAGACGTTCCGTGGCCGTGGCCTGATCCGTTTTCTGATCCTTCTGCCATGGGTTGCGCCCATCGCGCTCGGCGCCATCGGGTGGAAATGGATCCTTGATTCGATCTACAGCGTGATTACCTGGGTTCTTGTGGCCATGCACATTTACAAGCCGTTCAGCGCCCCGATGTGGCTCGGTGAACCTCGTCTCGCCATCGCTTCCGTGCTTTTGGTTCACAGTTGGCGCTTGATGCCGTTTTCCACCGTCATCTTGCTCGCGGGGCGCACTGCCATTCCCAAGGACATTCCGGAAGCCGCCGCCGTTGATGGCGCGGGCTTCTGGCGCACGCAACTCCAGATCGTTATTCCCATGATGCGGTCAATTATCAGCGTTGCGGTGCTGTTCGGCCTCATATTCACCTTCACAGACATGACCGTCGTCTACATTCTCACCGCTGGTGGTCCCTTCGACTCCACGCAGACCCTGCCTTCTCTGGCTTTTGCCCTCGGCATTCAGGGCAGCGACCTCGCCGCAGGCGCCGCGATTTCGCTCTTCCTTGTGCCTTTGCTGGTGATCCTTGCCTATTTCATGCTGCGCGTTGCTCATCGCGCTGAGGTGACCTGATGGCCAAAGGAAATTCGCGGCGCATCTGGGGCAAGATCGTCCACGTTCTCGTGCTGGGGACTTTTACGATCTTGCTGGCTTTTCCTTTCTATTGGATGCTGATCACCAGTTTCAAGCAGAACCTCGATCTCTACACGATGGAGAACAACCCCTTTCTCTTTAATGCCAAGCCCACTCTCGATCACGTGAAGTTTCTCTTCACTGAAACCAGATTCGTCCGCTGGCTCGGCAACACCGCTTTCGTCGGTGTCGTTGTTGTTGCCATCACGTTGCTGCTGGCCGTGCCTGCCGCGTATGCACTTGCCAGGCTCTCCGGCCGCTGGGGTGAACGCCTCGGCATCGGCATCTTTCTTACCTATTTGGTTCCACCGACCTTGCTCTTCATTCCTCTTTCCCGAGTAGTGGCGTATCTCGGCCTGCAGGATTCCTTGTGGGCGTTAATCCTCGTCTACCCCACCTTCACGGTTCCCTTTTCCATCTGGCTTCTGATGGGTTTCTTCAAGTCCATCCCTAAGGAGTTGGAAGACGCGGCTATGGTGGACGGGCTCACGCGCTTCGGCGCTTTCGTCAAGTTGGTGATTCCCATTTCCGTCTCGGGAATTCTCACCGTCGTAATCTTCACGTTTACCCTGGTAACCCAAGAATTTGTCTATGCCTTGACCTTCATCTCTTCCGAATCGAATCAGATGATCGGGACGGGCATCCCCATCTTCTTGGTCCGCGGAGATGTCTATTACTGGGGAGCGCTGATGGCCGCTTGCCTGATCGCCAGTCTTCCCATCGCCTTCATGTACAATCTGTTCCTTGACCGCTTCATCGCAGGCTTCACCGTCGGGGCGGTCAAGTAGGCATCCGCTGTTAAAAACCGTGAAAATGAGAAGCGGAAAGACCGTGCGACCGCTGAGCCAAAGGAGTAAGAACGGAGATTGGAGACATGGCCGCGCTTGAAGAGTGCATCTTCACGAGGCTCGATCTTGACCGAACAGCAACCGAATCGAGGGTGCGTGGCTATTTTTCTTGCGGCATGCGCGTAAGCATTTCACCGGATCCCCAGCGTCCGGACGACAAGGGAGGAGAACGGTCCCTGTGAATCGGGGGTCGAATTCCGGCCTTACTGGGCAAGGCAACCCGACCAGGTCTCGAAATTGGAAATGTCACCAACCATCTTGTGCGATATCACTCACTATCACCGCACCGCTGATCATAAACTTAAAGAAGACATCCCGCGCGACTAGCTTCTAAAAGAAAAAGCCCGCCGTACTGCTTGCACAGTGCGGCGGGCGAGAGAAAATGAACCTAGCGAACTAACATGGATAAGCTAACACCGCCTAACCTTCCTTAGCAAGCAGTTTCAGTCCAAGCTTGTTATGCCTTGCCACGCGCGAGTCACACTCTTGCGCCTACCCGGGCAGTCCAACTGGAGCTCGACGTTCGCGGGAATCTGTGCCTTGCAGACCAGAGCACTACAACTCCGCAAGCGGGCCGTCCTACCTACTGGATGCAGCCTCAGTGATTGCTCGCCCGTTAGATTCACGTTTCAACTCGTCTAACAATCTGGAGCATCCATTCTTTGGATCAAAGCTAAGCCCGATGGCTCGAAAGAGATAGAATTCTACCCGCCAGTGCACCTATTGCGCTGAGCTCATTAACTGAGTTGAATGCCGGCTGGTGCAGGCCACACACTTCAGAAAATATCCGTGGGTCCTCCCGTCCGCGGTCACGTAGCGTCCGACCACATCGCCTTCCGGATCGATTCCGTTTCCTTCGCTGGAAGTCGCAGCCGGAACATCGATCGAGATGAACTTGCCATCGCTCAGGACAAAACCGTGCTGGTTTCCGTTCTGATCGTTATAGAAGCCAACGAGGTCACCTTCGGGATTCATGCCGGTAATCCAGGTGAAAGTGGAGTCGGGAACGTCGATGGTTTTGAACTCTCCACCCGACAGCACAAAACCGTGAAATACGGAGTCGCCGCCGAAGTAGGTACCCACTATTTGACCGCCGTCGAGGACCATGGTCGGAAATGTTCCCACGGCGCCCGGGACGTCCACCAACGTGAAGTTGCCGTGGCTGAAGAGGTAACCATGCCCATGCAAGAAGTCGCCGCCGACGAATTCGACTCCGACCACGTCACCAGCATTGCTGATACCGAAGCCCAGCGTCGCGGTCTTGGCCGGATCGCTGCCGGGAAAGTCGATGGTCGTATATACGCCTGCGCTCCGCACGTACGCGTGCGTTCCGCGAGAGTCTCCAAAAGTTCCCACGATGTCTCCGCGAGCATTGACCCAGGTTGCGTCCGTGGAGAACGTTGCGCTGGGCACATCCACGGGCGTGAATTGCCCGCGGCGCAAAATGAAGCCATGTTGATGTCCGTCCGCGCTGAAATAGCGCCCTACGATTTCGCCTGACGCAGTGATCGCGGTGCCCTCGGTGTCGTTCGAGCCCGGAAAATCAAAGGATGCAAAATCGGCACCAGGCTTACCCGGAAAGTTCGATGTGTTCAGGCATTCGTTGTTCTGGTCCCCGTTGCCGCCGGCGACGCTGGTCGCAAGAAAACCGTGCCTTGCTGGGTTGCCTCTCACGCGATAGAAGCCCACGACCTGACCGAAATTGTTGATCCCGCGGGTCCCGGAATTTTGTGAGTCAGGATAATCAAAAGAGAGAAATTGGCAGGGCGACGGAGGTCCGGTCAAGCCCATGGCGCCGGAAAGGATGAATCCGTGGTTGGGGAAATTTGTCGCGTACTGCCCGACCACCTGCCCCAGATCATTCATCTGGTAAGCATCCGTGAAATCGGCCACCGGGAAGTCGAAGTTTTGGAACTGCGCGTTCGGGCTGCGTATGAAGCTGTGCTCATTCCCGACGGCATCGTCAAAAAAGCCACTGATAAAGTTTCCTGCGTTGATGGAGATAGCCGCGGTCTGCATGGAAGTCGCCGCTGGATCTTCGAAGGAAGTGAACATGCCGCGCGTATCCGTGAAAGCGTTGGAGGTGGTGACATCGCCGAGGTCGTAATCGCCGACAGTGATTCCCTGCGAATTGATGCCGGTGAACTCGGAGTCCACAGCACCGGGAAAATCTGCAGTGGTATAGGAACCGGCAGAGCTGCGAGTAAACGCATGGAACGCTCCGCCGGACGCTTGCCAAATCCCGACGATTATGCCGGCATCGTTGACGTCATTTGCGACAGTGAGGATGGAACCCGGCGGATCAATGGTCGCAAACGACCCTTCTGGCTGCCGCAGATAGCCGTGAATGACTCCGGCGGCATCTTGAAATCTGCCCACAATCTGCCCGTGATTGTTGACTGCGCCCGCAACCGTGTCGAGAGAACCGGGCGGATCGAAAGCATGGAACGAATAGTTCAAAATCCGCGGCCGTGCCGTGGTGCTCACGGTCACCTCCTCGGGATTACCACGAGACGGCAAAGTAGCGGTAACCGTGTTCGTGGATGTATCGATCACCGAAATAGTGTTGTCGCCAAAGTTGGCGACATAGGCTTTGCCTCCAGGGGTCATGGTCATTCCCCAGGGATTCAGACCCACGGTCACCGGGGTATTGAGATTCGTCTGCGTGGCCACGTCGATGACGTCGACCGTGTTCGAGAACCAGTCGGCCACATAGGCCCGCGTGCCGTCCGGCGTCACGGCGATCCCGCGTGGATTCGGTCCGGTGGGGATCGAATTGCTCACCGTGTTTGACGCCAAGTTCACGACTTTCAGACTGTTATCGCACTGCGAAGACACCAGCAACTTCGAGCCGTCTCGCGTCACTTTGGACTCAAACGGGCAGGAGAAGCCGAAAATGTTGGTGATCACACTGCCGGAGGCTGTTGCGATAACACTAATCGTTCCACTCACCTGATTGGAAACATAGGCGCGCGAGCCGTCCGCCGAAAAGGTGACCCAGATGGGTTCCACACCGGTTGGTATCGTGCGCATTACGGTGTTGGTCGCCGTGGCTATGACCGTGACGGTGCCGGAGAACTGGTTGGCCACATACACGACGCTCCCATCTGGCGAGATGGCCAGTCCGAGATTGTCATTGCCGTTGCCCACGGGAATGACCGTAATCGGCACGTTAGTCGAAGTGCTAAAGACGGTTACCTGCCCCACGTCGCGGTTCGTGGCGTACATCCGCCGGCCGTCAGGCGTGACAATGACGGCGTTCGCATTGTTGGGAAATGGGGCTGTCGCGATGACCGAATTGTTGGCGGTATTGACTTCCGTGATTCCGCCACCGCCGTTGCTCACGTAAACGATCGCAGGACCGGGAGGGAGGTTCCCGCTATCCTGGGCCGCCGCAGGCGTCGGGCCCAAAAACCACGTCAGCAAGGAGAGCATGGTGGTTTGAACCAGGAATCGAGCGAAGCAGGTTATCGTCATGTTTTCTTTGGTGTTATGCATTGTATGTCTCACTTTCCGACCAGCGGCGGACAGTTCTTCACGCACCTGGCGTTTGAATGGCGCCCATCATGGCAGTTGCATTTCGGGGCGCAAGCGACAATGGACGACAGTTAAAAATTGACTCGAAATGTCGCGGATTGGCGCGTGCGTCAGAGGGTTACAGACCGGATTGATCGCGACCGGAGAGGCGCGAACGGGAACTGCCAGGGAAATCTGACTACTCTCACTCAGCCCAGAACCTTCGCTGCCTGGCTACGATTGCTCTTTCGAAAAGACTGGGTGGTCTACGTGAAACGCCCCTTCGGTGGCCCTCAATACGTGCTCCAGTATTTGGGCCGCTACACCCAATCGCGTGGCCATCTCCAACCAACGCCTGGTCTCGTCGCCCAAAGGCCACCACTTTCGATCTACGAAAGAACTTGAAGAGGTGATCACTAACTGTTGCCAGCTGTGGCCACAATCGGGCATTATACGGGTGTCCGGGACCTCTCAGCGTTCCTATGGGACATTGGAAAATTCAGTAAGCGGCAATAAACTTGGGAATTTAGAGGTTTTTCTTCGGTTTTCTTCAAGAGTCGCGAGATAATCCCATCGGCTCACCAAGTATCCTACGATTCGTCAAACTTGCTCCCTATGCAGGCCGTAGTTTCGACTGGGAAAGATGACGTGATTTCTCCGCGCATCCTCGCGAAGCGAATTCTCATCGGCATCACCGCGGTCGCAGCACTTACTTACGTTGGTGATTACATCTTTCTTCGCGTCCGCATGCTCCACCCAAAATCCGCCGACCCGTTCGAATCACTCAAGGGCCTGCGCGTGCTCGCCATTCCTGAGAAGAACGGCAAGACGGAATATGAAGTGGACGCCCAGAACCCGGAGCAAACCGTGACTTGCGTCCACTCACTCTTCCCGCACTCCGGTTATTCGCCTTGCTGGTACGTCAAGCCCAGGATTAACCAGCCGATCCCCATGTAATCGTTTCCGTTTCAGCGATTCCCATCGAGTGATCGGGGGATGGAACGTCGTCACTTTTCTCTGGGAAACTTTGGAGGAATTTCCGCGTAACCTGGCGCAGCCTGCTTCAGATTTACGTCCACTTGAGGGCTGGCATCTCCGATGCTCCAGCGAATTCCGCCGGCGAGCGAATTCAGGAAAAACTCATTCTTCCAATTCTCCGGCCGGTCGCCCATCGCTGTGAAGAACACACGGCCTTTCCCTTGCATCCGCGCCCACATCACCGGATACGGCGCGCGCTGGTAGCACTCGCCCTTCATGCCATGCGTGTCCAGCGTCAGGATCACGTGAAGATCGGGCATGAAATCTTTCAGCGAGTACCACTCCTCATTGAAGCTGACTGGCGAGGTCACACCTTCCAGTCCTGGAAATTTCGGGTCGTTCACGATCAGATTGGCGTCCTGTAGCCGCGGTTCCCGTCCGTGAACAATGAACTCGCCGCCCAGCATCTTCAGGTACGGGTCTTGCTGGTCTCCGTGCGCGATGTAGCGATTTGAAAGATCAGGCGGGTCGGGCTGCGTGTGAAATGTGTCGCTCGCTGCATGTACGCCCACGAACCCCATTCCTTTTTGCACCGCCTCCAGCAGCGTTTGTTTGCCTTTCGGGGTCATTGGCGGTTTGCCGTCGGTGCCCAGCGTCGTAAGATCACCCGTTGTGAAAAATACCACCGCGGCGTAGGAGTGAATCTCCTTCGAATCGAAAATGCGCCCGTCCTTCGTCACGCCAACTTTAAATCCATGCTTGTTCCCAAGTTCGGTCACCGCGTCATCCATGATGCTCGGCTTCCCGTCCACTCTTTTTACGACCGCATGTTCGAATCCCGACGATTTTGTGAACACCAGCACCGACTT
>Ga0066659_10000225_pt1 | contig 18401 bp, 19 predicted proteins | sample GraSoiAngelo_108_FD_75176 | JGI IMG/M metagenome (GOLD analysis project Ga0066659, IMG submission 75176) | Grasslands soil microbial communities from the Angelo Coastal Reserve, California, USA - 14_0903_09_40cm | ecosystem: Environmental > Terrestrial > Soil > Grasslands | place: USA... | reverse complement strand
CGGCAACCACAAGACTGGCATTCAGCTTTTTCGTGTTACTCAAAATTTCGGCAAGCAGGTCGGCTTGCGCGGTGCCATCACCTTCGTTCACCATTGCCGGCCCGATCGATGCTGCAAACTTTTCTTTCTGCGCCAGCGCATCGTACTCCTTGAAAAAAGCGATTGCCTGCTCGGCTGACAGTCCCTTGCTGTACTCCGGAAAGGGCTGCGTCGCGATGCGGATCGTTTGGACTTGGTATCCGCGCGATTCCAAAATCGTCTGCGCGCGCTTCAACATCTTCAACGCATCCGCAACCTGCTCCTTGTACTGCCCGCGATCCACATTGATGAACGCGGTGATCGCCCGAATCTTCGGCTTGGCCTCCAGCGCCGCCGCGGTTTTCTGCTGCGCGCGAACAATTCCGCGGTTGCCGGCCAAAGTCACGAGCAATACGGCGAGAGCGCAGCGCAGGAATCGAGTCAAGGCGATGGCACGTGGACGCATGGGACGATGCTCCTTGTAGGGGCGCAGCACCTTCCGACGTGGTTGGGACGCTGCGCCCTATTAGCATACAAGATTCTGCTCTTTGCAGCGGCTTCGCTGTCGGCGGAACGAAGCGCAGAACCGTCATTTTCGTTCATTGGTTTGTGGTTCCGATACGGAGACAGAAAAATAGGCCGTGTCTTCTCGGGCGATTTATCTTTGGTGCGAAGGGAGCTCCTCACGATCTACGTTGAAGGAATCGGCGCGGGCCCGGATAAAAATCTAGAGATATTCACAGATTTCGTGTGAGCAGCAAAGATAAACTGAACTACCGCTCGCCGCGAGAAGTGCCTCGAAGGAACAAAGCCCAGAAGCAATGACTAGACTCCTACACAAACGCGGCGATGCCGGTGATGCGTTCGCCGATCACCAATTTATGAATGTCGTTCGTCCCCTCGTAGGTATAAACGCTTTCGAGGTTGTTCATGTGCCGCATGATGCAGTAATCGTCCACGATGCCGTTCGCGCCGAGAATGTCGCGCGCCTTGCGCGCCGTATCCAATGCGATCTGGACGTTATTCATCTTTAGCATCGAGATGTGCGAAGGATCGACTTTGCCGTTGTCCTTCAACCGGCCAACGTGCAGCGCCAGCAATTGCCCCTTCACGATCTCGGTGATCATCCACGCGAGTTTTTCCTGCACCAGTTGGTGGGATGCAATGGGCTTGTTTGCGAATTGCTTGCGGGTTTTGGCGTATTGCAGCGCCGTGTCGTAACACGCCATCGCCGCCCCCAGCGCGCCCCATCCGATTCCATAGCGCGCTTGGTTCAAGCAACTCAGCGGGCCCTTCAAGCCGGAAACGCCGGGCAGCAGATTCTCTTCCGGAATTTCGCAGTCCGTGAATGCCAATCCGGACGTCACCGAAGCGCGCAGTGACCACTTGCCGTGCACGTCCCAGGTCTTGAATCCGGGCGCGCCCTTTTCCACCAGGAATCCCCGGATTTTGTGGTCCTCGGTTTTGGCCCACACCACTGCTAGGTCCGCGATCGACCCGCTCGTAATCCACATCTTTTCACCGTTCAGGATGTACTTGTTGCCCTGCTTTACCGCGCGCGTGAGCATGCCGCCCGGATTCGATCCGAATTGCGGTTCCGTCAGGCCGAAACACCCGATCGCCTTGCCCTGCTGCAAGAGCGGCAGCCATTTATTTTTCTGCGCTTCGCTCCCGTAGGAATAAATCGGATACATCACCAGCGCGCCCTGCACGGAAACAAAACTGCGCAAACCGGAATCGCCGCGCTCCAGCTCCTGGGTCATCAAACCGTATGCCACGTTGGACATTCCCGCGCATCCGTATCCGTGCAAGTTCGCGCCAAAAAATCCCAACTCGCCGAGCTGCGGCACAAGATGCTTAGGGAAAACTCCTTCGCGGTTGTGTTTTTCAATGATCGGGATGATTTCGTTCTCGACAAATTGCCGCGCCGTCTGCCGCACCAGCCGCTCTTCATCGTTCAGTTGCGAATCAAAATCGATAAAGTCTACCCCGCCGTATCCAGCCATACTGCTCTCCTCGTTTCTGGCGGCCGCAAGGCGGCCGGCGCGCGCAGGCGTGCATGGCGCGCTTTCCGTCCGGCCACTGGTGCTAGGTTCAGAGGGAGATAATCTGCTGCGGGCGCCGCTCCCAAAACGCGCTCCGTTCTGCCCAACTCTAACACGGCAATTGTAGCAAGCCCCCGAAAGAGGCAACAACCAACCGTACTTGCGGATCGTGAGTCAGTTTGCAGTGCAGCGGTCAACAAAACTTCTCCTGTTCTTCCGGCAGAATCAGACTTTTCCGTTTGGGTTTTCTCGCCAACAGCGCCTGTACGGTCGGACACCTAATTTGTAACTTTTCTACCCACTGCGATTTTTATGAAGACAGGATCCGCAGGGAAGTAGTCTATAAGTTGTTACATTTAATGATGTTATGTTGATTGCAGCCGCGGCATTCAAATTGCCCTTCTTCTCGCCAGGGTAGGCTGAGTGGTTCTCGTCTCCCCGAGATTTTCTGACCCCGGAAGAGGATTGGAGAGACGAATGAGAATTGGTTCCAAGCGAAATGATGTGAAGCGCGGCCGCACCGGGGGATTTTCGATGGTGGAACTGGCGGTCGTTTTGGCCGTCATTATGATCATCACCGCCGTCAGCCTGCCGTACTTTTTCCAGGCTTTTGGCACCTATCAGTTGAATGACGCCGCGACACAGGTGGCGGGTATTTTGAAATTTACCCGATATGAGGCTATCCGGAGAAACGCTCCCGTGAGCCTGCAGATCCGTCAGGTCAGCACTCCCCGCGCCATGACAAACATCTGGACGGATTCGAATGGAGACGCCACGGAGCAGAACACCGAAAAGCAAGTGGTACTGGACGACAACATCGTTCTTGACGCCGCCAATGTTCCGCCGAATACCGCGGCCCTGGCCACGGCGGTCGGTGTAAGCGCGCTGACGGCGGTTTCTTTTTCGAGTAGCGCGGGCGCGATCACGTTTGACCAGCGAGGAGCGGTGACCCCAGCAGCAGTAAATGTCCTATATGTCGGCAACGTGGCGCGCCAGACCTATGGTTACCGGGCGGTGGTAATGTTTCCCTCCGGGTCGGTTCAAATCTGGACGGCGGATGCGACCGCGAGCGCCGGCTGGAACCAGATCTACTAGCGAAAATGGAAGGGATCAGCATGAGAGCGAAACCTAGAAAATCAGGGGGCCAGCAGAGCGGATTCACCATGATCGAGCTGTTGATCGCCTCCGTCGTGATGCTGGTCGGGCTTGTGACGGTGGCGCAACTCGTGCCCCTGGCAATTCTCTTGAATGCCGGCAACCGCGACGATTCCACCGCCTTGGTACTCGCTCAGCGCGAATTAGATGGAATGCTCATCCAGCCGATCTCAGCAACGACGGTCAGCGACCCGCAAGGGCTTCTCTGTCCCACGACCAGCACCTGCAACCTGGGGAATGCCGCTACGCCAAAAGTGCCGGTAGGCAGCCCGGTGGTGATGCTGAACAACCGGCCGATGATCGACTTCACCCAGGCGAAAGTTGCGAATTATAACTTCAGCTATACGGATCCCAACGATCCGTTCGCGTTGACGTACGACATTCGCTGGGCGGTCATCACTTATGCCAATGGAGCGAATCCAACCGGCAAGCGATTCATCGTCGGCGTCCGCCGAATCGGCGGCAACGTTCCCTTCTTGCCTCTGACACTGGACACCATGGTGGAACAATGAAGCGCGCGCAAAAGCAGAACAAACAAACAGGTTTTACGTTGATTGAGCTGATGGCCTCGGTGACGATATTTATCGTGATCAGCGGCGCCATTTTTGGCCTGCTGGGGACTTCACAGAAACTGTTTCGCACCCAGTCGCAACTGCTGAGTTCCTTCCAGGAAGCGCGGCTGGGAATGGATCAGATCGTTCGCGATTCGAATGCTTCGGGTTATCCCCCGGTGAATCACTTTTCCACGCTGCCTGCTTTGAGTTCCTCTTACGTGATTTCCCCGATTGCCTGGATGCCCGGTTACCTCACCCCCGCCTCCTGCACGATTGGCACCGCCGGCGGGGGGACCTGCACAACCCCAGGTGACTTTGACGTGATCTTCGAAGGGGATTTCAACGACGGGAACGGCGTCGAGTGGATCCGTTATCGATTGCAGGGCACAACTCTCTATCGCGGCGTGGCCCCCAAGTCCGCAGTTGCGGACCCGGTGGCGACCACCAACGTGGCCGGCGTCATGCTGCCTTACGTGACGAACGTAATGAACAACACCTCTTCAGCGCAGATTGCCGCAATTCGAGCCAGCTATCCGACGATGTTTCCCGGTGGAGCTGCTCAGCCGATCTTCCAATTCATCTGTGACAGCGGCACCAGCACGGTACTTTGTCAGAATGCCGGTGGCAGCAATTCACCCTCGAACGTCCGGGATATTGAAATCACACTGATTGTCATGTCCCCTCAGCGGGACGCACAAACGAACAAGTTGCGCCTGGTGGAATTGAGCGGACGCGGGCACCGCAAGAATCCGAACCAGTAAGAGTATGGAGAACACCATGAAATCCAATCGCATCAGCCGCCGCAAACAATCGGAATCGGGAGTAGCATTGCTAATCGCGATCTTTGTCCTGATGCTCGTCAGCGTGGTGGCGATTTCGCTGATGGTGGCCTCGGGAGGGGAAAGCGCCCTGGCAGGCAACTACCGATCCTCGGCCAGCGTGTACCTTGCGGGCACGGCTGGACTGGAAGAGGCCCGCGGACGAATGCTGTCCAGTAATTCAGACTATTTCAATAACACGGTCGCAGGTTTTATACCCGCGTCCGGATCGCTGCCAGTGGGCCAAGTCCGTTACATCCTGAATCCTGGGCCGGGCGAAGCCTTGGGGAGTCTGCTGACGACCTATCCGGACACCGAGTACGCGACCGAGTTTGGCGCCGCTCCCATTTCCGCGAATGTGCAGACCATCGCCTCCGTGTCCACGGTTACCTCCGGCGGCACGACTTACTATGGGCCGCTCTTCAAATGGGTGCGCATCAACGCGGCTACAGAAAAATCGATCAAGACGGACGTGAACAACGATGCGATCCTTGACCCTGCGACTGCTCTTTACTACGACTCGGGGCATACGCCTCAGCCCAGCCTGGTGGTGACGGCGCTTCCGCCAGCCACGGCGTATCAGGCTTTGGAAATCACAGCCTTGGCAATTCTGCCAAACGGCAGCCGAAAAATTGTGCAATATGTGGTGGCTCCGTTGTCATTTAGTCTCAATTTTCCTTCGGCCTTGACCTTATCTGGGAAAAACATTGCTTTCTCCGGCGCCAATTCGAATGTGTACTATGCGGATGGTACTGACGGAGACGGCAATCCGCCCGCCGTACCTGGTTGCACTCCGAACCCCCTTAATTCTATGCCCGCCATCGGGGTGACCGAGCCGCTCGGTGGTAGTGGTAACAAGACTGCTGTGACCGCCGGCATTCCGCGCCCGGACCACTATTCTGGCGCGGGTCTCCCAACCCCCAGCGTGAGCGATACGATTACCCTCAACTCTTCGCTGCAAACACCAGCCAGCCTCAATACACTGGTCCAAACCATCTCGCAATATGCGACGGTTATCACCCCACCTTCCGGTACCGCTACGGATTCTGACTTGCCAGCGATGTCGGCGACCAATCCCGCGACGGTGGTCGTCAACGGTAACCTCAACTTGAGCTCCTACGTAGGGTATGGGCTGCTGGTGGTCACCGGCAATTTCGCTTACGACGGTAACAGCGGCTGGAAGGGAGTTATTTTGGTCGTCGGAGATGGCACGACCACCTTCACCGGAGCTGGGGGCGGCAATCAAGAATTCGACGGCGCGATTTTTGTGGCTTCCATAAAAGACACTTCCGGCAATCTTTTGTCCCAATTGGGAAACGTCGGCTTCGACATTTCCGGAGGCGGTGGAAACGGCGTTTACTACAATAGCTGCTGGATCAAGAGGGCCCAGCCCACGCTGACGTACACGGTGCTTTCGTTCCGCGAGTTGCTCTAAAAATTCAGGATAGGAAAATGAAGATCAAAAACAGTTTTGTCTTTAGCACAATTCTGGCTGCGGCACTGGGGCTTGCTGCCCCCGCGTTTGCCCAGAGCCATTCACAAAAAAAGACGCCGGCAAAGCGATCCAAACCGGGGCCGAAGCCGCACAAAGTCTGGACCAACGACGAAGTCGGATCTCTCCGCTCGCCGGCGGATGTCTACGCGGACACGAAGTATCGCCAGGCTGACGAAACTGCCGCCTCGCGGCAGCAGCCCGCGGGTGTGAAGCCAGCTCAGCATGTTGGATCTCCGGCATTGTCGAACCCTAAAACGCTCGACGATGCGGATCGGATGATCGCCTGGGAAAAACGGGATGTCGACGCCCAGACTGAATATGTCGAGCGCGTGAAAAAGCAAATCGAAGAAGCGCCCGCGGAGGACAAGGAACGCCTGAAAAAGGTGCTTCGGGAGCGCCTACAAATCCTTGCCGATACGCGCGGTGAAATGGAAACGCTCGTACAGCAGAAAAAGGAACTGCAGAAGAAGACGGCCGCAAACAACCAAGAAGCAGTGGGGCAGCCGCCTTCACAATAACCCCCGGCGGCGCTCCTGAATCTGAGCCAGTCTTGCTGTCCTAAAGCGCCTCGCCACAAGAGCTGCAGACGGACACAAATCCAACAACCTTCGGCGACACGCGAACCGGTAAGGGCCAATGCACATTTCTCGGCTCTGGTTGCCACGCTCCGCTCTTTCTGCTCCAATGTTTCCGTGACTGCCGCGAAAAAGGACTCGCCAACTGAAATCCTGATCTTCGATGTGGACGGCGTGCTGGTGGATGTGCGCGGCACGTACTGGCGCTCGGCGCTCGATACGGTGCGCCATATTACCGGCAAGCGCGTCACTTATGCCCAGTTGTATCGCTGGAAGAGCAAGCCCGGATTCAACGACGACTGGAGCATGATCTCGGCGTGGGTAAGTTCACTCGGACATCCCACTTCGTACGAAGAAGCGCGCGCGGCGTTCGAAGAATTTTATTGGGGCAGCGACGGTAAGCTCGGAAACGTTCGAAACGAAAAACTGATGGTCACGCCGCGGCAGATTGAAAAATGGGCACAGCGCTTCGAGCTGAATCTCTTCACCGGCCGCACGCGGCAGGAGTTTTCTTTCACTTTCGAGCGCTGGCCGGCCACGAAATATTTCCGCACCATCGTCACCATGGACGACGCAAAGAAAAAGCCGCATCCCGAAGGCCTGCAGAAAATCCTTGGCGAGCGTGACCCCGCTAGCGCGCTCTATCTCGGCGACAACATTGACGATGCGCTCGCCGCACGCGACGCCGGCGTTCCGTTCATGGCGATCATCGCTCCGGGCGAGCACGGTTATCGCCAGCGTGCCGCGCATTTCCGGGAACTCGGCGCCCTCGCCCTTCTTCCGCGCGTAAACGAACTGTTTCGCCGTCTCGAAAAGGCAAACTAGCCGCCGTTCGTTTTCTTCGCACCGCGCGATTCCGCTAAACGATGGGATAACGGTTTGTATAAAACGCCCGTTCCTCTCGGTCGCTTTCGCTGCCCAGTCGCCATTCGGGAAACGCAGCAAGATCGTCTGCCAGCGCTTCGATCGTGGTTCGCAGCTCGAGGTTTCGAAGCCATCGTTCGGGAATCGCTTCGACTCCCGCCGCCGCGCCGAGGAGATTCCCGGTAATCGAGCCGGTCGAGTCGCTGTCCCCGCTGTGATTCACCGCCAGAATGATGCCGTCTTCAAAATCGTGCGCGGACAGTGCGCAATAGAGCCCCATCGCGAGCGCTTCCTCCGCCACGAATCCCTTTCCCATCACCCGCAAGGCGCTGCGTTCCCGCGGTCGAGCTTCGGCGAGCGCTTCCGCTTGCTCGATAGCCGCCAGCGTTTCCTTGTGGGATTTATGGCTGCGGAGCTCTTCCTTCGCCGCGTGAATCGCCTCCTTGAGGGGGCTGCCCGCCAGAACCAAACCGACAATGACGGCGAGCACGCCCGCGCTGAGGCAGCCGCTGGGATGTCCATGCGTGATTGCCGCCAGATCGCTGCCCGTGCGGAAGATGCTGGGGATCAGCCGGTCCCGATTGCCCTCACGGCTCAGCGCGTGCGCAAAATACATGCCGACTGGCGCGATTCGCATTACGCCGCCGCATCCCTTGCTGTCGTTTGCGGCCCGCGTGACTTTGCCGCGATTGGAGTGCAAGGCGGAAAGGCAAGTCGTTCCTGGTGAGCGCCGGCTGAAGAGTTTCCGCTGCTCGAGAAGCCAGCCTGATTTCGCGGCGGCGGACAGACCACGCAGGGAAATTTCCTGCGTCGTCAGCCAGCGCGCGTACGAACCCGTTGCCGCGCGAAAAAAATCAGGGGCCTGACCGCCGAGAGCCGACGCAAGCTGAGCACAGAGCATGCCCTCCCCGGTAAAAAGGGTCATCTGGGTGTCGTCAGTGATGGCCCCTAGCTTTCCGTACGCCGGGGCGTAGTCGCGGATCCCTTGTTCGCCATAGGCCTTTACAATCTCGTCGAGGTCCAGGAATTCAACGGGAGCGCCGAGGGCATCACCTGCCGCTCCTCCAAGCAGGCAGCCGTGGAATCTGGACCGCAGTTGAGCATCGGACGGAATCCGGGGAAGGGACATTTGCGCACCGAGCCGTGAAGCGACTCGCTCGGAGAACAGGATACTGCGATTTCGGCAAAACGGAGCCAGCCGTACCTGCTGTTTGTGGCATCTAGAGTGGGGGGGAACTCTTTTCTGCCGGGCGGGGAATCAACTAGGGGTTTAAACATGAAAGCCATCCGCTTTTTCAAGTTGCCATCGCTGGCCGTTCTTGCTGGGCTCATCCTGGTTCCCGGCGCGGTGTACTCACAGGCGCCCCCCGGGCCACTCCCGGGAGCGCCGCCTCAGCCTGTTCCAGCATCTGCTGGCAAGTCCCAGGAGCAAATTCCGGAGCCACCGCCGCGCACAACCATTCTTGGCGCCTGGAAGTTCAATCCCGACGACAGCGACGACCCGCGTAAGAGGAGGCAAGATTCTGGGAATTCGAACGGCGGAGGCCGAGGCGGCCGGGGCGGCGGATATCCTGGCGGAGGTCGCGGAGGCTACGGCAGGCGCGGCGGAGAAAGCGACGAAGAACGGCAGAAAATGCGCGAACTCTTGACGCCGGCGAAGGCCATCACGCTCTCGATGATAGGTGCGGAAGTTGATCTAGTGGACGACCGGGGCCGCAAACGGGCGTTCATGACCGACGGCCGCAAGCTGCAAAAATCCAAGGACGAAAATTACCAGGAGATTGCCGCCAAGTTTGACGGGAACCGCCTCGTCAGCGATGAAAAAGATCCTCGCGGAAACAAGATGAGCCGCACGTTCGAACTCTCTTCGGAGGGCCGGCAACTCTACGAAACGCTGCACATGACCACGGGCCGCAACAACACGCCGCTGGTGATTCGCTACGTCTACGACATCGCGATGCCGACACAAAAATGAGCGGTGGGATCAACTGCCCAATCGCGGCGCGAGACACATGCCGGAAACCCTCTGCATCCGTGAATCCTTAACCGGCATGGATGAAAGCCTCTTGCTTTTGCCTTGCGGTCACGGACCCGAGACCACGACATACTTCTCTTTGCCTTGACTTAGCTATATAGTAGATGGATTCGACTTGGGCAGACTTCCCACGCTTTCTCCGGCAGGGTCATCGCCGTTTGTTCCCAGCTTCTTGAAAGAAGCCATCCTTGTCTCGGCTGCCTTCGACTTACTTTCTGCACACGCGTTCATAGCGAGTTGCGTCGTCGCACTGTCCCAACAAGACTTTGGCTTTTTCCATTGTTGGGCTGCGCAGATTTGGGGAGCGCGAGTGGTCAGGAGCAACAGCAGGGGACAATCAGCAAGACATGAGAATGGCGATAGATTTTTCCCTCCGCCACGGATGAAGCGGAGCGGAGAGATCATCTATCGGTCAAAGCAGATTCCGGCCTGCCGTGGGGACATGCCGGATGGTCACGTTGACGGAAAGCCGCTGCGGATGCTATAAAATACTGCTTTGAGACGGCAGCGTTGAGCCCACCGTGCGCTCCTACGGGGTTGGAGCGCGGCTGCCAACCGGTGGCCGGTTGGCGGCCACACTTGACGGAATTTAGGCGATCCAATTTCGATGCCATTGATTGTTCACCAGCTAGGCGAACTGTTCCTTCAGGCTTTGCCCACAGTCCTGATTATCTTCCTTTTTTACTTCATCTTACGGGCACTTTTCTTCAAGCCGCTGCTGGCCGTCATGGCGGAGAGAGACTCCCGCACGATTGGAGCTGAGAAAGCTGCGGAAGCGGCAGAAGCGCGGGCCGCCGAGAGGGTCAAGCAGTATCAAGAAGCGCTCAAACAGGCGCGCGGGCAGGTTTACGCGGAGCAGGAGGCGGAACGCAAGAAGCTTCTCGACGAGCGGGCCGCGCAGATCAAAAACGCGCGCAGCAAAGCCGCGGGCGAAGTCGGCGCCGCGAAGGCGCGCGTGGCCGCTGAACTTGCCGCTGCTCGGCGCGACGTCCAAGCCACCGTGGCGCAACTTTCCTCCGAGATTGCGCGCCGCATCCTCGAAACACCGCCGCGTCCCGGCGCTCCCGCGAGCGAGGCTCGATGACGCGAAATCGCCGTGTTCTCGCTGCCGCGGGTGTGCTATTTGTGTCGCTCATTGCGGCGGTCAGCTTGCGTGCCGCGGAGGAAGGCGGCAACGCGGCTACCGAGCGCGCCACGGAAATCTTCAAGTGGATCAACTTTGCCATCGTTGCCGGCGTGATCGTTTGGGTCTTCGGCAAATTGCTTCCGCCGGTATTCCGAAAGAAAGCGGAAGCCATCAGCTCCGCGATCACAAACGCCACAAACGCCAAAGGCGCCGCTGACGCGCAGCTTCGCGAAGCGGAAACCAAACTCGCGAATCTCCAGAAGGAAGTCGCGGAACTTCGCGCCTTCGCCAAACGCGAATCCGCCGCTGAAGTGGAGCGCCTCCGCGCCGCCACCGAGACCGATGCGCAGAAAATCGCCGCTGCCGCAAAAGCTGAAATCGAAGCCGCGGAACGCGCCGCGCGCCTGGAGCTAAAAGCGCTGGCCGCAAATCTTGCGGTCGATGGCGCGGAAACACTCCTCGCCAAGCAGCTTACTCCAAACGCGCAGGAATCGCTCATCAGTGACTTTGTAAAAAGCCTGGAAGGGAGGCCGAATTGAAATCCGCAAGCCTGCAGTACGCCAATGCCATGGCGGACATTGCTCTGGCTCAGGGCGCTGCCGAGGCGTCTGCCAAGCAGCTCCACGAATTTGGCGCGGCGTACGCGCAATCCGCCGAACTGCGCACGTTTCTGGCAAGCCCGGCGGTGAGCGTTGAAGCCAAGCACGCCGTCATCGAGAAAATCCTGGCCCGGCTGGGCGCGAGCAAGATCATCCGCAATTTTCTCTTTGTGATCGCAGACCACCGGCGCACGCAACTGATTCCAGAGGTTATCGCCGCGTTTCATCAGGTCATTCGGCAGCGGCAGGGAGTTGCCGAAGCGCAGGTTTCTTCCGCCGTCGAATTGAGCGCGGCGCAAAAGAAAGAGATAGCGGCCACGCTAACGCGCCTGACGGGCAAGAAGATCGAAGCCAAGTACGCGCTCGATCCGGCGTTATTGGGCGGCGCGGTCGTGCGGATCGGGGACACAATTTACGATGGCTCGTTGCGCAGCCGGTTGAATGAGATGCGCGCGCGCCTGGCGGCCGAGTAAGCAAGGTTTTCGAGGGGCGCCCGCGGCGGCGGGCGTCTTTTTGGAAGAGATTCCGGGGTTCAGCGACGGAGCAGGCATGGCGAATATCAAGGCAGACGAAATCAGCAAGATTCTGCGTGAGCAGATTGAGAACTACGAGCAGACCGTTTCGGTCGACGAAGTCGGCGCGGTCATCAGCGTCGGCGACGGTATCGCGCGCGTTCACGGGCTGGAGAAGGTTATGGCCGGCGAGATGCTGGCTTTCCCGCACAACGTTTTCGGCATCGCGCTCAACCTCGAAGAGGAACAAGTTGGCGTCGTGCTCCTCGGCGAATCGCAGGAGCTGAAGGAAGGCGATGTCGTCAAGCGCACGAACACCATCATGTCCGTGCCTGTGGGAGAAGCGCTCGTTGGCCGCGTCGTGAATCCGCTCGGCCAGCCGGTTGACGGCAAGGGTCCCATCGCCACGAAGCAGCGCAATCCGCTCGAGAAGATCGCGCCCGGCGTGCTCGATCGGCAGCCGGTTCGCGAGCCGCTGCAAACGGGCATCAAGGCGATCGACAGCATGATCCCGATCGGGCGCGGGCAGCGCGAGCTGATCATCGGCGACCGCCAGACCGGCAAGACCGCCGTCATCCTCGACACCATCATCAATCAAAAGGGCGGGGACCTGATTTGCATCTACTGCGGGATTGGGCAGAAGCGCTCGACGATTGCACAGGTGGTGAAGACGCTGACGGATGCGGGCGCGATGGATTACACGATCGTGGTGGCGTCATCGGCGGCGGAGCCGGCTTCGCTTCAATACATCGCGCCCTACGCGGCTTGCGCCATGGGCGAATACTTCCGTGACACCAAGCGCCACGCAGTATCCTTTTATGACGATCTTTCCAAGCACGCGCAGGCTTACCGCGAGATTTCGCTGTTGCTCCGCCGTCCCCCGGGACGCGAAGCCTTCCCCGGCGACGTTTTTTATCTGCACTCCCGCTTGCTGGAACGCGCGGCAAAATTGAATGACAAACTGGGCGGCGGCTCGCTGACTTCGCTGCCGGTCATCGAAACGCAGGCCGGCGACGTCTCTGCATACATTCCGACGAACGTGATTTCTATTACCGACGGGCAGATTTATCTCGAAGCCGACCTTTTTAACGCCGGCATTCGCCCGGCGATCAACGTCGGCATTTCCGTCAGCCGCGTCGGCGGCAACGCACAGATCAAAGCGATGCGGCAAGTGGCTGGTTCGCTGCGTCTCGACATGGCGCAATACCGAGAGCTTGCGGCCTTCGCGCAGTTCGGCTCCGATCAGCTCGATAAGGTGACGCAAGGCCAGCTCGCCCGCGGCCAGCGGCTCACGGAAATCCTGAAGCAGGATCAGTATGTGCCGCTGGCGGTTGAAAAGCAGGTGCTGATTCTTTATGTTGCGACGAGCGGCTCGCTGGACGCGGTGCCGGTCCCGGAAGTTCGCCGCTTTGAAGGCGAGTTCCTGCAGTTCGTCGAAACCAACTATCCCTCGATCCTGAAGAACATCGCGGCGAAAAAAGCTCTCGATGACGGCATCAAGGCGGAAGTCAAGACTGCTGTCGATGCTTTCAAGGAACGGTTTACGGCTGCGGTTGCCGCGGGTGTGAAGTGAGCATGGGCGCTTAACGGGTCAGCATGGCCACACTTCTCGATTTCCGGCGCCGCATCCGTTCGGTGAAGAACACCCAGCAGATTACGCGCGCGATGAAGTTTGTCGCGGCGGCGCGGTTGCGCCGCGCGCAAGAAGCCGCACTCGCGGCCCGCCCGTACGCCAGGGAGCTGGCGCGGATGCTCGGTTCGATCATGTCACGCATCGCTGAGCCGCAACACCCGCTGCTGGCGCACCGGCCGGAAGAAAGAATCCTCGCGCTCGTGCTGACGGGAGAGCGAGGCCTGGCCGGCGCTTTCAACGCCAATATTCTGCGCAAGGCTCACGATTTCTTCCGCGCCAATAAGGGCAAGAAACTTTCGACGATCCCCGTCGGCAAGAAGGGCCGCGATTCGCTGAGAAAGGCTGGTTTCAACCTCATCGCGGAATATGTGAACGTCCTGGCGCGCGTGGACTTTGCGACCGCGCGGGAGATTGCTTCGCTGGTCACGGATCTCTATGCGAAGGAAGAGATCGATTCGGTGTACATGGTTTTCAGCGAATTCAAGACGGTGATGACGCCGAACCTAGTGGTCACAAAGCTGCTGCCGGTTGGGGCCGTTCATGCGGACGAAGAATCCGCCGCCGAAAAAGAGATCTCGCAGGTAGATTACATCTACGAACAGCCCGAGGAGCAGCTCCTCGGTAAGTTGTTGCCGCGCTATGTCGAAACGCAGATTCTCCGCGCGATGCTGGAATCTTCCGCGGCGGAGCACGCCGCGCGCATGACGGCGATGGAATCGGCGACGAAAAACGCGGGTGACGTTATCGAGGCCCTGACGCTGCACATGAACAAAGTGCGGCAGGCGGCGATCACCAAAGAAATCATTGAAATTGTCAGCGGCGCTTCTTACGGCGCTTAGGAGAAAGCAGCATGGCCGAGAAATACGCAGGCGTGGGGCACGTCGTACAGGTCATCGGACCGGTGATGGACATTCAATTCGAGGCGGGACATCTTCCCGCGATCTACAACGCTTGCCGGATTACCAGCGAAGGCTACAACCTTCCCGAGCCACTGGACGTGACGGCGGAGGTGCAGCAACACCTCGGAGAAGGCCGCGTCCGCGCGGTGGCCATGGAGCCCGTCGAAGGAATGGTTCGCGGCATGAAGGCGTACGATCTCGGGACGGGAATATCCGTGCCCGTCGGCCGCGCCACGCTGGGCCGCGTGATGAACGTACTCGGCAAGCCCGTGGATCAACTTGGGCCCATCAAGAGCGATACGCACTACCAGATTCATCGCCCAGCGCCGGCGCTCGAGGATCAATCCACGACCCTGGATATGTTTGAGACTGGAATTAAGGTTGTCGATCTGATCGAACCGTATTTGAAGGGCGGCAAGATTGGTCTGTTCGGCGGCGCGGGCGTCGGCAAGACGGTTCTCATCATGGAGCTCATTCACAACGTCGCGATGAAGCACGGTGGCGTTTCCGTGTTCGCAGGCGTGGGCGAGCGCACGCGCGAAGGCAACGACTTGTGGCTGGAAATGTCGGAAGGCGGCGTTATCGTCCCGGGCAATTCGGAGAAGTCGCGCGCGGCGCTGATCTACGGCCAGATGACCGAGCCGCCCGGCTCGCGGCTCCGCGTCGGCCTCACCGGCCTCACGGTCGCAGAATATTTCCGCGATCAGGAGCACCTCGACGTGCTCCTCTTCATTGATAACATTTTCCGTTTCGTGCAAGCGGGCTCGGAAGTTTCCGCGCTCCTCGGCCGCATGCCCTCCGCGGTCGGCTACCAGCCGAACCTCAACACCGAAATCGGTGAATTGCAGGAGCGCATCACTTCGACGAAAAGCGGTTCGATTACGTCGGTGCAGGCCATTTACGTTCCCGCCGACGACTACACGGACCCCGCTCCCGCGGCGACGTTTGCACACCTGGATGCGACGACCAACCTCAGCCGTCAGATCGTCGAGCGCGGCATCTATCCGGCGGTCGATCCATTGGCGAGCTCCTCGCGCATTCTCGATCCGCGCATTGTCGGCGCGGAGCACTACGCCGTGGCGCGCGGCGTGAAATCGATTTTACAGCGCTACAAGGACCTGCAGGACATCATCGCGATTCTGGGTATCGAGGAACTTTCCGACGAAGACAAGCGTACCGTGGCGCGCGCCCGCAAGATCGAGAAATTTCTCTCGCAACCGATGTTCGTTGCCGCGCAGTTCACCGGCCTCGAAGGGAAATACGTCAAGATCGAAGACACCGTCCGCAGCTTCAAGGAGATCGTGGAGGGGAAGTACGACGACATTCCGGAGCAGGCGTTCTACATGGTCGGCACGATCGACGAAGCCCTCGAGAAGGCCGAGAAGATGAAGGCGAGCGCGTAGAGGAAAAATGCTGCCTGACGCCATCGAGATGGTCATCGTCACGCCGGAGCGCCAGTTGCTTCGCCAGAGAGCCGTCGAAGTGCAATTGCCGGGGGAGAACGGCTATCTCGGCGTCCTCCCGGGACACGCGCCGCTGATCACCGAACTAGGGATCGGGGAACTCAGCTATCACGATCTCGTTGGCAAGGAGTCTGCGCATCTCGCTATTGTTCGCGGATTTGCCGAGGTTCTAGCGGACCGCGTGACGGTCCTTGCAGAAACCGCCGAGCGCGCCGAAGAGATCGATCTGCAGCGCGCCAAAGACGCGCTGGCCCGCGCCGAAAAGCGCCTGGCCTCGAACGATCCCAACATCGACTGGGACCGCGCAAACATCGCGCTACAGCGCGCGCTGATCCGCATCCAGGTGGCCTCCAAGCGGCGCAGTGCTCTCGTTCCGGGCTCCTGAAGCACTCCCCGCCGCTTCACGCATGGCGCCTCCTGCGACTTCCGTTCGCCGACCGCATCCAATGGGGTGGAGCCCAGCAGAAAATGGAACCCATTACCATGTACAGCACCACGTGGTGCCCCGATTGCCGCCGCGCAAAATCCTTCTTGAAGGAACGCGGTGTCTATTTTCGCGAAGTGGATATCGAAGAAGATCCCTCGGCGGAAGCGATCGTCATCAAAGCCAATGACGGCAAGCGCACAGTTCCCACGCTGGAAGTCGGCGGCCGGTATTTTGCCTGCAGTCCCTTCGATGCCGAGCAGCTTGCCGAAGAACTCAATATTCCGCTAAACCCCTGACTAATTTAGCGCAACGCCTCGGGCCCAAACTCCCGCCAAATGTAGATCTTCATTGAGCAGCAAGATATCCGCATCTGCTCCCACACGCAGTGAACCCTTCTTGAATTCGATTCCGAGCAATGCGGCGGGGTTTAGCGTCAACATGCGCACGGCATCTGCCAAGGATACGCCGAGCGCCGCGATATTTCGCAATGCGCGGTCCAGCGTCAGCGTGCTGCCTGCCAGAACTCCTTCGGCATTGCGGCAGATGCCGCCGCTGACCAGCACTTCAAAGCCGCCGAGGGTGTACTTTCCATCGGGCATGCCCGTGGCGGAGAGGCCGTCGCTCACCAGGGTAATGTGCGCGGCTCCTTTGGCTAGTAGGAGCAGCTTCATGGCGGCTTCTTCGACGTGCACGCCGTCGGCGATCAACTCCGCATTGACCTCTGGCGAAGTGAGCACTGCCCCGATCACGCCCGGATCGCGATGCGAAAACGGGCGCATTGCGTTGTAGACGTGGGTGGCGCTGCGCGCTCCGCGAGCCATTGCCGCGCGAGCTTGCTCGTAGGTTGCGTCGGTATGCCCCATGGAAACGATCAGACCGGCTTCTCGCGCGGCATCAATGCACGGAGCGGCTCCGAGCACTTCCGGCGCAATCGTCAGAATCCTGGCATTCCCGGCGGCGGCCCTGAGGAAGCGGCTGAGCGCTTCCGCCGACGGCAGCTGAATCCACTCGGAGGGATGGACCCCACGACGCTCTTTGCTGATAAAGGGACCCTCGAAATGGATTCCCAGGATTTCCGCGTGCGGTTCATCGGTTTCGTGCTGTTGCCTGATGTAACCGGCGATCCCCTGGACGGCACGCAGAGTTTCCTCCATGCTAGCCGTTACCGTGGTGGCGACAACGGACGTGGTGCCATATTCCGCGACCTTGCGGGTGATGGTGCGCAGCGCAGCGCCAGTTCCCTCCATGACGTCGCGGCCGCCGGCTCCGTGGATGTGCACATCCATAAAGCCGGGAATGGCTGTCTTGTCGGTGGCACGAATTTCCAACGCCCCCGCGGGCAGGGTCATCCCCGAGCGCGGCCCGATGGCTTCAATGGTATCTTCGCGAATCAAAATGCCCGCGTCGTTTATTTCTGCCGTTGGGGTCAAGGCACGGCCGGCGTGAATGAGAATGGTCGACATGGCAGCACAACATCGTAGCGGAAATACGTCGCGGCACAAAACAAAACGGGCGTCCCGAACGGGACGCCCGCCATGAAAAAGCTGCCAAGACTTACTTGGTTGATGGAACCATGTCGATGCTGCTCAGCTTGAGCGTCTCGCCATCCACCGTGCCCTTCACGATCACGTGATGGCCGGCATGCGCCGCCACTTTGTCTTGCGCATCAACGACATACACCTTCTTGTCGGCGTCGTTCACGAACACATACTTCGCGCCATGTTCCTTGACGCACTTGGTCGTGCACTCACCGGCCTTCTCGTTGGCGCCCTTTACTCCGCACTGGCTGTCTGAAATCCAGCCGGTCCATGAGCTGTCCGCCGCCATCGCGAGTGCCCCCGCGAAGAGCGCTGCTGCCATTGCCACTGCAAATCGTACTTTCATGATTTCCCCCTCCAGAAATCCACTGCGGTTTTTGATCCCCTGGGCCGCCTATTAGCTTGTCACAGCAGCGGTCCTGTGTCCAGACTCTTCCTTAGACCTTCGACGCAGGATTCTTATTCCCGGATGAGCAGCAACAAAAAAAAGGGAGGATTCTCTGGAATCCTCCCCTTCCTTGTGTGCTGTGCTCCAAGGAGTAAGTGCCCAGCCCCTCGCGGAACTTGCTTACTGTCCGGACGTTGCTGTGCTTGCCGAGGTTGCGCTTGCGCCCTTCGGCACGCTCAGGTAGCCCGTGGCGGTCG
>Ga0066659_10000222_pt1 | contig 18426 bp, 19 predicted proteins | sample GraSoiAngelo_108_FD_75176 | JGI IMG/M metagenome (GOLD analysis project Ga0066659, IMG submission 75176) | Grasslands soil microbial communities from the Angelo Coastal Reserve, California, USA - 14_0903_09_40cm | ecosystem: Environmental > Terrestrial > Soil > Grasslands | place: USA... | reverse complement strand
TGAAATAAAAAATGCAAGCAAGGCAATATTGGCGCCGAATCTGTCGAACAAACGTCCCAGGGGAATCGAAGCGAGAGCGCTGCTTCCCATCGCGACCGCGTAAAAAACCGGAATCAGATTCGCCGGCACCGTATTTGCTTTGTGAAAATGAAATCCAATCAGCGCAAAATCGGTGAGACCGGCAGCGATCAATGCCCCCGCTGCGAGATAAATCCAATAGGGCGCCGCGAGATTGGTGGTCACAAGGGCATGTCCCGCGGTTTCCTCTAGCTCGTGCGGACGCGGATACAGCCGTCGCGCCACGACCAAGATCCCGAGGCAAAGCAATGCCGGAATGAGTAGCACACCGAATCCGGTCCGGTATCCGCCGTTGAGATAAAGAACCAACGCGACGAGCAACGGGCCGATCGTCGCGCCCGTTTGATCGAGCGCTTCGTTTAATCCAAACACCCAGCCCGCGCCGATTGATTTGCCAGCGTACGACAGCATCCCTTCCACTGTCGGTTTCCGGATTCCCCTCCCGGTGCGCTCCGCTATGACCAGGCCCGCCGCGAGCGGCCATTGTCCGGCGAGAGCGAGCGCGGGAACGGCGAGTAAATTGATGGCATAACCAGTGAACGCGAAAAGCCAATACCGGTGCGTCTTGTCCGCGAAATATCCCGAAACGGAGCGGAGTCCGTACCCCATCAGCTCACCAAAACCTGCGACAAAGCCCACAATCGCCGCGCTCGCGCCTAACGAACCGAGAAACGGACCGACGATCCCGCGCCCCCCTTCATATGTGAGATCGGCGAAGAGATTTACGATGCCAATGATCAGGACAAACCGGAAGGCCGATCTATTTTTCATTAACCACTAATCAACACGAATTGACACGAACAAAGGTTTCAAGGCGACGCCCTCGAAATCGGCTTCCCCGATTTGGCACACATGGTTAACCGCTGCGCCGAACGCTGTGTAGTAAAAGTGGGCTTTCCACTTCGTAAGGATTGTCAAAAACGTCAGCCAGTTCGATACAATTCCCAAGGGTAAACCACCTAGACCGACAGCAAGCAACGATGTACCCCGTTTGATGAGTGACTCCTTGACGTAGACCACCCTCTCAACACCGATGATTCTGGCGGTAACCGAAACGCCACCTTGACGCTCGCTTACGAGAGCTTTGATCGTGAAATAATCGTTTGGACTGATGAGCAGTTCCTCAACTTGTGCCGTCACATGCTCAACGGCAACCCTGACAACTTTTTCCTGATGCCGTACCGCGACCGCAGAACCGGACGGCCAAAATACGCGAAGGCGTTCGCGTGTACCGATGTGATGCGAGTAAAAAACTCACCACTCTTTGAACTCGCCCGCTTGCTCGTGTGCTAACGAGATTTTTGTAATTGCCGACGTTCAGCTTCCGGTTGACGAGGATCACGGAGTCGATGTCGGTGTTGGCGTTGGGCTCGGCTCGGTAGGCGCTGGTGCAACCGAAGGCGTCGGACCTGTTAAAGCGGTGGCAAGTTTCGTTCTGGCCTCACCGAGCAATTTTTTTTCTTCTGCGTAAATCTTCCCGTCGCCAGCTGCATCAATGTATTCCTTCGCTGCGTCGGCTTGATTCGAGTCAAGCAACAAGAGCGCGACGTAAACCGCTGTATGCGGATCATGTAATTTGTCGGCCGGCAATTTTAGTATGATCTCAAGGCCCTTCGCGCTTCGGCCAAGGCGATCGAGGGAAAAGGCGTAAGTTACGGTGCAGTTGAGTTCGTTTGGTGCGCGGTCGTAAGCCTCTTTGGCCAGATCATGCGACTCTTTTGTATTTTGCTCGATGTTGAGGCCGAGTCGCGCGAGGTTTGCAGTGATCGGTGCCTCGTTGGGAGAGCTTTCGTGCAGGCGCTGGAGAGTGCCATAGAGTTTTTCGAGATTGTCATTTGCGCGATAAAGGCGGCGAAGCGCCTCGAGCGCTTCACGCCCCATCGGCGGATTCGCGACACGCAGCCAAAGTTGTTCGGATTCCTTCTCGAGATCGCATCTCGACGCGAGGCGTGCGAGATCAAGTTCGCGTTCCGACTGTTCGTTTGTCCCTTGTTCAGCCAAGCGCCAAAGCGTCTCGAACTCGGTGTGCGCGGCATTTTTTTGTGATCGCCGCATTGCAATGGCCTGATAGGCAATGCGCAAATAGTCAGAGTCGCCCCACGATCCGGTGCCCGTCCAGCGTCTCAAACGCGACCAGTTTTTTGTGTTCGCATATGTGTCCGCAACTGCGATGGAGACAGGCGGAGAGGTAAGTTTGTCGGTCGATAACTTGTCGATCCACTTAACAACGTCGCCGGCAAGGCTATTTTCGTTCATCCAGCTCATGAGCGACGCGAGGTCGGAGGGACTGCGCACAGCAAAAAGCTTCACTCTTTCCAACAATGGACGGAACTTCTTCTCATCGAGTTTCCGATAAAAGTTCAGGCAGAGAAGGTAATCGCCGAATGTGACTTCCTGCGACATTTGGAGCTGTTGCGCGAAGTTATCCGCCGCAGCGAGCTCATTGCGTGCCACAGCGTCGTTGAACAACGCTCGCAACGCGCCGGTGCGGAAAGGAGCGACTTTACTGAGTCGATCGAGGACGTCGCGGGCTTTTGCGCTCTTTTCCGTATCGGTGGACTGAATTTGCAGCGCCGCCAGATTGAACTGATAGAGATCGTTCCCTGGCTCCTTCTTTACAGCTGCGGCGAATTGCGCTTCCTGCTCGGCGAAATTTCCTTCCGCACGGGCCAACCAGCCCGCAACGACGTGAAAAGCGGCGCTGTCACGATAGTTAGGGGCGACATCATCCTGCGCTTTTCGTGCGAGATCGATCTCCCCAAAGCGCAGCGCCGCTGAGGCGAGATTGAGCTGGCTGTCTGGATCCTTTGGAAGCAGTCGCGCGATTTGTGCGCGCCACGAAACGGCTTCCTCAAGATTTTGTTTCTCCGCTGCTTCTGCCAGAATGTAGTACGCCGGCACGGAGTTCGGATCCACCATTAAGACCTTGCGGGCGTTCTGCGCTGCCTGGTCAAATTTCTCCTCCTGCAGCATCGACGCTGCCCGATGCAGCAGACGCCTTTGGTGCCAGTCCTTATACAGTTTTGAACCGTAACTGAAGGAAGCAATGCCGAGCAGAATGGCGGCTGCCGATGCAGCAACTACAACAGCGAGGCGGGCCGGCCATAGTCGGCGTCGGAAGAAAGACCCAAGAATCTCACCGCACACATCGACCGTGGTTTTTTTCGACAGGTCGCCCTTTGCAACAGCGGTTGTGCCTTCAGCAATGTTACGAACCTGGCCTGTAAGATTACCTGCCATTGAATTGACGCTGTCAGTCAAATCTTTCCAAGTCCCCGCGACACCTTTTACGTCCGCCTGGCCGCTCAGTTTTCCTTCGGTGCCCACCTCGCGCGCCACCCGTGTCACTTCAGAGGCAACCGAACTGAGCTGATCGACCATGGTATTAATCGTGTTCTTCAGCTGGAGAATCTCTCCTCTGACATCCACGGTGATTTTCTTCGAGAGATCGCCATTGGCCACAGCAGTCGTCACTTCGGCGATGTTACGAACCTGGGCGGTCAGATTGCCAGCCATTGAGTTTACCGAATCGGTAAGATCCTTCCACGTGCCGGCGACGCCTTTCAGATTGGCCTGGCCCCCAAGCTCTCCTTCGGTGCCAACTTCGCGAGCAACGCGTGTCACTTCAGAGGCAAACGAACTGAGCTGATCGACCATGGTATTAATCGTGTTCTTCAGATGGAGAATCTCTCCTCTGACATCCACGGTGATTTTCTTCGAGAGATCGCCATCGGCCACAGCCGTTGTCACCGCCGCAATGTTGCGAACCTGCGAGGTCAGGTTGGATGCCATGTAATTGACCGAGTCGGTCAGATCTTTCCACTCACCCGACACCCCTTCGACTTTCGCTTGCCCACCGAGAATGCCTTCCGTGCCGACCTCGCGCGCCACACGCGTCACTTCCGCGGCAAAGGCACGAAGCTGATCCATCATCTTGTTGATGGTGTCCTTCAATTCAAGGAACTCGCCGCGCACATCGACGGTGATTTTCTTAGCGAGATCCCCATTTGCTACGGCCGTTGTCACTGCCGCGATATTGCGGACTTGCGAAGTGAGGTTGGACGCCATGAGGTTCACGTTGTCCGTCAAATCTTTCCAGGTGCCGGCAACGCCTTTGACTTTCGCCCGGCCGCCGAGTTTGCCTTCCGTCCCCACTTCGCGCGCCACGCGCGTCACTTCCGACGCGAAACCGCCCAGCTGCTCGACCATCGCGTTTACGATCCTTGCCGTACGCAAAAACTTTCCCTCGAGCTGGTGGCCTTTGATCCGAGTCGCCATGGTTTTGGACAAATCACCCTTCGCAACCGCGCCGATCACCCGCGCCATTTCGCTCGTAGGACGAACCAAATCCCCGATCAAATCGTTGACCGATCCGATCGCCCTGGCCCAGGAGTCAGACACTTGGGAGAGCGACGCTCTCTGTGCAATCCGGCCTTTCTTTCCGACCTCGCGTCCGATGCGTTCCAGCTCCTGCGTCATGCGCTCATTCGTTCTGATTATGTCGTTGAAGGTGTCGGCGATCTTGCCGGCTACACCCGTCCAGCCGTCTGGCAGGCGCACGGAAAAATCACCACGCTTAAATGCCGTTAAGGCTGCAAGGAGCCGCTTGTTATCAATTTCGTTGCCGTTGAGACGCGAATCCGGCGGCTGACGGACCTGTCGCGCTCTTGCAATAGGAGCCCTCTTCTTCATAAAGGCTGGAAAGTCTGGCCCGCCTTAGCCGTCGGATATTCGACGCATACCATCGGAAGGTTCATATTCTAGCGCCGTAGAGTAAATCGCCCAATCAATGGCACCAAGTCGTATTTGGTGAGAGTTAGATATTCAGACAGCGGAACTTTGTTCCCGTCTTCCCATAATTCGATTTATGCTTGCCTCAAGGTTCGGAACAGCAACACAACCTTCAAGATCAAGTCTCGCTCGATACCACATTTTGCCACTAGCTGAGACGACACTCTTATCTACTGATTTATCTACTGATTTGCCGCATGACACCCGGATTCCCGACTTCATTCGGCTCTCAAGTCGCTCAGCTTTCTTGTGTTCGTGTCGCCACGCCAAGAAGCCTGCCACGGTAAAGCAAACCCCCAAAAGGCACCACGAGATCACAGAGTGCGAAACGCTCACGCCGTCGTCAAGAACTCCGGCACAGCTCGAATTCCCGGGTATCGTCACGTACGAGGCCGCTAGATCGCTCGGAACCCTCAGCCCGCTGATACTGCCCTTGTTTTTTGAGGACACTGTGAGATAACGTGATTAGCGCAGTGCTGCATGCGATTTTACCTATGAAAACGGCTGTTGGAGCGATTCACGAGGCAAGACGTGGAAATGCGCAAAACAATGGAAAACGTCCCGAAAGTAGCTGTAAACCAGCCGCTCTACCACTGAGCTAACCGGCCCGAATCGTTCGACTCGATACAACTCCTGGGCCTCCACCAACTGCTCATTTTTTTGCAGCAGGATGGCGAGCGCGACCGCCTCCTCGAGTGTTAACTCGCGCGTCGGCGTTTCCGACTGCTCCATAAGCATCCCGAGCAGGCCCTGCTTTCCTCACCAACCGAGGCGGTCCTAGACGATTTTGTGGGCCTTGAGGTCGTACTTGAAATGAATCGCTGCATCGAGCGACCCATCGGGCTTCTGCGGCTTGTATTCGAAGTCGACCTTGGCAAACGCCAGACTCACAGTCTCCGACCCTGTTTCTCCGGCGGTACCGCCGTGTGCGACACCAGTGATGATTACGTCGTTCATCTTGACGATGAGGAACTCTTGCTGCGCCTTACCTGCCTTCCTATGGGTGATTGTCGCTTCCTTCAGGTGCGTACCCGTGGCACACGCCTTCATAAGCAGGGACGACGCCTTGTCGATATTGTGAACGATGGTAAGGTCCTGGAACGTCGCCTTGCCCGCGCCGCCTCCACCACCGGGAGAAATGGAACCGGGGTTCGTTACACCCCACGAGAACGAGAGCACCTCAATTTCGTCTTTGTGTTTGGAGTCGACCGATTCTCCTTTGATGTTCCCAATCTTTGCAAAGATGTCTGATGCCATCTGGACACTCCTCAAGAATCTGCAGACTGACTGACGACACGGCGGAGACACAAAGGCGACGCGATGTCTACCACGGAGCCAAGGCGTTGCAAATTTCTATAACTTCCGGCGTCGCTGCCGCGTTCTCCCACAGGTTGCGAGAACCACCCGCTCACGTTCGCGCAGGCTTGCTTTTTCACCGTGAACCGGAGGATAGTGGTCCAGGGGCGCGGGGACAAGAAAAAATTGAAGCGCCCCCGCTCGCATTCTGTTTGGAAGATTTCGCTTGTCACGACCCTCTGATACTACCGCATGAAAACCATTGGACTTTGCTGCCTGAAAAGTGCCACCCGACGACTCTCGGCACATCATAATGATGTGAGGGATCCATGTGATTTGCTGCGATCCACCCGATGATGGTGGTAAAATTGCTGCTTACACTTCCGCATGACCTCTGGAAAGCCTAAATGGCGCGTGCTTTGTGCCGGGACGGGGTCTGCGACGGGCACGTCGCAAATCCGGCAACCGCCGGACGAACGTGCGTGCGCTCCCCAGAATGGCGCACCTTGCTAGCAACGATTATACTGGGAACAAGGATGTCGAAAAAGTTACGGCTTGATCAGCTTCTCGTCGAAAAGGGATTATTCGCCAGTCGCGAAGGGGCCCAACGTGCCGTGATGGCTGGTGAAGTCAAGATAGGTACACGAACTGCGGCGAAATCAGCTCAGCTTCTCGAGCCGGATGCGGAGATCGCGGTGAAGCCAACGCGAAAATATGTCGGGCGGGGCGGGTTGAAACTGGAAAGCGCTCTCGATTATTTCGAAATCGACGTGAACGGAAAGATCGCGCTGGATATCGGTGCTTCCACGGGTGGCTTTACCGATTGCCTGCTACAGTGTTGCGGTGCGAAAGTCTACGCGGTCGATGTTGGCCACGGCCAACTCGATTGGAAACTTCGGAACGATCCGCGTGTGATTGTCCTGGAAAAATTGAACGCGCGCTTTCTCTCACGGAGGGACATTCCAGAATTCGTCGATCTTTGCGTGATTGATGTCTCTTTTATTTCGTTGACTTTAATCTTGCCGAACGCGTTCGACTTGATAACTCCAAGCGGTGTGATTCTCGCGCTCGTCAAACCGCAATTTGAATTGCAACGTGCAGATGTGGGGAGAGGTGGAATCGTCCGCGATTCTGGGTTGCAACAAAAAGCGCAAGACAAGATCGTCGCATTCGTGACCGGTCTCGGCCATGTCGTGACCGGGCTAGTCCCATCTGCTATTAAAGGGACGGACGGTAATCAGGAATTTTTTGCATGTCTCCGAAAACGATTGGTTTAATCGCGCATCCGGGTAAGCCGGACATTGCTGATTTGGTGAACGCGATCGCCCAGGAATTCGGCCGTTTTTCGATTTCCGTCTTAATCGAAAAAGAAACGGCAGCCATTGCTGGAAAGAAATCGGGACATTCGATGGCAGAATTGGGCGCTGCGGCGGATCTTCTGGTGGTAGCCGGAGGCGATGGGACAATTCTGCGTGTGGTTGGGCAACTCGGCGAGACAATCAAGCCAATCTTCGGCATCAACGTGGGCTCGCTCGGTTTCCTGACCTGCGCGAGTTCGTCCACCTATCGCGAAGCAGTGGAATGCATCGCGAAAGATCGAATTAACTTTAGTCAACGAGCGCTACTCGAGGCGCGGGTAAAGCTTGGCGAGAAACAAACCTCCAAAATGATCGCGCTGAACGACGCCGTGCTGAGCCGGGGCGAGCTTTCGCGCCTGGTGCTGTTGTGCACGCGGGTCAACGGCGAATCGCTTACCGAGTTCAATGCGGACGGTCTGATCGTCGCGACGCCGACCGGTTCAACGGCGTACTCGCTATCAGCCGGCGGACCGATTCTCGATCCTGAGTCTGGCGTTTTCGTGATCACGCCGATCTGCCCGCATGTTTTGACGAACCGATCGATTATCGTCGCACAAGGATCGACAATCGAGATCGAAGCGAGCGATCCTGATTACCCCGTTTTTCTAACGCTGGATGGCCGCAAGCCGATCCACGTTGAGCGAGGATCGATAGTCACGATTCGCAAGGCAAAGAAAACCCTGCCGCTGGCCGCGTTACCGGACATCTCGTTCTTCAGTGTGGTCCGGCAGAAATTGAAATGGAGCGGCAGTAACTTGTGAAGACGAATGAGATGAAAATCAAAGAAATCGGATTCGTCGCCATCCCGGTAACAGACATGGAGCGCGCGCGCTCCTTTTACGAAAATGTGCTCGGGTTGAAAGTCGCGGAAGAAATGATGGGCGGAAAATGGATCGAATACGCAGTCGGTGAAGATACGCTCGCCATCGCGAACGTGAGCGAGACCTGGACGCCGTCCGATCAGGGAACAGGCGCGGCGCTCGAAGTAGAAGATTCCGGTGACGCAATCGGGCGATTGAAAGACGAACATGTAAATTTTGCGGCCGAGCCGTTTGAAACGCCGTGCTGCCACATGGCTGTCGTCCAGGACCCAGACGGCAACAAACTGATGATTCACAAATTGAAACCGGAAAATGAGAAAGGAGTCTGCGCATGATTAAAGAAGTAGCATTCATTGCCATTGCCGTGAGCGACGCGGAACGCGCGAGGAAGTTTTATCAGGAAACCCTTGAGTTGAAGCCTAGCACGACTGCAATGGGCGGCGCTTGGGTCGAATACGATCTCGGTCCCACGACAATTGGGGTCGGTTGTCATCCCGCCTGGAAACCTTCGCGCGATGGAACAACGGTGGCGTTCGAGGTGGACGACATCGACGCGACGATCGCGAACCTCAAAGAGCGCGATGTTACCTTCGACATGGAGAAAACCGAGACACCGGTTTGTTGGATGGCGCAATTCCGCGACCCGGACGGTAACAAACTCGTCATTCACAAACGAAAAGAGAAATGAATCAGGAAAGCAGGAAATCAGGAAAGTTTTCATAGGTACACTTCTTTTTTCCTTTGTTCCTGCGTTCTTAATTTCTTATGTCTGTGCTTGTCGATAAGAATACCCGGCTCGTCGTGCAGGGGATTACGGGCAGCGCGGGCGCGTTTCACACACAGCAGTGCATGGAATACGGCACGAATGTCGTAGCGGGCGTTACGCCTGGTAAAGGCGGACAAATGTTCGATGGCAAAGTGCCGGTATTCGATACGGTCTGGGAGGCGCGACAGAAAACCGGATGCAACGCCTCGATGGTTTTCGTGCCTGCTCCTGCGGCGGCGGATTCCATCCTCGAAGCGGTCGATGCTGGGGTAGAGCTGGTGGTGTGCATCACGGAAGGGATTCCGATCATGGACATGATGCGGGTAAAAGCGCTGATGAAGGAAAAACCGAGCCGTTTAATCGGGCCGAATTGTCCGGGCATCATCACGCCCGGCGCGTGCAAGATCGGGATCATGCCGGGTTACATTCACAAGCCGGGAAATGTTGGTGTGATCTCGCGTTCGGGAACGCTCACTTATGAGGCAGTCTGGCAATTGACTTCGCGCGGCTACGGCCAATCAACGTGCATCGGCATCGGCGGCGACCCCATCCACGGCCTCACGCATCTTGATGCGGTGAAACTTTTCAATCAAGACCCGGACACGGATGCGATGATTTTGATCGGCGAGATCGGTGGCTCGGCAGAAGAAGAAGCGGCCGAATGGATCAGGAAAAATTGCAAAAAACCGGTTGCGGCGTTTATCGCCGGCATGACCGCACCACCTGGGCGCCGTATGGGTCACGCCGGAGCGATCGTTTCCGGCGGAAAGGGGACCGCGGCAGAAAAAATCGAGGCGTTGAAGGCGGCTGGAATCGCAGTTGCTGATACGCCTGCTGCTATGGCCGATACGCTCATTGCGCGGATGAAAACGCGATTGTGAGTCGCCGTTTTGGACAAAATGAACCCCACGAAACCTCCCTTGTGAAGGGAGAGACGAAACGCTAAACAGGTCAATTGCCTATGAATACACTCGCCATCATCGCTATCACCTGGATCGGAAAGGAATATCGCTTCTTCGGCTTGGATTGGAGTTATCTCATGGTCCTTGGCTTCATTGGAAACGCTCTTTTCTCGATGCGTTTTCTTGTCCAATGGGTCGCTTCCGAGCGGCAGGGCGAAAGCGTGATCCCGGTATCGTTCTGGTACTGGAGCATCGCGGGCAGCCTCCTCATGTGTCTCTATTTCATGTTCCGGCGCGATCCGGTTGGCATCCTGGCGTATCTGCCGAACTCAATGATTTACATTCGCAATCTGATGCTGATCCGAAAGCGCAAGTTTGCTTTCACCGCCGCTGCGCCCTCGCAAAAGCCGCGCGAAACAGGATAGCGATGGATCTAGTGAATGGTGATAAGTGACTAGTGAACCGTGCGGCCGCTTTGTATTGCAGTTGATTCGGCGGCCGGCAAACTTGCTGCTTTCCAATCCATGGCCATGCGAATCCGGGCGCGGCCGCTCGGATGATCGAAAAAGATGAATTCCTCCAGTGGCGTCGGATCGAGCTTGCGATAAGCACCGAGCTTTAGTGCGACTTCCGCCATGCCATCAGGCTCTCGCGACGTGTTGATTCCGAAAGCGTCAGCTTCTCGTTCGGTAACACGTACCACGGTGTTGACGAGAGGAGTGAGCACAAAAACCAACGTGCTCAAAATCAATACAAGCAATGGAAGTCCGGCCGGATCGGCAATGCCGCGGACGCCCCACTTGTTTCCCCAGCGTGTCACAGCGGCCTCAAAGAGAAAACGAGCAAGCGCGAATCCGACGAGAATAAAAATTCCAAAATAGGTCAGCAGTTTCGCACCGTGATTAAGCACGTAATGGCCCATCTCGTGCGCCATCACCATGCGAATTTCCGGGAGCGTGCATTGCTTGAGCAGATTGTCATTAAGCGCAATGCGTGTCGTACCGAGAAATCCTGAGACATTCGCGCTTACTCGCGTGGTCTGACGCGAGGCATCGACTTCCAGAACTTGTTTTACAGGGATTTCATTTGCCTGCGCCATCGCCAGGATTGGATCGCGAATTGCCGGGTTGGTGATCGGCTTGTACGTGTTGAAGAGCGGCTCGATATAAACCGGCGCGATAAAGACGAGCGCGGCCAAAAAGATGATCATCACGACTGTTCCCCATATCCACCATGTGCGCGGCGCGCGCCGGAACACCGCGTAGAGAACAATCAGTAGTATCGTGCCCGCAATTAGTGTAACCCCGAGGCCAATTAACTGTTCGCGAAACCACGGTAGAAAACTCTGGGTCGCCAAGCCGTACTGATGTTCACGGTAGAAGTTTTCATACACGGTCAGAGGAAAGCTCAGCGCAGCGAGGAGCAGAAAATACGGAATAGCGTAGAGGACAACTTGTAGGGGAAGCTGACAGCTTCCCCTACAGCCGCGACACGTGCGCTCGGCGAAATCGCGCAGCCGCGCGGAGATTCGCGAGGCCAAAAGAAAAATCGAAATTCCGGCGGCGAGAAGAAAATTCCAGAGAATCAGCCAATAGCCGCCCTCGAAATATGCGTCCGATTTCTTGCGTTTATCTGCGGGAACCGTGGCTAACCACGCTTGTGTCGCAGCGGCTGCATCGAATGACTTGGCAGTTTCCATCGCTCCTGTCGAGGGAGTGGACGTCGAAGTTTGCGGATGTGCGGCGGTTGAGATTCCAAAGAGGAGAGAACCAGCCAGTAAGCAGAAAATCACTCGGTTTGTCACGCACCATCGATATGGAAATCGTCTTGAAAAGAAAAGCATCCCTTGCGGTTAGGCTTGTTCGAGACGTTGAACGCATTACGCTGGACTAGCAAATTCAGCTGATGGAAGATCGATGTATGAAAAGGCTTGTGTTTTTGGTTTGCGCATTTGTCGTAGGAATGAGCGCCGTCCTCGATTTAAGTGCAGAAACCGAGCCGGTGGATGCGGAACGTTACGGTCCATATCCCACCAATTATAAGGAGATCGTGATGAAATGGCTCGACACACAATTGATCGATGCAGAAAGCGCGCGCATCGAATGGAATGGCGATCCGAAACCGGCCGATTTGGGGACAAAAGGCGAACATCTCTATGGATATCTCGTCAATTTTAAAGTGAATGCTCGAAATCGCTTCGGCAGTTACACCGGGATGCAAAGCCATGGCGCGTTGATTCGTAATGGCGAAGTGATCAAGGGCCTCGGTTTCGGCTATTAACTAATGACAGAATTTAATATGAAGGAATTGAAAATGAATTCTCGATCGAAATCATCGGGGCAGATCCTGGCCATCGTGATCATCGTCCTTGCGCTAATCGGCGGCGGGTTTTGGTGGCTCTTCACCAACAAGCAGGCGATGGCGAAGGAGGGACGAGAATTTGGCAGGGAAGCCATCCAGCGCATTGCCGTTCAGCATGACCTCGCTTTTTTTTCGTCGCGGCTGAGTCCGGCGGCTCGCCTGCAATTTCCGCCATCGGCGCAGCAGGATTTTATCTCCAGAATGCAGAAGCTGGGAACACCGGCTGGTCCCGTCGACGTGCAGGGAGACATTGTATTCCAGTCACAGTTTTTTGAACCGAACGGCAACTTTCATGCCCGCATAAATTTCCCGGCGAGGGGCGCCGAGATCAACATCGCCATTTCGCACCCGGTTGGCCGATGGCAAATCGACGACGTGGCATTCACGCCTGATCCCGAGCGCTAGCGGTGGAATGTTGATCCGTGGGGCGCAAGATCCCTAGGTGCTAGAAGGTGAGGGCCGCGCTCGCCGCGGCGAGCGGCTAGAGCAATAATTGGTCGAGGGAGTCCACGCAAATCTGGGACCAGGTTTCCAATGATTCGCGACGCGCCACCAACTCTTCTTTTGTCAGAAACGTCAGGCCCGTGATCATCGCCTCACGTTTTTCCACCTTTGGTTCGGCGAGTTTAAAAACGTGCACGATAGCCAGATGGACGCGGCCGACATCCGTGGTGTCGTCGTTTAGAAGAGCGACAATCCGATCGTCGAATTGTGTGTCGATTTTGATTTCCTCGTTCACCTCGCGCTCGACCCCAACGCGATAAGCCTGCTCATCCAAGGCGAAGAGCGATTCGTCGCTCTCATTCATGTGACCACCGATGCCGATTGATCCTTTTGCGACCAGCCGCTGCTCGCCTGCCTTCTTCCCGCGCACATAATAAACCACGCTGTTTCCAAACGCGATGAGTGCGTAGGGAATGATTTGCTTGTAGGCAGGATTGTTCTCGGCCTCTGGACGCGAGAGAAAGAAATTGTTCCCGCGTGACAGAAATGCGTCGAGGTATTTTCCCGACTCAAAGTTGATCCCTTGAAAACTGCCGAGTTGGTCAAACAAACTGCGTCTGATGACCAAAACATTTTCGTTAGGCGTATTCATCGTATGCCGGCGCTGTAGCTGTTAGCGTCCCGTGGTCTCACGCTTGGGAAGCTGACAGCTTCCCCTACAGAGATTGAGCGTAGCCCGCGGCGAAGACATCTCATCAAAATGAGTAGTCCAGACCGACCTGTGGCCCGAGAAGATTCAAACTGGGATTTGGGTCAGTCTGACCACCATTGGAGAGATGCTGATAAAGAATTCCCGCATCCAATTTCCAATGCTCGGCCATTTTGTAAGAAATCCCCGCTGCTGTTAAAATGTTAAACGTAAAATCCTGGCCCTGTGCGCCTCGAATCTCGGGATGGCTGTCGATCCAACCTAAACCAAGTCCGCCAGAAAAGTAGGGAACGAGCCGGCTACCTGGCCGAACGAAGTTGTAACGCATACCGAAATTGAGTCCAAAGTAATGGTTCTCGATCCCGCGGAAAATCGGTTCCGCCATGGCGCTGACGTAAAATTGATTGTAGCCGCGCAGCCAATTATCGCTCTGCACTGCGCCCCAACGGACGCGCGCCGTTAGAAACTCCGCGCCGATTTCGTAGCTGTTCGGATTGTTGAAAACTCCGAGCAAATAAGCGGACTCAAGAGCAATCTCGAATTGCGGCGCATCAAGCGCGCTCACATTTTCATTTGTGATTTTCGTCTCGGCAAACGCTCGCAATGTTCCGAGAAAAACAACGAGAACGATGGCAGCCCGGAAAATTTTCATCAGGTCGCGCAACGATAGGAAGAGTTAATTAGATTGCAATTAGCGCACATTCGCTGGCTCTGTAGTGGCGACTGTATGAGCGCCGGAAAATAATTGCGGCGGTCATAGACCGCCGCTACAAAATTCCGCAAGATCGGCCGGTAGCGGGCTCTCCCATTCAATTTCGCCATCGACCGCCAACGGCGTTGCATGCAGCGCGTGCCGCGGCAATAGCAATTGCCGTTCAAGTTCCGGCGTCCAACCGGTTTGGATAAATCGCAGATAGAGCTGTTCGTCTGGACCATAAATTTTATCGCCCACGATCGGATAACCAATCGAAGCGGCATGCACACGGATCTGATGAGTGCGTCCGGTATGCGGAACGGCCCGAATCAAACTGAATTTATTTTCGCCGGAAGACCTCGATTTAATGGAGCGCCATTTGACACGAAATTCAGTCTGCGCGGGCGCTCCGGCTGGGTGAATCATCTGTTTCAACCAGATCTCGGATTTTTCGTGTTTACCTTGTCGATCTAGCGGAGCGTCGACAAGTTTGGTCTCCCAATCCGGCCAGCCAGAAACAATCGCCAGATACTCTTTTCTGAGGCGGCGCTGCTGCATGAGCATTCCGAATTTCCGGGCCGCCGCCGATGTTTTCGCAACGAGAACGAGACCGCTTGTCTCGCGGTCAAGCCGGTTCACGATTGAAACCTGGCCGCCGCTGGCGATCTCAAATGCGAGCAGCTCACGCAATTGTTTCCAAAGTGTCGGCGCCCCATTCGGCTTCGTGGGATGAACGAGAAGAAATGCCGGTTTATCAACCACGACGTAATCGTCGGTTTCATCGATGATTGTGAAATGGAGTGATGTCGTCGAGGAAAGCATCGGATGTACGATCGCGAGCGTGTTTAATGATTATAGCCCAGTCTTTTAAGGCTGGGTAACATGTCACAACGCGATCCAAGTCCCGACAGGGACGAAAGAAATGAAGCATTCTGGCGTCCCTGCCGGGACTGGTTCGTTATGGTGCTCGATTTTGATTCGTTGGCTTGACCTTGCTCGCAAACCTGGTTTACCTAGACGCTTAGCCTCGAACCACAGGAGCGCGTCTTGGACCTCAAAGATCTCAAAGAAATCAAAGCCATCATCGATTTGATGAAAAAGAACGATCTCTCGGTCTTCGAGATCGAAAAGGACGGGTTCCGTCTCAAACTTCAGAAAGACCCCGCCACTCAGTCAGCCGCGGCTACGTCGCCGGCAGGTTCCAGCCCGTCCCAAACAGAGACAACCATCTCTGAAACTGCCCCCAGCACACCCCAATCGGTCGAAAGCCTGCTGCTGAGAGAAATCGTTTCGCCGATGGTGGGGACATTCTACCGCTCTGGATCACCGGACGGCCCGCCTTTTGTCGATGTTGGAAAAACCGTCACCGAAGACACGGTAGTTTGTATTATCGAGGCGATGAAAGTAATGAACGAAATCAAAGCAGAAACCGGCGGTGTCATCGCGGAAGTCGTAGCCGAGAACGGCAAGCCTGTACAGTTCGGCCAGGTGCTTTTCCGTGTGCGTTGAGGCATTGGCAGGGCGCGACCGCCGGGCGCGCCGCATCGCGCGTCCCACATGTTTGAGAAAGTCCTGATTGCCAATCGCGGTGAGATCGCGTTGCGCGTGATCCGTGCCTGCAAAGAGCTCGGTATCCGCACACTGGCTATTTATTCAGAGGCGGACGTCGATTCGCTGCATGTTCAGCTTGCGGATGAATCGATCTGCATCGGCGCTGCTCCAAGCTCGGAAAGTTATTTGAAAATCGATCGCATCATGAGTGCAGCCGAGATTGGCGACGTCGACGCGATTCATCCCGGCTACGGATTTCTCGCGGAGAACCCGCATTTCGCAGAAGTCTGTGAGAGCTGCAATATCAAGTTCATCGGGCCCTCTTCACGCGCAATGCAGGCGATGGGCGATAAAAATGCTGCTCGCGCTTTTGCAAGGAAGGCCGGCGTGCCGGTGACGCCGGGAAGCGATGGAATCGTCGAGACAGAGGACGACGCAATCAAAACCGCAAAGAGAATCGGTTACCCGGTGATGATTAAAGCGGCTGCTGGCGGCGGCGGCCGCGGGATGCGCACCGCGCATAACGAACCCAGCCTCCAATCGGCTTTTCACAGCGCGCGACATGAGGCGGAGAAAGCTTTCGGAAATGATCAGGTTTATATCGAGAAGCTCATCATCAATCCGCATCACATCGAATTTCAGATTGTCGCCGATAGCCACGGACACATCGTTCATCTCGGCGAACGCGATTGTTCCATTCAGCGGCGCAATCAGAAGGTGATCGAAGAATGCCCATCGCCGCTGATGACGTCGGGGCTTCGCAGGAAAATGGGAAACGCCGCTGTGAAGCTGGCCAAATCCGTCGGATACGAGAATGCGGGCACGATCGAGTTCCTCGTCGATCAAGATCGGCATTTTTATTTCATCGAGATGAACACGCGTATCCAGGTGGAACACACGATCACGGAAGAGGTTTACGGATGCGACCTGGTGAAAGAACAAATCCGCATCGCTGCCGGGGAGCCGCTTTCGCCGCACGTCGCGCATGCAACTCCGCGGCTGCATGCCATCCAATGCCGCATCAATGCCGAGGACCCGGAGAAAGATTTTCAACCGTCGCCGGGTCGGATAGCTTTCTATTACGCGCCGGGCGGCCGGGGCGTTCGAATCGACTCGCACGTTTATACCGGCTACACCGTACCGTCACATTACGACTCGCTGATCGCGAAAATAATCACCGTCGGTGCGACGCGGATCAATGCCATCGATCGCATGCGCAGGGCGCTCGGCGAGTATTATGTCACCGGCATCAAAACCACAGTGCCGTTTCACGCTGCGATGATGCGAAATGGTGAGTTCCGCGACGGAAACTACGACACCGGCTTTATCGAGCGCGTGATGTCGTCGGGCAAACTAGATCTAACGTCGCGACCGATTCGTTTGCATGAGTAAACTGTAGCCCAGATTATGCCCACGGCTCTGCCTGCCCTCCGCAGCCGTTCTATAAACAAATAATCGGCGAATGGCTGGGCTTATTGAAATGACTTCTGATACGTCGCTAAACTTAAGCGAATGCCGCCTCTACGGCATTCTAGACCTTGGTTACGTTCGCAAATCAGACGCAACTTATGCCGCCGAAGCAATGATCAAAGGCGGTGTGGATCTGATCCAGTTGCGCGGAAAGGACCAATCCATCGAGGAGCTTGTCGAGCTAGCAGCCGAGCTGCACGAATTGACGGCCCCGTCTTTCACCCCGCTGATCGTGAATGATCACGCCGAAGTTGCGAGCAAAGTGCCGGTCGAAGGTGTGCACGTGGGGCAGGATGACGACTCGATTGAGGTTGTGCGGCGCAAAGCAGGTCGCACCGTTGTGGTCGGAAAATCAACGCACAGCCTCGGCCAGGCTCGCGCAGCGCAGCGCGAAGGCGCCGATTATATTGGATTCGGTCCGATTTTCGCGACGCCGACCAAACCCGATTATCGACCGATCGGACTCAAAGAAATTAACCGCGTGCATCTCGATGTAAGTCTTCCGATCTTCTGCATCGGCGGAATTAAGATCGATAACCTCGAGCAAGTGATCGCCGCTGGCGCACACCGCATTGCAATTGTCTCTGGGTTGCTTAAGGCCCCAGACATCGTTGAATACGCTCGCGCTTGCAAAAAGCTTCTGACTTTAGAATCCGAAATCCGAAATCCGAAATCCGAAATCTGATCATGTCTGTCCTCGTCGTTGGTTCCATCGCGCTCGACACCGTCAAAACTCCCGTCGAGGAGCATTCCAATTTGTTAGGCGGCTCGGCGTGCTACGCGGCGCTCGGCGCAAGTTTTTTCTCGCCGGTCCGGCTCGTCGGCATCGTGGGCGACGATTTTCCCGAATCCGAATTTCAGTTTTGGAAATCCCACAAGATCGACAGCGAAGGCGTGCAACGTGTGAACGGCAAAACATTTCGCTGGTCGGGCGAATATTCGTGGGACCTGAACACGCGCGAGACGCGCTCAATCGCACTCAACGTATTTGAGCATTTCAAACCGATCTTGCCGGAATCGTATCGCCAGACCGATTTCGTGTTGCTGGCCAACATCGCACCGTCCTTGCAATCGCACGTGCTGGATCGAATGGAGCGCCCGCGTTTCGTCGTCGCTGACACGATGGATCTTTGGATCGAGACAGCGAGATCGGATTTGGATGCGCTACTTGGGCGGGTCGATCTT
>Ga0066659_10000217_pt1 | contig 18628 bp, 18 predicted proteins | sample GraSoiAngelo_108_FD_75176 | JGI IMG/M metagenome (GOLD analysis project Ga0066659, IMG submission 75176) | Grasslands soil microbial communities from the Angelo Coastal Reserve, California, USA - 14_0903_09_40cm | ecosystem: Environmental > Terrestrial > Soil > Grasslands | place: USA... | reverse complement strand
TTGGTGAGGCCGCCGGCGAGGCGACTGATGAGCGGGGCCGGAAGCCGCGCGAGCACGGGGGCGAAGAACGCGAGCCCGTCGATCGCGGGCTCGCTGCGCGCGGCACGCACCAGCGCGCCGATCATGTCCATCCGCCCGCGCGGGTCCGCGATGCCGACCGGACCGGAGAAGCGAGCTCCCGCGAAGCGGTTTCCGCCCTCCTCGTCGCCCTCGCGCCGCACGTTGATGGGAATCGCCATCGGCATCTTCCTGATCGGATGACCGAGCTCCTCGTGGTACATGCGATACGCGCCGAGCAGAGCGGCGAGGAAGGCGTCGTTCAGCGATGCACCGGCCGCCTTGGCGGCGGCGCGCAGATCCGCGAAGCCGACGTCGAGCGCCAGGAACCTCCAGGAAAGGCTCCTGCCGCGGAGCAGTGGGGAGCCCTCGGCATCAGGATCGGCGGCGACTCGCGCCAGCGACGTGCCGAAGCGGATTGCGGCCGCGACCGTCTCCAGGGGATGGGTGAGCGCGTGCAGCAGGCCGCCGGCGCGGCGCAGCAGAGCGGGGATCGCGCGCGCGTCTCGCCGCATTTGCGCCACCAGAAGATCGGTCGGTGTCGCCCACTCGGGGAGCGGGATCGGCGGCTGCGGCTTCTGCAGGGTCGGCTCGCGGCTCCGGGAATGGAGCTGCGAGAAGAGCTGGAATCCGCCCATGCCGTCGGTGGTCGAATGATGCATCTTCAAGAGATGGGCCGCACGGCCGTCGGGCAGCCCCTCGAACAGAACCGACTCCCAGGGCGAACGCGCACTGTCGAACGGGGTCATCGCCACCTGCTCTGCGGCCGACAGCAGCTCGCGGAAGCTGCCGGGCTCGGGAAGCCGGATGCGTCGCAGGTGATAGTGGAGATCGAAGTCGGGATCATTGACCCAGCAGGGACTGCCGAAGCCGAGCGCCGGCACGACGACCTTCTGGCGAAAGCGCGGCACCATGCGCGTCGCCCACTCGCCCGCCGCGACGAAGCGCTGCCAGTCGGGAGCGCGGTCCAGCAGCTCGAGCGCGCAGATCGTCGAGCGCAGACGCGGGTCGGCCTCGGCGCGCCACATGAGCGCCTCGAAGGCGCTCATCTCTCGCGCCTCGCCCCAATGGAGCGGCGCGTCCCGCCCGCGGCTCGCCTCGCCTGCGCCTTGCTCGATCGTCATCCGAGCACCTCGTGATTCGTATCCATGTGCGCCGCGCCCCGCAATACTTTGGTCCCCGCGCTCCATCCCGACCGCAATTTTCGCCAAGAATCCCTCCCGCGGCGCGCGGTAGATCAGCGCCCGTAAGGAGGAATACCGATGGCTTCCATCCGCAAGGGGATTCTGGTCGATGCGCGGCCCGAGGACGTCTGGGACGTGCTGCGTGATGTGGGCGCGCTGCACACGCGCCTCGTGCCGGGCTTCGTCGTCGACACGCGTCTCGAGGACGGCGCGAGGGTCGTCACCTTCGGGAATGGCATGGTGGCGCGCGAGCTGATCGTCGACATCGACGATGAGGCGCGCCGGCTCGTGTGGGCCGTGGTGGGGGGGCGGTTCACGCACCACAACGCATCCGTGCAGGTCTTCGTCGACGGCAAGGGAGGCAGCCGCCTCGTCTGGATCGCCGACCTGCTGCCGGACGAGATCGCAGGCGACATTCGCACGATGATCGAGCAGGCGGCACGCGTCATGAAACCCACGCTGGAACGCCAGCCTCATCCGACGCACTAGGTTTGGGGTGGCCGCGTATCCTCGGACCCCCCCCGCCAGGGGAAGACGTAGTCAACCCTCGACAAGACGGGGCGAGCCCGGCTAGAGCAGGCGCCTACGGACGGGGTCGTCCCGTCCATCTGCGCGACGTCTCCTGACGTGAGGTCCCCGTGCTGATGCGCTCTTCGGCGGTTGCTCCCTTTACCCTCGTGGCGCTCTTCGCCGGCGGGCCTGCCGGTGCCGCGGTGGCGGTCCAGGGCGGCATCGGGTTCGTCGCCGTGAGCGGGGCGCCCCCGGGCGGGGAGCTGGTTCTCGAGGATGCACGCCACGCGGAGGTAGGGCGTGGAACGACGGATCGTCTGGGCAGTCTCCTGTTCCGGGATCTGGTACCCGGCCGCGGGTATGTCGTGCGGGACCCCGCTGCGGGCGGGTTCGTCTCCGACCCCATCACGGTGCCCAAGTTCGACGACCATCCCGACGCGTCCTTCTATACCGGCCAGCATCTGGAGGCCGGTCTCCAGTACATCCAGGCGCGGGACGGGACGCGGCTGGCGGCGATGGTGCGCGCGCCGCTCGGCAAGACCCTGGCCGACGGGCCGTTCCCGACGGTGGTCGAGTACTCGGGCTACGCCGCCGCCGACCCGGACAACCCGCAGCCGTCGACGCTGATCGTCAGTGCCCTCGGGTTCGCGACGGTCGGCGTGAACATGCGTGGCAGCGGGTGCTCCGGCGGCGTGCTGGACCTGTTCGACTTTCCGACCACCGCCGACGGCTACGACATCATCGAGACGGTCGCCGCGCAGCCCTGGGTCAAGGGGGGCAAGGTCGGCATGGTCGGCATATCCTTCCCAGGCATCAGCCAGCTCTTCGTCGGCGGTGCCCGCCCGCCGCACCTGGCGGCGATCGCACCGCTGTCGGTCATCGCGGACATCTACCGGGCGCCGGGGTTTCCCGGGGGCATCTTCAACTCGGGCTTCGCGCAGACGTGGCTCCAGGAGCGGAACGGCGACTCGCGGCCCGCCCCGGAGGGCGGGCAAGCCTATGCCGTGAAGCGCGTGAACGATGGGGACGCGACCTGCCTGGCCAACCAGCGGCTCCGCCTGCAGACCCTCGACGCGGTCGAGTTCACGCAGTCGCATCCCTACTACGTCCCGGACCTGATGGACCAGCGGTCGCCGATCAACTGGGTGCGGAAGATCGCAGTGCCGACGTTCCTGGCCAGCGCGTTCCAGGACGAGCAGACCGGAGGCGACTTCGCGTCGATGCTCTCGCGCCTCCCGAAGCGCCGCGACGTGAAGATCACCGTCACGAACGGCGTCCACACCAGCTCGCTCGATCCGACGACCCTGTGGAACTGGCTCGCGTTCCTGGACCTATACGTCGCCGAACGGCTGCCCGATCAGAGCCGTCTCGCCCCGATCGCGCCGCTCATCTACCTGCAGATCCTCGGCGCGAGCGCCCCGACCCCGCCGCTTCCTCCCGACCGCTTCGCCGACGTTACCGACTACCAGGAGGCGAAGCGCCGCTTCGAGGCGGACCCGCACGTCCGCGTGCTCATGGAGAACGGCGCTGGCTCGCCGACCGCCGGGCTACCGGCCCCGACGTTCCAGCTCGCCCTCCGCCAGTGGCCTGCTCCGCAGGTGCGGCCGACGGTCTGGTACTTCGGACACGGCGGGATTCTGACCCCCGCTCGTCCGAGCGCCAGCGACGACGGTGTTGACGGCTACCATCCCGACCCCGACGCTCGCCCGGCGCAGACCCTGCCCGGCCAGGGTCAGGAGCAGTCCTGGGAAGTGATCCCCCACTATGACTGGCGCCCGCTGGTCGACGGCACGGCGGTCGCCTACGCGACCCCACCGCTCGAGCGCGACACGGTGGTCGGCGGACCCGGCAGCGTCGACCTCTGGCTCCGCTCGAGCGCCGCGGACACGGATCTGCAGGTCACGCTCACCGAGGTCCGCTCCGACGGTCTCGAGGCCTACGTGCAGAACGGCTGGCTGCGCGCGAGCCACCGGAAGCTCGACCGGAAGACGTCGACGGTGCTCGCGCCGCGGCCGACGCACCTCGAGCGGGATGCCAGCCCCCTCCCGGCGGGTGCCTTCACCAAGGTCCGGGTTGGGCTGTTCTCGGTGGCGCACGCGTTCCGAGCGGGCTCGCGCATCCGTATCAGTATCGAGGCGCCCGGTGGCGACCGCACGCGCTGGGCCTTCGACACGGCGGCGACGCACGGCGGGGTGCTCGACGAGGTCTCCCGCACCCACGCCCAGCCGTCGCGCGTCGTGCTCAGCGTGATCCCGGGCGTCGCTCCCCCGGCGGGCCTGCCGCCCTGTCCGGGCCTGCGCGGGCAGCCCTGTCGCACGTACATGCCGACGACCAACGGGGGATAGCGCTCTCGCGGAAGCCGCGCTCAGCCGCAGGCTAGACGTACTGCGAGCGATCGTGACGTATCGGTGAGAAGGCCGATCCACCGGTCCTTCCATCCGTACTTGGACGCCAGCAACCGGCGGATGCGCTCGTGCCCGTCGGGATTCGGTGCAATGTCCGCCTGACAGCGCGTCCAGCTGCCGCCTCGCCTCAGCATCACGCCCGCGGGCTCCTTCAGTTGGGCGAGGAACGGCCGCCCTGGGTTCGCGGCCTCGATCCACGTCCCATCTCCGTCGTCGGCCACCCATGTCCGCGTATCGCGGGGCTTCCCAGCCGCGTCATGGGTACGCAGCACCACGACCTCCCCGCCTTCGAGCGCAACCAGCGTGCCCCCCGCCGCGACGAGGACGGCGACGACGGCAATGGCGCCCAGTCTCCGCACGCAACGCGCGTGTGCCGCGGCTCACCGTGGGCGGGACCGGCCGAAGCGTCCCGGACCGCGGCGCGGCCGAGCGCGGCGCTCGGCGCGTGCTCGCTCGGCGAGCGTGCGAAACCGGGGCAGCAGCTCCGGCCAGGCCCGGCCGAGGTGCCGGGCGACGGATGACGCGGACACGCCGCACTTGAGCAGCTCGACCACGTCGGCGTAGTCCTTGGTGCGCCCGGTTTCGAGCTTCATCAGGATGAGGTGCGGAGCGGAGATCACCGGCAGTGACTGGCGCGCCCGGCGAGCGCGGACGAGTGCCCGCTCGTCGCCGGCGAACGCCGTGCCGATGAGATCGATCTCGACAGAGGTCTCGGGGTCACGCATGTCCGCGCCGAGGGGTGTCCGGCCGCCGGTGAACTTGGCGGTGCGCAGCACCTCGATCGCCCTCTCCAGGTCGGAGCTGTGCACCAGGAGGTCGATGTCCTTCGTGAAGCGCTCGTACCCGTGCTCGATCACCGCGAAGCCGCCCGCGACCGCGAAGCGGATCCTGGCGCTGCGGAGCAGCCGTCCCACACGAGCGAGCGTCTCGTCCGCGGGGCCGACGGGAACCTCCCGGACCCAGGCCGCCTCGAGCAGGTGGCGATAGGTCCTGAGCGCCGCAGCACGCATGCCCCCCCTTAGCTCGCTCGCCGCATCCGAGTCGAGGGGATGGCGGCCACCCTTTGACACCGACCGTCCCGACTTGCTAGCGACGTCTCGCGGATGGGTGCAGTGGGGTGCCGGGGGAAGAAGCGCCGTCGCGGGCCGATGACCGCCGCCCCACATCTCGAAACGCTCCTCTGGCGGGTCGGCCTGAAGCACGTGGCCGGCGTCGACGAGGTCGGGATGGGGCCGCTCGCGGGACCCGTGATCGCCGCCGCGGTCGTCATGCCGCCGGGGTCCTACGTCGACGGCGTCGCCGACTCGAAGGTGCTGACGGCGGCCGCGCGCGAGCGACTCGCGGAGGAGATCCACCGCCGCGCCCTCACCGTCGGGATCGGGGTCGTGGAGCCCGAGGAGATCGACCGGCTGAACATCTATCAGGCGGGACTCTGCGCGCTCCGCCGCGCGGTCGAGGCGCTGGCCGTCGTTCCCGAGTTCGTGCTCGTCGACGGACGGGAGATCCCCGGCCTCGCGATGCCGCAGAGCGCCTACCCCAAGGGCGACTCGTTCGTGTGTTCGATCGCGGCGGCCTCGATCGTCGCCAAGGTGCACCGCGACGGGCTCATGCGCGACCTCGACCGCCTCTACCCGGGCTACGGGTTCGCGCGCCACATGGGCTATTCGACGCGCGCGCACTTCGCCGCCATCCGCGAGTATGGCCCGTCCCCCATCCACCGTCGCTCCTTCGCGCCGGTGCGCGCCGCCGTCCGCGGCGTCACGGACACACAGCTCCCGCTCGCGCCGGTCACCGGCCTCGACTAGCGCGTCGCCCGGGCGCCGGCTCCGCCTTTTCCTCGGGACGAGAACGCCTATAATCGATTGGTACCCTCATGGACGCGACGTTGCTCCTGGGTCTCTACCGCCAGATGGCGCTCTGTCGCCGCTTCGAGGAGGCGGCGGCCAAGGCGTACTCGCAGGGGAAGGTGAGCGGGTTCCTCCACCTCTACGTGGGGCAGGAGGCCGTGGCGGTGGGGGCCATCTCGGCCGCCGAGCCGACCGACTACGTCGTGGCCACCTACCGCGAGCACGCGCACTACCTGGCGCGGACGGGCGACGCGCGGGGGGCGATGGCCGAGCTCTTCGGCAAGGCGAGCGGGTGCAGCGGCGGGCGGGGCGGCTCGATGCATCTCTTCGACGCCGCGCACCGGATGCTCGGGGGCTGGGCGATCGTCGGCGGGCACGTCCCGATCGCCGCCGGCGTCGCGTTCGCGAGCAAGTACCGCGACGAGAAGGACGTGACGCTCTGCTTCTTCGGCGACGGGACGGCGAACATGGGCGCCTTTCACGAGGGGCTCGCCCTCGCCGGGCTCTGGAAGCTCCCCGTCGTCTTCATCTGCGAGAACAACCAGTACGCGATGGGGACGCCGCTCTACCGCACGCTCTCGGTCGAGGACGTGGCGGTGCGGGCGCGCGGCTACCCCATGGAATCCGAGATCGTGAACGGTGACGACGTCCTCGAGGTGCGCGAGGCGGTTCGGCACGCCGTCAACCGGGCGCGCCGGGAGAACCTGCCCATCTTCATCGAGGCCAAGACCTACCGCTTCCGTGGCCACTCGGTGGCCGACCCGGCGACCTACCGTAGCAAGGAGGAGCTGCGGAAGTGGATGGAACGGGATCCCATCCGCATGCTCGCCGACCGCATCCAGACGCTCGGCATCGCGACGGAGGAGCAGCTCGGGGCGCTCGACGACGAGGTGAAGGCGCAGGTCCAGGACGCCGTCGAGTTCGCGGAGCGGACACCCGCGCCGGAACCCGACACCGTCGGGGAGCACGTGTATGCCTGAGCCCCGCGTGCTGACGTTCCGCGAGGCGCTCCGCGAGGCGATGGTCGAGGAGATGGAGCGCGACCCGTCGATCTTCCTCATGGGCGAAGAGGTGGGCCACTACAACGGGGCCTACAAGGTCTCCGAGGGCATGCTGGCGCGCTTCGGCGAGAAGCGCGTCATCGACACGCCGATCGCCGAGACGGGCTTTGCGGGGGTCGGCATCGGCGCGGCGATGGTGGGGCTCCGGCCGATCATCGAGTTCATGACCTGGAACTTCTCGCTGGTCGCGGCGGATCAGCTGATCAACAACGCCGCCAAGCTCCGCTACATGTCGAACGGGCAGTTCACGCTCCCGATCGTCTTCCGAGGCCCGGGCGGCGCGGCGCACGCCCTCGCCGCGCAGCACTCCCAGGCGCTCGAGTCGCTCTACGCGCACGTTCCCGGGCTCAAGGTCGTGACGCCCTCGACCCCGGCCGACGCGAAGGGGCTCCTCAAGGCGGCGATTCGTGACGACAACCCGGTCGTCTTCATCGAGAGCGAGGTCATGTACGCCTTGAAGGGCGACGTGCCCGCGGGCGAGCACGTGGTTCCCCTCGGGGTCGCCGACGTGAAGCGCCCGGGGCGGGACGTGACACTCGTCGCGTGGAGCAAGATGGTGCACACGGCTCTCAAGGCCGCCGACGTGCTCACGGGGGAGGGGATCGAGGCCGAGGTGGTCGATCTCCGGACGCTCCGCCCGCTCGATGAGCGCGCCGTGCTCGCGTCGGTCGCGCGAACGCACCGCTGCGTCGTCGTCCAGGAGGGCTGGCCCTTCGCCGGTGTCGCCGCCGAGTTGATCGCGCTCGTTGCCCGCGAAGGGTTCGACGACCTTGATGCACCGCCGGAACGGGTGACGAATCTCGACGTCCCGATGCCCTACGCCCGGAACCTGGAGAACGTCGTCCTGCCCTCGCCCGAGCGGGTGGTGGCGACGGTGCGTCGTGTGCTCGGCCTGACGGAGGCCCCGCGCCGCCCCGCGGTGGCCGGGCGCGGACGTTAGAGGAGACGCCCCTCCCGCAGCCGATGCCGATCGAGGTCACCATGCCGAAGCTCTCCGATACGATGGAGGAGGGCAAGATCCTCCGCTGGCTCAAGCACGAGGGCGACGCGGTGGCGATCGGCGACATCCTCGCCGAGGTGGAGACCGACAAGGCCAACATGGAGCTCGAGGCGTACGACGAGGGCACGCTGGCGGAGCTCAAGGTGCCGGAGGGGGCGAGCGCGCCGGTCGGGGCGGTGATCGCGCTCCTGGCGGCGGGCGAGAAGAAGGGCACGGTCGCGAAGGCGAGCGTCCGGCAGGTTCCGGAAGAGATGCAGGTCCCCGCGGCGGGACCTCCCGAGGCGGAGCGCGAAGTCAAGCGGCCGACCATCGTGCGGCGGCCCGAGCCGGCGCAGCCCCCGGGGGCGCGAGACGGCGAACCCGTGCGGGCGTCGCCGCTGGCGCGCAAGATCGCCCGCGAGCACGACCTCGATCTCGGGGCGCTCCGGGGAACGGGGCCGGGAGGCCGCATCGTCGAGAAGGACGTCAACGCCGCACTTGCCGGGCACGAGAGGGAAGGGGGGGCAGAGCCCGCCCGCAGGCCGGCTCGTTCCGAAACCCGGCCGGCGGCGCGGGGCCGGATCGAGCTCTCCCGGATCCGGCGCACCACGGCCAAGCGTATGGGCGAGGCCAAGCGCGAGGTTCCGCACTTCTACGCCTCGGCCGAGATCGCGATGGACGAGGCGGTGCGCCTGAAGGAGGGTCTGGCGGCGCAGGGTGGCGACTACGCGGTCATCACCTTCACGCACCTCGTCCTGAAGGCTGTCGGTCTCGCCCTCGCCCGCGTGCCGGAGGTGAACGCCGCCTACGACGGCGACGCGATCGTGCTGCACGACGCGGTGAACGTCGGCATGGCCACCTCGGTGGACGATGGCCTGGTGGTGCCCGTGCTGCACCACTGCGATCGGGAGCCACTGGCCGCGATCATCCGGCAGGCCCGGGGACTGGTCGAGCGGGCCCGGGCCGGGCGCTTCGGAGGCGACGACCTGTCGGGCGGGACGTTCACCGTCTCGAATCTCGGGATGTTCCCGGTGTCGGAGTTCGCCGCGGTCATCAATCCGCCGCAGGCGGCCATCCTCGCCGTCGGCACGATCCGCGAGTCGGCGATGGTGCGGGACGGGAACGTCGTCGCCGGCCGGGCGATGACGGTCACGCTCTCCTGCGACCACCGGATCATCGACGGGGTGCTCGCCGGTCGATTCCTGCGCGAGCTGAAGGCGCTCCTCGAGCAGCCGCTCGCGCTCATCCTCTGATCGCGCTCGCACCTCATGCCCGAGTACGACCTCATCGTCCTGGGCGCCGGGCCGGGCGGCTACGTGGCCGCCGTCCGTGCCGCGCAGCTCGGGCTCCGGACCGCCGTGGTCGAGCGTGACAAGCCCGGCGGCATCTGCGGCAACTGGGGCTGCATCCCCTCCAAGGCGATTCTGAGCGACGCGGTGCTCTTCGCCGAGCTGAAGCTCGGTGCCCAGCGCGGCATCCTGGCGGACAACGTCCGGGCCGACTTCGGCCGCGTGATCGACCGCAGCCGTGAGGTCGCGGATCGCCAGGCGAAGGGCGTCGAGTTCCTCTTCAAGAAAAACAAGGTCGCGTACGTCCAGGCCTCCGGTCGGCTGACGCCCGGGGGCGTGCTGGTCACGACGACGAGTGGCCAGACGGAACGTCTCGCGGCGCGCCACGTCCTCCTGGCGACCGGCAGCGCCGAGCGGACGCTCCCGGGTCTCGAGATCGACGGCGCCGTCGTGCTGACGAGCCGGGAGGCGCTCGCCCGGCGGGAGCTCCCGGCGTCGGTCGCGATCATCGGCGGCGGGGCTGTCGGGGTGGAGTTCGCCTACATCTACGCCAGCTTCGGCGCACGGGTGACGGTCGTGGAGATGGCCGGGACCCTCCTTCCCGGCATGGACCCCGACCTCGGCCGCGAGCTCGAGCGGGCGTTCCGGCGCCAGGGTATCGAGGTCCTGACCGGGCACCGCTACGAGCGCCTGGAGAGGAAGCCTCCGGGGGCCGAGGTGGTGGTGGTGGGGCCCGCCGGCCCGCGCACGCTCGTCACGGCGAGCGTCCTCGTCGCGGTCGGCCGGTTGCCGCTCTCGGGTGATCTCGGGCTTGAGGAGGCGGCGGTCCAGACACGCGGCGGGTTCGTCGTCGTCGACCCCCACATGCGGACGAGCGCCGACGGCGTCTATGCGATCGGCGACCTGGTCGGTCCGCTCCTCCTCGCCCACGCCGCCTCGGAGCAGGGCGTGATCGCCGTCGAGGCGATGGCGAGCCAGGGAGCGAACGGCAGGGAGGTCGACCCCACCCGGGTACCGATCTGCATCTACTGCCTGCCCGAAGTGGCGGCCGTCGGATTGACCGAGGTCGAGGCGCGGAGTCGAGGCTACGAGGTCCGGGTCGGGAAGTTCCCCTTCCGCGCCCTCGGGAAAGCGATGGCGTCCGGGCACACCGAGGGGTTCGTCAAGATCGTCAGCGAGGAGCGGTATCGCGCGGTGCTCGGGGTGCACATGATCGGCGCCGGGGTCACGGAGCTCATCGCCGAGGCTGGCCTCGCGCGGAGCCTCGAGGCGACGACGACCGAGCTCGTCGGGACGATCCATGCCCATCCGACCCTGGCCGAAGCGTTCCGCGAGGCGGCGCTCGACGCCGAGGGTCGAGCGATAAACGCGTGATGTTCGTACCCACGGAGCATCGCGATCCGGCGCGCTTGCACACACTCGGGACGGCAGGCAAGCATCGAGCCACGGCACGGATGCAGCTCGAGATCGGGATCGCGGGGCGGGTGGACTACCAGCAGGCGCTCGTCTGGCAGGAAGCGCTCGTCGCTCGGCGGCTGGCCGGTGGACCCGATGCCTTGGTGCTGCTCCAGCACCCCCCGGTGTACACCCTCGGGCGCGGTGGCGATCCCCGCCACCTCGGTGGTGCCGCGACGACCGGCGTCCCCATCGTCCGCGCCCAGCGTGGCGGTCAGGCCACGTACCACGGCCCCGGGCAGCTCGTCGGCTATCCCGTCCTCGGGCTCCGCGACATCCGCCCCGACGTGGGCTGGTATGTCCGCGCCCTGGAGGAGGTGCTCATCGGGGTGGTCGGGGATCTCGGCATCCCGGCCGGTCGGCGGCCCGGGCTCCCGGGGGTGTGGTGCGACGGTTGCAAGATCGCCTCCGTCGGCGTGGCGATCAGGCGCTGGGTGACATGGCACGGGTTCGCGCTGAACGTCGGAAAGGACCTGAGCGGCTTCGCCGCGATCACCCCGTGCGGGATCACGGGCGTCGAGATGACCTCGATCGAGGGTGAGGGTGGCCCGGGTGACGTTCGTGCGGTCATCCCGTTCGTGGTCTCACGTTTCGTGTCGGTGTTTGGATACGCGGGATGGCGATCGCTCGAGGAATCGCTCCCGGAGGCGATCGCGTGAGCGCGGCGGTGGTGAGGCGCCTTCCGCCCTGGCTCAAGGTGCGAGCTCCGGGCGGCGCTGGCTTCGCCGAGACGATGGCGACGGTGAAGGAGCTCGGGCTGCACACCGTCTGCCAGGAAGCGCGATGTCCGAATATCGGTGAATGTTGGGGGCACAAGACCGCGACTTTCATGCTCCTCGGCGACACGTGCACCCGGAACTGCTCGTTCTGTGCCGTCACTCATGGACGACCACTGGCCGTCGACCCGGCTGAGCCGGTGCGCGTCGCCGAGGCCATCGCGCGTCTTGGTCTCCGCCACGTCGTCGTCACTTCCGTCAACCGTGACGATCTCTCCGACGGCGGCGCCGCGCACTTCGCCGCGACCGCTAGTGCGATAAGGCACCGGCTTCCCGACTGCCGCGTCGAGGTGCTCGTCCCCGATTTCCAGGGCGACCTCCGAGCGGTCGAGACCGTTGCCGCGGCACCGATCGACATCTTCAACCACAACCTCGAGACGGTCCCTCGTCTGTACAAACGTGTGCGCCCGGGCGCGCGCTACGAGCGGTCGCTCGGTGTCCTGGCGCACGCGCGATCGGCCCGGCCGGGACTGCTCACCAAGGCCGGGCTGATGCTCGGGCTCGGTGAGTCCGATGATGAGCTGATCAGTGTTTTCGAAGACTTACGCCGCGTGGGCTGCGATGTTCTGACCCTCGGTCAGTACCTCAGGCCGTCACCGGCACATCTACCCGTCGAGCACTACGTGCGCCCGGAGCAGTTCGCGGTGCTCCGGGAGCAGGCCCTCCGGGTGGGTTTCCGGCACGTGGAGGCGGGTCCGCTGGTGCGAAGCTCCTATCACGCCTGGTCCCACGTACCTGCTAAAAACTTGTAAAAGTAGCGGTTTCGGGGGCCCGGAAATATTGCCAGGGTCCGACTTTTGCACTACCGTGCCTTCCGTCCGGTGGCGTGGTGGATGGTTGGGTGGAACGGAGGGCCGCGATGTTGAAGCTGTACGATTACCCAGATTGCCCCTTCTGTCAGAAGGTGCGTGTGGTGCTCGCTGAGAAGGACCTCGAGTACGAGAAGATCTTCGTCGACTTGCGCAAGCAGGAGCAGAAGCTGCCTGATTTCCTTCGCCTAAATCCCTACGGGAAGGTGCCGGTGCTGGTCGACGAGGACGAGGTCATCTACGACTCGACCATAATCGACGAATACTTGGAGGAAGAATATCCCCTGCCACGCCTCATGCCGGAGGATTCTCAGGGACGCGGTCGCGTCCGCATGCTGGAGGATTACTGCGACAATTCCTTCATCCCCCCGACGACGATGCTCCTGGCACAGGTGCGCAAGACCGAGGGGGAACGCGACCCCCAGCGCGTCGATCAGGCGCGCGAGGAGCTGCGGCGTGCGCTCTACTTCCTCCGTGACCGGCTGGGAGCGCAGACATTCCTCTGCGGGAGCGAATTCACGCTCGCCGACGCCGCCTTCGCACCGCGCATCATGGTGCTCGGGCGCCTCGGCATCGAGCTCGAACCGGCGCTCGCCTCGGTACAGACCTGGATCGATCGTATCCGCGCCCGTCCGAGCGTACGCAGCCTCGGCCTGTAACTCCCCCCTCGCCCCGGTTGCCCGGGACGCAGGTGGCCTTGCAGAGACGGCGGTCCGACGATCGCCGCCTCGTGGCGTGAACCCGCGATGACCCTGCCCGATGTCATTCCGGTTTTCCCGCTTCCGAACGTCGTCTTCTTTCCTCGCATGCCCTTGCCGCTGCACATCTTCGAGCCCCGCTACCGGGCGATGGTGCGCGACGCTGCGCAGGGCGCGAGGTTGATCGGCATGGTGCTCCTGCGCGACGATTGGGAACGAGACTATCAAGGCAATCCGCCCATCTTCGCCACCGGTACGGTGGGAGAGATGGTACGGGTCGAAGAGCTCGCCGACGGGCGTTTCAACATCGTTCTCCGCGGCATCCGCGAGTATGCGATCGTACGGGAGCTGGCCCGGGCACCGTACCGCGAGGCGGTGGTGACCTGGCGGGACCCCGAAGGGCAGCCGCTGCCCGCCGGTATGCGCCAGGCCATCACGGAGCTCGTGCGTCGCTACGTGGAGCGCCTGGGTCGCGACGCCACCCCGGAGCGCCTCGTCCCCCGCAGCGTGGACGACGAGACCTTCGTCAACTTCCTCGCGCAGCACCTCGACGTCTCCGTGCTCGAGAAGCAGGCGCTGCTCGAGGCCCCGAGCCTCACCGAGCGAGGGCGACGGCTGGTGGATGTGCTGGAGTTCCGTCTCGAGGAGCTCCGGATGCAGGTCGGAAGCTCGTCGCGAGGACATTGACCATTGGACCTGTCGCCGGTTGACAGAGGGCAGAGCGCCGAAGATAGTTCGTGGGCGTGGCTGAGGTTACGTCCCGTCCGCGGTTGACGCTGGCCGAGCGGCTCTACCTGCCGCAGGTGGTGCAGGGGCTCGCCGTCACGACGCGCCACTTCGCCGTCAACATGACGCTGCACGTGCTGCACGTCTTCGGGCTCGCGCGCGCGCGTCGCGCGGCCGTGACGGTGCAGTATCCGGAGGAGCGGAAAGTCTACTCCGAGGGTTACCGAGGGGCGCATCGCCTGACGCTAAAACCCGATGGCTCGGTACGCTGCACGGCCTGCTTCCTCTGCGCAACCGCCTGCCCTGCCAAGTGCATCAACATTGAAGCCGGGGAGCACCCCGATCCGGCGGTCGAGAAGTACCCGATGCGTTACGAGATCGACACGCTCCAGTGCATCTATTGTGGGATGTGCGTCGAAGCGTGCCCGTGTGACGCGATCCGCATGGATACCTTCGTGCATCCACGCATCTGGGGCTATCAGCGCGAGGACTTCGTCGAGACGAAGGCGGTGCTGATGGAGCGCTCGCGGGTCCTCCAGGCACGCGGGCGGGATGCGCTCATGGACGATCTCCAGCGGGCTTACCGGGAGGAAGAAGAGGGTATCGTGCACCCGTCTCCGGCGAATCCCGTCCGGACGTGATCCTGCTCACGCTCTGGCGCCGCGGACTGCTCGGGCGCATCGATCGTGAGAAGCTCGTTCACTTCCTCGGCTTCAGCGAGGACGCGCTCGCCCTCTCGCGTCAGTATCCGATGTGGCGCATACTGGGCGTCGTGCGCCTGCTCGTCGATCCGCGTTACGCGCGGGCCGTGGGGCGCTGGCTCGAGTATCGGATGAACCTCTTCGACGGGGCCGAGGGCTGAGCGATGGCGAAGACGTACAAGCAGGTGATGGAGGAGGCACGGCAGCTCGTGCCCGAGGTGTCGCCCGACGACGTGAGGGCTCGCCTCGACCACGGCGAGCGGCCGGTGCTGCTCGACGTACGGGAGCGGGAGGAGTTCCGCCAGGGCTTCGTGCCCGGCGCCGTTTCCCTGCCGCGCGGCTTCCTCGAGATGCGGGTCGAAGAGACGGTGCCGGCAAAGGACACGCCGATCGTGGCCTACTGCGGCGGCGGAACGCGGTCCCTGCTCGCGGGGCGCATCCTGAAGGAGCTCGGCTACACGAACGTCGTCTCGATGCGGGGGGGCTTCACGAGCTGGAAGAACCAGGGTCTCCCGATCACCGAGCAGCGACAGTTCACGGCCGAGCAGCAGATCCGCTACAGCCGCCACTTTCTCCTGCCCGAGGTAGGTGAGGCGGGGCAGGCGAAGCTCCTCGACGCCAAGGTTCTGTGCATCGGCGCGGGGGGGCTCGGGTCGCCGGTGGCCTTCTACCTCGCGGCGGCGGGGGTCGGCACGATCGGCATCGTCGACATGGACGTGGTCGACCTCTCGAATCTGCAGCGTCAGATCCTCCACACCAACGACCGGATCGGGATGCCGAAGACCGAATCGGCCCGCCTGACCCTCCAGGCCCTCAACCCCGACGTGAAGGTGGTCGAGTTCCGGGAGCACCTCTCCTCCGAGAACGCGTTCCGCATCTTCGAGCAGTTCGACATCATCGTGAACGGCTGCGACAACTTCCCCACCCGCTACCTCGCCAACGATGCGGCCGTGATGCTGAAGAAGCCGCTCGTCGATGGGGCGATCTGGCAATTCGAAGGCCAGGCGACCGTGTTCCATCCGCCCGCGGGGCCTTGCTACCGCTGCCTCTTCCCCGAGCCCCCGCCGCCGGGATCGGTGCCCTCCTGCGCGGAGGCCGGTGTCCTCGGCGTCCTGCCGGGCATCGTAGGGTGCGTTCAGGCTCTCGAGGCGATCAAGCTCATCCTCGGTCAGGGGACGCCTCTCATCGGCCGGATGATGCATTTCGACACGCTGGCGAGCGAGGTGCGCCTCCTCCGCCTGCGGCGCGATCCGAAGTGTGCCGTGTGCGGGGAGCATCCGACGGTGACGCGGCTCATCGACTACGAGATGTTCTGCGGGCTCGGGGGCGAGAATGGGGCCGGCGGAACCGCCAGCCACTCCCTGGCTCCGGCCACGACCTCGTCGGCCGCCTGACGTAGACCGTATGAGCGGCACCCCGACGCGCATCGAAGAGGTCGCGCGCCTGAAGCCGATCGTCCGGAAGATGCGCGAGCACGTGATCCGCATGATCACGGCGGCGGGGTCCGGGCATCCGGGCGGCTCGCTCTCCGCGGCGGAGATCGTGGCCACGCTCTTCTTCCACACCCTCCGCCGCCGCCCGGGTGATCCCACGTGGGCGGACCGTGATCGGTTCGTGATCTCGAAAGGCCACGGCGTGCCGATCGTGTACGCAGCCCTGGCCGAAGCCGGGGAGCTGCCCGTCGAGGAGCTTGCGAGCCTCCGGAAGCTCGGCAGCCGGCTCCAGGGACACCCCGATCGGGTGCTCCTCCCTTGGGTCGAGGCGGCCACGGGATCGCTCGGACAGGGACTTTCCCTCGCGCTCGGGATGGCGTTGGCGAGCCGGCTCGACGGCGACCGCTATCGCGTCTTCTGTCTGCTGGGTGACGGGGAGACGCAGGCGGGTCAGGTGTGGGAGGCGGCGATGGCGGCCGGCAAGTACCAGCCCGCGAATTTGGTCGTCATCCTCGACTACAACAAGGTCCAGCTCGACGGGCCGGTGCACGAGATCATGGACCTCGAGCCGCTCGCCGAGAAATGGCGGAGCTTCAACTGGAAGGTGCGCGAGATCGCGGACGGTAACGATCTGGGTCTGGTGATCGAGGCGCTCGACGAGAGCGGACGCGGCGGGGGGCCATGGATGCTGATCGCCCACACCGTGAAGGGCAAAGGCGTCTCCTTCATGGAGGGCAAGGCAGCCTGGCACGGCAAGGCCCCGACGCCCGAGGAGGCGAAGCGGGCACTCGAGGAGATCGCGGCCCATGGCTGAGGCGACCCGCGCCGCGTTCGGCCGGGCTCTCGTTCGGGTCGGGGGTACCGAGGACCGGATCGTCGTGCTCGACGCCGATCTCGCGAGCTCGACCTGCACGAAGCCCTTCGCGGACAAGTACCCCGAGCGTTTCTTCGAGGTCGGCATCGCCGAGGGCAACATGGTGGGTGTCGCCGCCGGGCTGGCCCTAGCCGGGAAGATCCCGTTCGCCGCGAGCTTCGCCTGCTTCCTCGCGGGTCGCTTCGAGCAAATCCGGGTCTCGGTCGCCTACAACCGCGCCAACGTGAAGCTGGTCGGGACCCATGCCGGCATCGGCATCGGCGAGGACGGCTACAGCCAGATGGGGCTCGAGGACGTGGCGCTCATGCGGACGCTGCCGAACCTCGTCGTCGTGCAACCGGCCGACGGGGTCGAGGCGGAGGCCGCCGTCGAGCACCTCGTCCGGCACGAGGGGCCGGCCTACCTCCGGCTCACGCGGCAAAAGGTCGCCGACGTCTCTCCCGCGGGCTATCGCTTCGAATTCGGCAGGGCGGTGGTGCTGCGTGAGGGACGGCACCTCGCGATCGCTGCCTCGGGAGCCGTGGTGGGCCACGCGCTCGTGGCCGCCGACGCTCTCGCGGGGGAGGGGATCGAGGCCGCAGTCCTGAACGTGCACACCTTGAAGCCGATCGATGCGGCGAGGCTCACGGAGTGGGGCGCCCGCACCGGCGCCGTTCTCACCGTCGAGGATCACGGCATCGTCGGCGGGCTCGGCAGCGCGGTGAGCGAAGCCCTCTCGGAGACGGGCATCCCGGTCCGGTGCCACGGCGTGCGCGACTTCGGCGAGTCGGGGACCGGGGACGCCCTCTACGCGAAGCACGGTCTCGACGCGCCCGGCATCGCGGCGGTCGCGCGGCGGTTCGTCGCCGACCTCGCCCACCCGCGCGAGCGCGGGCACGCGACGGGAACGCGTCGCGGGGCCTGAAGCCGCTCCCCGATCGCGCACCCCGTGCTGCGCCCTGCATGCCTGCCGCATCGGGCACCCCTGCGGTGTCCCCATGCCTGGCAACATGCGCTTCGCCGTGGCATCGGACTTGCTCCCGTCCTTCTCTTGTCCGAGCGAGAACGGGGGCCCCGGCGCTTCACGCCCTCCATACCGCCGCATCGTAGCAGCCGTCGTCAGGTTGAAATCCCCTCAGACCGCAGTACCGGGCGCCGGGGCTCCGGTCCTCATCGGGCACGCTCGAAGCGAGCGTAGTACGCGCCAGCTCGGGCGTACTTGCGCTCGTAGTGCGTCGTGGGCCGCCCGGCGGGCGGCTCCGCCCCCGCGCTGCGGACGAGGCCAGCGCGCGTGAGCTCCGCGACGAAGGCGGCGAGCAGCGGAGCGAGGTCGGTGAGCACGTGAATCCGCCCGTGCTCGACCAGCGTCCGAAGAAGATGCCCGGCGAGGTCCGGTGCGGCGAGGCGGCGGCCGCGGTGGCGCGTCTTCGGCCAGGGGTCAGGGAAGTAGATGTAGTAGGCCGCGACCGAGGCGTCGGGCACCAGCCGCCCGACGATGCAGCGCGCGTCGCCCGCTACGATCCGGACGTTGGCCAGCCCGCGTGCCGCGGCGACGCCCGACAGCGTCTCGGCCCTACGGGTATCGTGCTCGATGCCGAAGAAGTTGGTGCCGGGCCGTGTGGTCGCGGCGGCCAGGAGCGTTTCCCCCCGTCCGGGCCCGATCTCCACCTCGACGGGGCGATCGTTCCCGAAGACGGCGGGCCAGTCGACGGGTGTGAGATCGTCGATCCGGTCCCGAGCTGACGAGCCGTTCCTCAGGGGGAATCTGGTGGCGGGGAGGCACCCTCGGCCTTGAAGAGGCCTCCCGAGCTTCCCGCTGTGGGCGTGTCCTTGAGGACGTTGCGG
>Ga0066659_10000212_pt1 | contig 18822 bp, 14 predicted proteins | sample GraSoiAngelo_108_FD_75176 | JGI IMG/M metagenome (GOLD analysis project Ga0066659, IMG submission 75176) | Grasslands soil microbial communities from the Angelo Coastal Reserve, California, USA - 14_0903_09_40cm | ecosystem: Environmental > Terrestrial > Soil > Grasslands | place: USA... | reverse complement strand
AGAATTTGTAAAGCCATCTGGCGGTAGCCACCTGCGGTTGCACTGTCCTTTGGCCCAAGAACGTCAATCAGATGGTGCGGAATCCCCCGACGTTCGGCGAGAGTGGGCTTGGCCGTGCCAATATCAAAGCTGCGATAAAGCTGCGTCGAATCGCAGGCCACCACTTCCCCGCCGAGCTGCTCCGCGAGCTTCACGCCAAGCGCCGACTTTCCCGAAGCCGTCGGACCGACGATGGCCACGAGAGGCGGGAGCGTCTTGTTTTCGCTCATCGAAAGAGGAGGTGCCGTGCGCGAACAAAAAGAAAAATGAGCAGGAAAAGTGCGAGGAGAAGACTGCCAAGAATCTGCTGGCGCTGAATTTTCACTGGTAAGCGGCTTCGATGGGCAAATTGTATAGGAAATAAAAACGCAGCTCGATGTACGGTCCACTGAAAGCCGGGGGGAGCGGTTCGAATGGATTCGAAGAGCGAATAGCCGACACCGCCGCGCGGTCGAGCGGCTCTTTTCCGGAGCCCATCAGCCGCACCGGCTCCCCGTCAGGCACGCTGCCATTCTTCATAATGCGGAATTGCAGGGCCACGCGGCCGCGGTCGCCGAGCATGGCGGACTCCGGCATCACCGCGTACCAATTCCGTCGCACCGCGGCGATGACGCGCGCCATGTAATCACTGAAATCGACACCTTCCGTAGGCGTGAGAATTTCATAACCATTGCCGTAACTGCCGCCGCCACCTTGTGCACCGCCCCCGCCAGGCGCGCCGCCCGACCTCGGCATAGGGCCAATCACGGCGCCGGAACGGCCACCCGCAGAGGGACTCCTCGCGGCATCGCGGATCGTATCCTGGAGCGATCGGCTGGTCGAATTCTTCGGCAAAATCAACCCTCGCTGCGGCTGCGGTGCATCCGGAGCTTCAAGTCTAAGTGCAGGCTTTGGTGCATCAGTCTTGGGCAAAGGGGCGCTGGGTTGCGGCTCCGGCTGAACATCGTTCAGCTTGGGCACAGGTGCGTTGGGCAACTCCTTTACTGGACGTTCCGGCTGCGGCGCGGGCGTGGGAGCGATCGGCGGCGCAACTTCGCGCAGTACGCGCGGATCAACATGCACTTTTGGCACGGGCTGAACCGGCCGAGTAGACGGAGTAGCCGGCTTCAACGATTCAAGCGCACCTAGAGGAAGGAGCACTGTCAGTTGCCTTTGCGCGAGCTCTATTTCGGCTTGCGTCGGCTCGTGCGGCGGAAAGAGTTTCGATTGGAATAGCAGAACAATGAACAGGAGAACGTGAAACGCGATGGAAGACAATCGAGTAGTGAGCTGCCACTTGGCCTTCTCTTCTGCGTGCTCGGGGACAATCAGGTGAACTTCCCCAGTGCTAAAAATGTCGGGGCCGACAAGGTCTTCCGGAACATGCAGCGGATGCACGCTCATTTCCGGCGGCGCGGAACCAACAGGCACAGCGATTCGCTCGTCGAGGTCTGTCGGTTGTACCGGCGTTGAAAAATCCTCCCTGACGCCGTAAGCTTTGCGATTCACATCGCGGGGCACAACTACCCGCGCGGCAATGGATTCGAGCGGCAGATTCGTGGGGATCGCGGAGTTCCCGTTCAAGTGCACGATGGGCAGCATGGCCGGCACCAGCGTGCGTTCGTCCATGGTGGTGGGACGGCGGCGCTGCGTTGGCGCATCCACCGCCGCGGGCGGACGAGCATCGATCGGTACCAGAATCCGTGAAATCATCTTGTTTTGTCTTGAGTAGCGAATGAGCCTATTTGGACGCGCGCAGCGTGCTCTTGGATGCTTGCCATGACGCGGCTGGCCAATTCGAGCGCCGCTCTCCCCGCTGCCCCATTGGTGCGCGGCTCCCTGCGCGACCGCGAGGCAGCGACGAACGCTTCGAGCTCCGCATGCAGCGGCTCAACCGCAGGCGCGTTCAGCTTCTCAAATCCAAACTCGGGCTGCGGGCCGGGCTTCTTCACACCAATGCGCAGGGCGTCGCGACGGGCATAATCCAGCGAAATGTACTCATGCTGCTGGAAAAAGCGCATCTTGCGCACGCGTTCCGTGGAAACCCGGCTGGCAGTGACATTGGCGACCGCTCCTCCGGCAAATTCCAGCCGCGCATGAGCGATGTCCACTTTTTCCGTGAGCACGGGGATCCCGACGGCCTTGACTTCGACCACCGGTTCATTGACCATCGCCAGCAAAATGTCCAGGTCGTGAATCATTAAGTCGTAGATCACGTCCACATCCAGCCTGCGCGGCGTAAAAACGCCCAACCGGTGCACCTCAAAAAACAAGGGGTGGTTCAGGATCGGCTCAACCGCAATCACGGCAGGATTGAATCGTTCGACGTGGCCCACCTGGAGAATCCGTCCGTTTTTTTTTGCAGCATGGAGCAAGGCATCGGCCTCCGACAGATTCACAGCCATAGGCTTCTCAACGAGAACGTCGAGCCCCATTTGCAGAAGCCGGCAGCCTACTTCCGCGTGCGCGACTGTCGGAACGGCCACGCTCGCAGCATCCGCGCGTCGGAGCAATTCCTCTAGTCTCGTCAAGACTAGAGTCTGGAATTCTGCGGCGACAGTAGCGGCACGCTCGGGATTCTCGTCGAAGACTCCCACGAGCTCCACGCCATCCAGTTCGCGGTACACACGCGCGTGGTTGCGCCCAAATTCGCCTGTGCCCACAACGGCGACACGGATCTTCTTCGATTCTCCCGCCGCCGGACTCATGCTTTGTAAATTCCCTTCAAAGCCTCTTTAGGTTCCGGCATAACGAGTGGCGGAAAAGCCTGAATCGCTATTCCGGCTCCATCCGCCAGTTCGATCAGTTTTGCCCGGTCAAAAAGAAGTGTCCGCCCCGCATCCACCGCAAGAGCGGTCGCACCGGCGGCCCTCATTTGTTCGATGGTTGGCAACCCAACCACGGGTACGTCAAAACGCATATCCTGTTCTGGTTTGCTAACCTTAATTACGACCAGGGGCTTTCCTTCCGTAATGCGAGCCGCGCGAGCGATGGTTTTGTCTGTGCCTTCCATCGCTTCCACCGCCACGCAAGCGCGATCCGCAATCACAACTGTTTGTCCGATGTCCATGCTTGCAATGCGCCTGGCCACTCCGAGTCCATACGCAATGTCTTCCGCTTCATGCTCGTTCGGAGCACGCCGCGTAAGCACGCCAGGGTCAGGCACCAAGGGCTTCAGGAACAGGGTCGAATCCACCAGGCGAATCCCTTCGTCCTCCAGAACGCGCGCGACTGCGCCGATTAGCGCATCCGTATTTTTCCGCGGCAGCGAAAACAGCAGTTTCGCCAGTTTCCAGTCAGGACGGATGGCACTGAAAATCTTGTTGTGTTTCACTTGCCCAGCCATGACCGCCTGCTTCACGCCTTCCTGGTGCATCAAGTCGATGGTTTTGCTTAATTCGCCGAGGCTTACCCAATGTAGTCGTTTGGCAATTTTTTCCAGCTCCACGGAGGCCTCTTCCTTCAGCGCGATTACCGCCATTTCGATTCCCTGGCTGCGCGCACCTTCCAGCACAAGGAAGGGAAACCGGCCGTTTCCCGCGATGAGTCCCCAGCCGGTCGTGTTGGTGTTAGGCTCCAGCATGAAATCAGCGGCCAAGCTTTACTTCACGATGCCGCGCTCCGCGCTCTCGATAAACTTGATCAATTCCCGCACGTCCGCGGAATCGCCTAGCGATTCCCGCATCTCGGCAAGAGCCTGCGAGGTATTCAGCTTCGCGCGCAATAGCAAACGATAAGCACGCTTCAAAGCCTGTAACCGTTCGGGCGAAAATCCTTTGCGTTCCAGCCCGATCGCGTTGATGCCAAAGCTTTTCGTCTCGCGCTCGGTAACGATTTTGGAAAACGGCGGGACGTCCTGGGTAATCACCGTTGAGGCGCCGATATAGGCGTAACGTCCGATCCGGCAGAACTGGTGTACCGGGCAAAACGCGCCAATCGTCGCGAAATCTTCCACGGTGACGTGACCCGCGAGGGTTGCGCCGTTCACAAACAGTGTGCTGCTGCCTACCTGGCAATCATGGCCGATGTGCGCGTACGAAAGGAAAAAATTCTCGTTACCAATGGAGGTTCGGCCTCCGCCTTTTTGCGTGCCGCGGCTTACCGTCACGTATTCGCGGAAAATATTGCCGTCACCGGCAACCAGTTCGGTGCGTTCACCGCGAAAGGTGTAATCCTGCGGGTCGCCCCCGACGACGCTGAAGGCGTGAAAAACGTTGGTCTTTCCGAATTTCGACGGCCCTTGCACCACCGCATGGGAGTGCAGCACGCAACCTTCGCCCAATTCCACATCTTCGCCAACCATCGCGTAGGGGCCAATCTTGACGCCTTTGCCAAGTTTCGCGCCCGGCGCCACGGCGGCTTGCGGGTGAATCTCGTGCATCTTCATTTCGCGGATTTTTCCGCCTTCGCGACAGCTTCGCGGTCCACCATCTTGCACATCAGTGTTGCTTCTGCGGCCAATTGCCCGTTCACCGTTGCTTTGCCTTCCAGCTTGCAGAAATCGCCGCGCCACGAAAGCACATTCATCTCCACTTTCAATTGGTCACCGGGCACCACCGGCCGGCGGAATCGCGCTCCATCCACGGCCACAAAGTAAAGCAGCTTCTTCTCCCGGTCGGGAACTTCCTGCAGCAACAGTAATCCGCCGGTTTGCGCCATGGATTCGATAATCAGCACGCCGGGCATGACCGGCGCTCCCGGGAAATGCCCTTGAAAATGCGATTCGTTAATCGACACGTTTTTCACGCCCACGATGCGCTTCAACCTATCGATTTCCAGGATGGCGTCCACCATCAGAAAGGGATAGCGGTGCGGCAGAATTTTCTGAATTCCCACAGCGTCCAATATCATTCGCGTTTCCCCGTCTCGCCGCACACCCGTTCGGCGGCGTTTAGCTCTTCCCCGGTAAACTTCTAATTATATGCGAAGCCCTGCCCTCCGCGATATGCGCTCTTCGAGGTCATCGCGCTCTGGCCGAGAATGCGCCATCAGACTCCGGCTCCTCCCCTTCGAGGCGCTGGATTTTGCGAGATTGCCCTGATGGCGGTGCGTTGTTAGCATGTCCGCACCATGCCAGATTCGAATTCGGCCAAAGAAATCCTGTGTTTCTTGAAACCGCGTCTGCCGCAAATGCTTGCGACACTGCGCCGGTTCGTGACTGCGGAATCCCCCAGCTTGGAAAAAGCCGCTGCCGATCGCTGCTGCGGCATCATCGGCAAAGAATGGAGTAAGCACGGCACATGCGTGGAACGAATCGCGCAAAAGCATCGAGGCGATCTTCTTCGCATTACTTACGCGTCAGGCAAGTCTCGCCCTTCGGGCCAACTACTCGTGTTAGGCCACTACGATACGGTCTATTCGAGTGGAACACTCGCCAAAATGCCTTTTCGCGTAAGAGGCGGCAAGGCCTATGGACCGGGCATCTTCGATATGAAGACTGGAATTGTGCAAGCGCTTTTCGCGTTGCAAGCCCTTCAGCATTTGCGGCGGCAACTTCCCAAACGCCTCGTTTTCCTTTGGACTTCTGATGAGGAGATCGGCAGCGAATCTTCGCGGAGGTATTTCGAAGCGGAAGCGCGTCGCAGTGACGCCGTTTTGGTCCTCGAACCCTCTTTTGGCCCGCGCGGGCTGCTGAAGACGGCGCGCAAGGGCGTCGGTGAAGCCGAGTTGATCGTGCATGGCCGCGCTTCGCACGCGGGTCTTGCTCCAGAGGAAGGCATCAACGCCATTCACGAACTGGCGCGGCAACTCACGCGCATCGAGAAGTGGAACGATCCTTGCCGTGGCGTCACGATCAACGCCGGCATCCTTGAAGGCGGCACGCGCACCAATGTAATCCCTGAACGCGCTCGCGCGGTCCTCGATCTCCGCGCGCTTCGCGTTTCCGACATGCGCAGCCTCGAAGTACGCCTGCACGGCTTGCGCGCGATTCAAACCGGCGCCCGGCTTGAAATGACCGGCGGCTTCGACCGGCCCCCGCTCGAACGTAGAATGAGCGCCGCTCTTTTCGCGCGCGCCCAATTGCTCGCCAAGGAAATGAATCTTCCTCTGGGCGAATGCGCCGCCGGTGGCGGTTCCGACGGAAATTTTACTGCCGCGCTCGGCGTCCCCACGCTGGACGGCCTCGGAGCCGTCGGCGACGGAGCACATTCCTCGCGCGAGCACGTGCTCATCAACGCCATACCCGTCCGGGCCGCACTCCTTGCCGCGCTTCTTGCCACGCTCTAACGCCACGGAATTTGGTGGTAACAGAGCAAACCACAGCACCAAATAGCTCAGCGCCCGTAGCTTTTCCTTAGATAATCAGCCGTGGATTGCATCAAATCGTTGTAATCACTGTGCAGCACTTCGCGCAGCGCGGTTTCAGTGGGCATTCCCGCTCCGATGCGGTCGAGGATTCTTTCAATATCCACCATCCCGCCGGTCGCCACGATGTATTCGATGTTCGCCAACGCCCAGCCATACGCATATCTCGCCGTATCACCGTTCATGTGCAGCCACGACCCTTCCAGCCGGCTGAGCGGGATGGCATGTCCTGCGTTGAAAATCTGCAGAAGGACCGCGCCATTTTCTCCACTGCGCTGGCCCTCCATCCATTGCGCCAGTCCTTCCTGAATCCAGGTTGGCGCCTGAATCGCGCAGCTGGCCGCCAGCCCGATGCAAGCGCTGCGCGTTTTCTGCGCGATGAAGCTGTGGGTCAGCTCATGTCTGAGGACGCGCGACAGTTCCGCGTCGACGGCCGCAAGACCCTGCACCGGCACGCGGATGCGTCCATCGTTCAGCGCGCCCGCCCACGCCGGCGCCTTGGTGATGTCGCTAAAGGCATCTTGCGTGTAGAGAATCACGCCGATCGATTCCGGCGGCGAGAAATTCAGCTCGGATTCAATCTCCGAATAGTGCCTTTCCAGTGTTCGCAGCACGTCGCGCGCCAGCGCGGGCGCAGCCGCCCCGCTGTAGCGCAGCTTGAAGTGGCTGCTCTCGTTTTCCTTGTAGCTCTCTTCTTCCGTCTTGTCAGCCAGCGCTTTGTCCAGCGCCACCTGGACTTCCTGGTCAGGACGCAGCGCCAGCGCGCGCTTCCACTCTGCGACCGCCTGGTCTAATTTGTTCAAGCCGTAATAGGCCCAGCCTTCCAGCTTCGGCACATCGGCGTTGTCCGGCGCAAACCGGCGCACACGTTCCAGGTATTCCAGGGACGCTTTAAACTCGCTCCGCCGGAGCAGAAGGTAGCCAACGTTCAGGAGGAACACCGGTTCTTCCGGCGCATAGTTCAACGCCGTTCGAGCATCGTCGAGCGCATGTTCCATGTCGCCGTGGGCAAATTCGAAATTTGAAGCCAAATGATGTCCCAGCGCCGCGCTCCGGCTGGCCTGCCGTTCTCCCGAACGAGCCGCGCTTTCCAGTTTCGCGATGTATTCGCGGTCGATCGACCCATCGTGGACCGCACCGCGTTCCACCTCGGCGCTTGCCCCGGTAGTTTTCATCGCCGGTGGAGCGATCGCTAGGTTCGCGGCATCGGCTCCCGGCGAACCGGTCATCAGCGCTCCGCTGCCCTTCTCAATATGATCGACAATAGACTTCGGCAAGCTCAATTCGCCGGCGGTGGTCAGATACTTTACCTTGTCTCCTTCTTCGACCGCGCTCAGAGCTAGAATGCGGCGGCCGTTCTTGAGCACAATCGTGTCCGCCACCGCGCGGCCGCCTAGGGAGAGGAGCGCGAGGCCGAGGAATAAAGCGCGAATTCGGCTAACTGGAATCACGTGGGGCATCTTCCCATTTTAATTCGAGGCTATAGATCTGCACCGCTTGCCTTGTTCCCTCATGCCGAATATGACTACACTTCCTTTATGAAGGTGGGGGGAGTCTTTCTCGGGCTATGGTGTCTCCTGGCGCCGGCGGCATTTCCAGATACAGATAGATCAGCACATGAATTGTATGATGCGATCAAGGCGCTGCGCGTCGATTCTGCCAACGTTTATCGCATCACTCCCGTCAATCATATCCAACTGCGTCGTGGCGAGGCTGTTCTCTCACTTGAGGAAGGGACGCTCGCTTTTTTCGCCCCGCTCGATGGACAAATCACTGGCGCTGTTTTCTCCGGGCGTGGCCATGTGCTGGCGGCCCCGCGCGATCCAGTAGAAAAACAGCAGATGGGGCGTTTTCTAGGCGCTCCCATCCTTGATCAAGAATTCATTAACGGTTATCTGCGATTCACGGACGATACTCCAACCGAACTTCTTCACCAATTTCGCGCCGCGAATCTTACGGCTCAAACGGATACATCCATTGGTGCACAATGGGATCCCGCGGCGGCTCAGCTTAACCCCAGCTACACTCTGCGCATTCTCGCTGAACGGCTGTCGGCCAGCCCCAGGCCCTGCTTTTACGCCGGGCTGGAAGGCACGGTCACGGGCCCGTTCGATGTCGTGCTTGACGCGCAGCGCGACGAGCCATTCCTTCTCGGACAACTTCACAAAGCTGGCGGTGACACTTTTTATGACGTCTGGACCTCGCACCGAGTTCCAGATATTTCTGCGCCGCCAGCGGCCTTTCGGGCATTGCACTATTCCATTGAGACCACAATTTCCTCCAATAACTCGATGGACGCCACGACGAGCGTGCGTTTGCGCGCGGAAACGGGAACGGAGCGCGTCCTCGCCTTCCAGCTCTCCCGGGCTCTGTCGATTGACACCGTTACGGGAGACCAAGGCGTCTCCCTCGCTTTCTTTCAAAATGAGGGCATGAATCTGCAAGAGCGCAGCACACGCGGCAACGACTACTTGGATGTTGTTCTTCCGCAAGCTCCTCCGCGGGATAAGGAATTCACTCTTCACTTTCACTACCGGGGCAATGTCATCCGGGACGCCGGAAACGGCGTGCTGTTCGTCGCTGCAAGAGAAAGCTGGTATCCCCATTTTGGAGATAGCGCGGAATTTTCTGGCTATGAATTCCTTCTGCGTTGGCCGCGCAAGCTTCGCCTAGTCGCCACCGGCTCCAAACTCGAACAGCATGAAGAGGGAGAATTCCGCGTGGGCCACTGGAAGGCGGAAAAGCCCATGTCCGTGGCCGGCTTTAATCTTGGCGAGTATGCTTCAGCCTCCGTTGTCTCCGGCCCTCGTTCCGTCGATGTCTATGCCAATCGTGAACTCGAAGAAGCTCTCCGCAAACGTCTTTCCGCGCAGAGCCTGGAAGCTATCGACGTCCCTTCACGGCGATTCGGTGCTGCCTCTTCGGGGCACCCGGTCGCGTCACCTCCCCCGCCCCCTCCCAGCCCGGCAGATGCGCTTAGACAACTAGGCAAGGAAATCGATTCCTCGATCCGTTTTTACGAAACGTTCAGCGGCCCTTTTCCTTTTCATAATCTCAGCGTTTCGCAGATTCCGGGAACTTTCGGGCAGGGCTGGCCCGGCCTCCTCTACGTCTCCACGTATTCCTTTCTGCCTTCGGAAGCCCAGCAGCGCGCCGGCCTGAGTACTGCCGGCCAGGAACATTACACCGAGCTGGTCCCTTATCACGAAGTAGCGCATCAATGGTGGGGCAACGTTGTCGCGTGGTCGAGCTACCGCGACCAGTGGATTAACGAGGCCATCGCGAATTATCTGGCCGTGCTATTCGCCGATACCAAGAAAAATCCGGACCACAAACTGCACCTCTGGCTGGCGCGCTACCGCCAGCAACTCGTTGAGAAATTGCCGGGCGCAAGTGAGCCGTCAGGAGACATCGGGGCCCTCACTCTCGGCGTCCGCCTCAGCTCTTCGAAGTCGCCCTCGGGCTACGAAGAGATGGTCTACAGCAAGGGCACTTGGATCGTGCACATGTTGCGCGAAATGCTGCGGCAGCCTGGTGCCGGGAATCCTGACGCGCGCTTTATCGCTCTCCTGCAAACGCTGGTGACCAAGTACGCCTACCGCGCGCTTTCTACTGATGACTTGCGGCACGAAGTGGAAGCCATCATGACTTCGGCCATGGACCTCGAAGGCGGGCATTCCATGGAATGGTTTTTCGAAGAGTGGGTGCGCGGAACCGGGACTCCGCACTATCGCGTGGAATTCACGGCTCACCACACGGAGAAAGGCTATCTGATTCGCGGAAGGCTCTTTCAGACCGGTGTGCCGCGCTCGTTTATCGCCAGCGTTCCCCTCTACGCGGCCGGCCCAGGACACGGCACGCTTCTCGGCACGGTGGTCGCGGCCGGGCCGGAGACAACGTTTCAGTTCGTCGCTACGGTCCCTCCGCACAAAATTGTCGTCGATCCCCGGATGACGCTACTCTGCACTTCGGAGTGATCGACAAGTTTTCTTTTGGAATTTCGGAATCCCCGCCGTCGCTCTCAACGTTGGTCTTCCGCTTCCGTGTCCATGACTGGCGGGATTATGGTCAGGGGAAACGAATTTCAGGGCATGGCCTTCCTAAATCGCTCCTGCATTAGTTGTTGTTCGAGGAGCGGACTATCCAGATTGAGCTCCGCTTTTCCGTCCTTCCCGACAACATAAGCGTAACCCGAGGGATCACGAGGGATGCCGCGGATCAGCCCCGCCTGAGCAAGATCACTTATGCGCGCGGGTCGCCTGCCGAAACGCTTCTCAAATTCATCGGCCAGCGCATCGAGACGTTTGCAATCTTCTTTGACCTTGAGCAACTGCATATGCGTCAGCGCATTTTTTTTGACCATGGGATCGGCGGTGGAATCGTAAATGTCCTTCCACAGGAACATCGACGTTTCAAACGATTCCCCTTCCGCCGCCACCTTAGCAGCCATGATTTTCATCCACACCAGGGCTTTGGGGTTCTTGCTTCCTTCCAGAAAAGCCGCCGAAGCCTTCTGATAATCTTTCAAATCAAAGTAGTAGACGAATCCCAGATCCTCATAGAGCCGCCAATAGTCAGGATTCGCCTGGATCCCCCGCTGAATCAATTGCACGGCCAGATCCGGCCTTCCCGCGCCCCCTGGAGCCGGCGGGCTTAGGAACATCGCACCGAACCTGTAAGCGATTACCAGATTCGGATCGAGCGTCGTAGTGATATCTAGAAGGGGCCAGAGCAATTCGAGATTCGCCTGGCCTCTCAAGTGTTTGTTTCCGTAGTATTGGACCACGCGAGTCCAGTAAATGTCCGCCAGCAGCGGCGCGTATTCCAGGCCCATCGCTTTCACGAGCCTTGGCGATCGCAGCAGGACCTCGTCGCGCTCCTCGCTGATCGATGCGCGCTGCGTGTCGATGCGGTGCTGCAGCAGCCAGATGCCTTCAAATCCAAGGGGAACAACCAGTAAGAGCAGCCACGCGATGGTTTTTTCCGATTTCATTTCAAGTTCCGCCGCGAAAACACCGCGGCCGCCGCGGTCAGAACGATCGTGCAATAAACCAACGTATACAAGGTATTTTGCAGGACCAAAGCTCCGGGAACCGCCCGCCCGTGTGCAGCCATGGCCATCACATTGAAATTCTCAAAATTCGGAAGCAGATAGGAGAGCCATTTCGTGAAGGCGGACATTGCCGGGCTCATTACCTGGACCGGCAAGTTCCTCAGCTCCTGAACGTACAAACCCACAATGTACAAACCAACGGTAAACAAGATTGCCAGCAGCGGCGTGGTAAAGCAGGAAAACAGCAGCGCCAGTGCGACGACCAGTGCCAGCTTCAGCAGTATGAAATACACCGCCACCAGCACCACGGTGTCGCTTCCGCCCAGTCCGTGCTTCACGTAGAGCATCACGAGCAGCAAACCCAGGGCCATCGCCGCTGTGTTCACCGTCAGCGTCAGCACCAGCCCCCCGAATTTTCCGAGCAGGAATTCCCATCGTCGCACCGGTTTGGCCAGCAGCGCATAGAGCGTGCGCTTGTCCATTTCCTTGGAGACCAGCGCGACACCAAGAAAAACAGAAATCAGCAGTCCGATCACCGAAATGGCGCTCAACCCAAGGCTCACGATGACGGTCTGCTCGATCCCAATCGAAATCTGTCCTACTGCCACAGACGCGGCTATCATGAGCAGCGCAAAAAACACCAGGTTGTAAAGCACCCGGTCGCGCACCGCTTCACGAAACGTGTTCAATGCCACAACGCCGGCGCGCCTCATTGCTCGCTCACCTCGACCGCCGCTCCCTGCGCGCGGTCCGCCTCCACCAGGTTCATGAAAAATTCTTCCAGCGTTGCTTTTACCTGTGACACGGATAGGATGCGCGCCCCCGCTCCTCGCAATTGTTCGATTGCCGCGTACAGCTCTTCTTCGGCCACCTGCAGACGGTATCGGTCGCCGGTACGTGTCGCCTTGGCGACCAGCGGCGCGTTGCTCGCTCCCGTCAACTCGAAAAGAATTTCCATTCCAAGCGTTTTCATGTCCACGAGCGTACCCGGCGCGCCGACCCCGCGCAGCTTGCCGCCCACAATCACGCCCACGCGGTCGCACAACATTTCCGCGTCCGAGAGAATGTGCGTGGAAAACATCACCGTCTTCCCATCCTTTTTCAATTGCAGAATAATGTCGCGCACCTCGCGCCTGCCGACCGGATCCAGTCCCGACATCGGCTCGTCCAGAATTACTACTTTCGGGTCGTGCAGGATCGCCTGCGCCAACCCTACGCGCTGCAGCATGCCTTTCGAATATTTTCGAAGTTGTATCTTTCGCGCGGTTTCGAGGCCCACCTTCTTGAGCATGCGCTCTATACGGTCCTTCCGGTCCGCCGCCGCCAGGTCGTGAAACCGCGCAAAATAGTCGAGCACTTCCGTCGCCGTCAAATAATCGTAGAAATAGGGCTGCTCGGGCAGGTAACCGATGTCCCGGTGCATCTCCACGTCGCTGATCGGCTTGCCGAGGATTCGCGCGCTCCCAGCCGTCGGGAAGATAAGCCTCATTAGGAGTTTGATAGCGGTCGATTTACCGGCGCCGTTCGGCCCGATAAAACCAAATACTTCGCCGGTCTCGACCTGCATGTTAAGCCCTTCGAGAGACGTTCTTTTCATGAGGTGCAAGAAACCGAAGGGATATTCTTTGGTCAGATTTTCAGTTTCAATCGCTGGAGCTGGCATGCCTTCATTGTTGGCAAGCCGCGCCTGACCGTCAATCCTTCAGCGCGAACCTGTGTACGGAGAGAAAATACGAAGAAGGAAACATTTCAGTCCCGCTGCGCGAAATCAGGAGTCGCTGCGGACATGCCCAATCTGGACCAACTCCGCCTGCGGCGTCGCCGGCGGCGGGACCATTGGCAAGGGCTTCAAGTTTTGCGGGTCGCGCCAGTTATCCAATATCCCCACCTGCTGCACGCAAGAAACGGTGCAACGCGGCGCACAAAACTTTTTGGTGGAGTACTCTCGGCGCCGCATCTCCGGCGTGTACTGCGCCAGGGAAATCCCTGGATACCCGCGCTGCTGCGAGCACCAATGGACCAGCCCGTCCTCGCAAATATACAGATATCGCGACCCTGAGCGGCATCGCCAGTTGTGTTCCTTCCCACGCGCCACGTTGTGCTGAAATTCGTTGAATCGGGAGAAGGACCGCTTACTGAGTGTCATGATCTCTTCAAAAATCTCGATCTCTCGCGGGCCCAAAGGTTTCAACTGCCCGTCGTGGTCATGAATAATCCCCACCGTGCTCGTCAAACCAAGAGCCACCGCGCGGTGCGCAATCTTCAGGGCGTCTTCCGGATCTTTCACGCCGCTCCCGAGCACTGAGTTGATGTTCACCTGAAAATACGCATGCTTCGCCAGCAGATTGAGCTTCTGGTCCAGCGTTTTCAGGCTCTTTTTGGAAACATCATCCGGCATCGTATTGTCGATGCTGATCTGCAGGTGCTCCAGCCCTGCGTGATTCAACTGTTCGATGCGCTCTTCGGTCAGCAGGAATCCGTTGGTGATCATGCCGGCGATCATCCCGCGCCGCCGGATATGCCGGATGATTTCATCCAACTCCGGGTGCAGGAGCGGCTCGCCGCCGCTGATGGTGATGATCGAAGTCCCCATGTCCGCGAGGAGATCGAGACGGTTTTTCATTTCCTCCACGGCTACTGGCTGCGAAAAATCATCGAATTCATTGCAGTAAGTGCACGCCAAGTTGCACCGCCGCGTGGGAATGATGTGCACCAGGAAAGGGTGCTTGGTGGAAACCAGCGCCTTCGCGATGGCGCGCAATTCGCGCATACGTGTATGCAGGAAGCGCTCGGCCCGCCAAAACCAGACCTTTACCGAAGCATGTGATTTGCCGTATCCCTGGCTCATGAATCTCGCGGAATTCCCCCGGCCTGCAATTATACACGACCGTCCAGACGTCAACGGGCATTGGGGCGGAGTTGTCACCTTACCCGGGCCCTTGAATCGGAACTAAACCCCGATGGCTACGTATACGCTTTAAGCGGAGTCGGCCTCGCCTAACCGTCGGGGTCCTCCGTCGTCTATCCTCCCAAAGGTGGGCGAAGACGAAGCGGTTGCCGTGCGAGGTGCTGATGCAATCTCTGGCCTCTGATTTGCGCTATGCCGCCCGTGAGTTGCGGAAGCGCCCGGGCTTCACGCTAACAGCCGTGCTCTCCCTAGCTGTTGGCATAGGCGCCACCAGCGCCGTCTTTAGTGTCATTTACGCCGTCCTGATTGACCCATTCCCCTATCCGGGCTCCGACCGCATCGTGGAACTGCGGCTCGTGGACAAATCCGGCAGCGATCGCTTCGCTGGCCCCAATGGCCAACAAGCAGACCAGCTTCGCCAAGCGAAATCGATCGAAGACGTTACACTGATGGATTGGTGGAACCTGACCACCACGGACGGCGACCTCCCCGAAGACGTGCAGGCGATGTACATCGACCCGAACGCCCCCAATCACTGGGGTATCCGCGCCATGAAGGGACGCTGGCTGATTCCCTCGGACGCGCCGCCAGGACAGTCGCCACAGCCCGTCGTGGTACTGACCTACCACTTCTGGCAGCGCTATTTTATGGGCGACCCCGCTGTAATCGGGCGCACCATTCAGCTTGTCCACAAGCCGTATCAGATCGTTGGTGTGATGCCGCCACGCTTCAAATGGGGCAACCCGGACATGTACGTGCCGCTAAAGGTCACTCAGGATCCGAATATCCACTACGCGGCTTCCATCAAGCTCCGGCCCGGCGTGAACCCGGAGCAAGCCAGCGCGGAACTCCAGCCCCTCGTAGAGGAGTTCGCGAAGCAGGCACCCACGCAATATCCGGACAAGTTCAAAGTCAAGCTGCGCAGCATCGTGGAGGTGTACGCGCGGCCGCTGGGGCCCACACTTTACTTGCTGCTGGGCGCGGTCGCGTCTCTGCTGCTGATTGGCTGCGCGAACGTCTCCATTTTGCTTCTGGCGCGAGGTACGGAGCGCCAGCACGAGCTTGCCGTGCGTGCCGCCATCGGAGCCGACCGCTTCCGCATCATCCGGCAGTTGCTCACGGAGTCCCTCGGCATCGCGACAACCGGCGCCGCACTGGGCATTCTCTTGGCTTGGCGAGGGCTGGCGTTCCTCGCGTCCCGTCTGCCGGAAAATTCGTTTCCCGCCGAGTCTGTCATCAAGATGAATATTCCGGTACTGCTCTTCAGCGTCGGTTTGGCGTTTGCCACCGCCATTATTTTCGGACTCTGGCCGGCGCTGCAGCTCTCACGGCCGGAGATCGCACGGCTCATGCAGGCTAGCTCGCGCCGCGTGGCCGGAAGCGTCGGAGCGAGGCGTAGCCACGCCGCGATGGTGGGCGCTCAAGTTGCCTTGACACTTCTCCTGCTCTCCGCGGCTGGTGCCGCGGGCAAAGGCTTTCTCCGGCTTGTCGACGCGGATCTCGGCTACGACCCCCACAATGCCATGTCCGTCCCCATTCCTGTGCACGAAAACACGCACGTGACCTGGAAAGACCGCGCTGAATATTTCGAGCAACTCCGCGCCAAAATCGCTGCCATGCCTCAAGTCGTCGTCGCCGGCATTTCCACCAACGCCACCCCGCCTTCGAGCGGCTGGCGCCAGAACATTGAAATTATGGGCAGTACGGCCTCGGAGAAACCGGAAGTGCGCGTGAATTTCGTCAGCCCGGAGTATTTCCCGCTGCTGAAGATTCCACTCGCCCAAGGCCGCCTCTGGGACCATGCCGAGACCATGCGTGGCGCCCAGCTTGCGGTCATCAATCAAACCATGGCCCGCCAGTATTGGCCCAATGGTGACGCCATTGGCCATCATGTCCGCTTACCTTCGCTGAAGGACCAGCCACCCTATCAGCGTGCCGTTCCAGGAAGCGATGGGTGGCTACAAGTCATCGGTATTGTCGCCGACGCGCGTGACGATGGCCTGCGAAATCCCATCAAGCCTGGCGTCTATATTCCTTTCACAACGCAGATGTGGATGTTTACCCAAATTCTCGTGCGCACACGCGTCCCGCCGCTCTCTCTGTTACGCGATATTCGCGCGCAAATTGTGCAGATCGATCCGGAACAACAGACCATGCGCGTCCGTGACCTCGATCAGTGGATTACGGGCCAGCAGGAATATGCCCAACAGCGTCTTGTCGCCACTCTATTCGGTATCTTCTCGATCCTTGCCTTAGTCCTCGCCGCCGTCGGCCTTTACAGCGTGGTTTCCTACGGCGTTGCGACTCGCACCAACGAATTTGGCATTCGCATGGCTCTTGGCGCGAATGCGGCTGATGTATTTCGGATTGTCTTGTCTTCGACGGCGGTGAATGTGGGTGGCGGGCTGGTGGCCGGTCTTCTCCTCAGCATCGCGTTCGACAAACTCGCCACAAAGTGGGTGATGGAAAGCTCGCGCGACCCGCTCATCCTCGCTGGCGTAACTCTGTTATTGATCGTCGCTGCCGCGCTGGCCTGCTTCCTTCCCGCGCGTCGCGCCGCGGCCGTGGATCCAATGGAAGCGCTCCGCTACGAGTAAATCATGGTCCCTCTGGGGACCACAACGAAGAATGAAAGGAGTCGGGGCCGATGCTTTGTTTTCAACGAGATAGCCGGCTTCTTTCCTAGGAGTAGCCGGCTCGCATCCTTACTGCGGTTTCGGTAGCGCCGCCATGGCGTCGCGAAACGCCGCCAGATTGCTCTTGTCCACCACCGCCGTTCCCGTATCCACTCCGCTCGGCAATGGGGACGCCGGGGCGGTGCGCCAATCCTTGAATTCCTTCACCGCATTGTGGTGCAAATCGTCCAGGAATTTCAGCCCATAGTAGCTCATCACGTACGGTTTCTGAGCGATCGTTGACGAGATTGCTCCCTTCTCGATCAGGTCCAGTGTCTTCGGATCTTTGTCGAACGCCACGATCGGCAGCTTGCCCGACATGTCGAATCGGTTCAAGGCATCCGCGGCCCCAGAACCTCCGCTGGCTTCGAGGCAAAGGATTCCGTCTATTTTCTCCTTCTTCAGGATCAGGTCGGAGATCTGGTCAAACGCATTGCGCCAATCTCCTTTGTCATCCAATATCTTCGTCAGCTTCATCCCTGGAAAATTCTTCAGTGCCTCGGCCACCCCAGCCAGGCGATCGTCCAGATTCCGCTGGCCGGGAATGGTGATCACCACAATATTTCCTTTCGGAGCCAGCGCTGCCATTTGCTTCACGCTCTCTCGCCCCGCACGCACGTTATCCGTTCCGATGTACATCACTCGCTTCGAATCCGGCACGTCCGCGTCCACGCAAATCACCGGGATTCCTTCCGCCACCGCCTTGTCAATGTTGGCCTTGAAAAACTCAGGTCGCGCCGCGGAAAGGCAGATTCCCGAAGGCTGCTTTTCCACCAGGTCCCGGAATATGCCCGACTCGGCGCCGGGGTCGTAGGTCGCCGGACCAACCAGCTCGGCCTTCACGCCCAGTGCCTTTGCTGCGTCCAGAAAGCCCGCCTGCGCTTCCTGCCAGTACGGGAGATTAATGTTGGTCGCAACGAAGTAATATCGTTCGGTTTCCTCGTGGTAAGGTTTCGCACAAGAGCCGATGACCGCCGCCACCAGGAGAAGAAGAAAATATGCCAGGGCTACTGCATTTTTCCTCATTGAAATTCTCCTTTCGCATTCCGTCCGGCCTTCGGGGGTCCTCGTACCGATGGCACTCTGATTGTGAGGGAGATCCTCCATGCTGTTTTCCCGGAGGCTGATTCGCAGTCGGATTCTAGCACCACCCGCTGCCGCGAACGTATTCTTTTGATTTAGGAGTGGGCCCGCTCAAGCATTTCAAATTGGCCGGTCAGACGGGGATGCCAAGCCTCGCAGTTCGCAACTCACTTGTGGAATTACTTCAGGAACCCTTGCGCGACTCTTCGGCAGGAACAGCAACCGCTCAACCGTCGCGCCAGATATACATCGGCAGCCCTTCGCGAGCGTGTTGCTCAATAGCGTTCTCAATTGCCGCCTTAAGCGCGAGTGTGGCACGTTCGAGCAACGGCAATTCGAGAACGTTTGCAGGCAGCTTAGTCACGATTCTCCGTAACGCGCGATTAGCTCATTGTAGCGCCTGCCTCAAATACAATGTAGAGATTCGGATCCACGAGAGTTGGGAAGCAACCTTGCACCTTGCCCCATTCGCAAGGGAGGTCCGCTCTTTCGGAATTCTTCGACGTCAGTCGGCCCCTCGCCTGCGCTATCCCTCCCTATCCAAACGACTTAGCAGTAATTACTTGACAAATATAGAAAATATAGTATAATGGTAATCCAAGTCGGGCACGTTCCTTCCGCGCCCTCGGATCATGCTCGCCAGAAACGCGGTTCTTCTAACTCCCTCAAGATGAGTCCATCTACTCCCCTTACCTCCCCATCAACAAATCGCACCCATAGGTCCTTTGTTTTCCGCACTTGCAAAGAGTGCGCAACCCTCTCATTCCACGCGCTTTAGT
>Ga0066659_10000211_pt1 | contig 18881 bp, 20 predicted proteins | sample GraSoiAngelo_108_FD_75176 | JGI IMG/M metagenome (GOLD analysis project Ga0066659, IMG submission 75176) | Grasslands soil microbial communities from the Angelo Coastal Reserve, California, USA - 14_0903_09_40cm | ecosystem: Environmental > Terrestrial > Soil > Grasslands | place: USA... | reverse complement strand
ATGATTCAGCGTGAAGTTTCCAGAGTCTTGGTCCTCAACCTCTCTGGCAAAAACAAGCGGTGCTTACGCACCGCCCAGGAGAACTATGCCCTTGACAGAGCCTTCGCTCTTATCGAGGGGCACTCGCGTGGTCTCCTATCCTTTTGATCTCATACCTGGCGGCGCGACCGGATCACGAGGCCTTTGGCTTCTTCTCGATTTGCTGGCGGATCCGTTGTTCTTGCTGGCGGAGTTCGGGGGTGAGTTCGGCGCCGAAGTCGTCGGCTTCGAAGACTGGGCGGACTTCGATTTCGGCTCCGCCGCCGAAGGGGCTGCGTTTGAGCCATTCGATGGCTTCGTCCATGGATCGCACTTGCCATAGCCAGAAGCCGGCGATCAGCTCTTTGGTTTCGGTGAAGGGGCCGTCGGTTACGGTTGTTTTGCCTCCGGAAAACTTGACGCGCTTGCCTTTTGAGCTGGGGTGGAGGCCCTCGGCGGCGAGCATTACGCCGGCTTTGGCCAACTCTTCATTGAACTTACCCATGGCTTCGAGGATTTTCCGGTTCGGCATGACGTCGGCTTCGGATTCCTTGTTGGCTTTGACGATTACCAGGCATCGCATTGTCTTGTCTCCTTTTAATGGCGGTTTGGAGCGGGATTGCCGGGGGAACTGACCGGCTGAATCCTTGCTCTAATATAACGTCGAACGACAGGGCGGGAAATCGACACTGTGGCTGACTACTTCGGAATATTTTCCTAAGGGACAAACGTTCCATCGTAATGAATTGAGTATTCGTCGTAGTGGGTGAGCAGGGGGGCTGCGGCCTTGTGGATGACGGCGCGTCCATCGGCGCTGAAGGCGTGGACGGCGTCCATGGAATCCCACAGGGTCAGCGTCATGAACTCGACCTCGTTTTCGACATGGCGGCGGGCGACGTAGGCGCCGCGATATCCGGAAACGCGGTCGAGGCCGGGCAGGATTGTCTCTTGCAACATGGCATGGTAAGCATCAGCGTTTTGCGGGGCTGTATAGCCATGCCACATGCGAAGAATCATGATGAACTCCTGCAAAAAGAAATAGTCTACCGCGATTCGTGTCGGAGCAAACATTCGGGGGCAGTTTGCCTCTATCCTAAGAAGCGAAGCTGTACACATCCATTGAGCGACAAGACTTGCTATTAACTATTGAAAAACTCGTTTACGGCGGGGATGGTCTGGCCCGATTGCCCGCCGATGAGCATGGGCGCGGGAAGACCGTGTTCATGCCCTTCGTCCTCGAAAGCGAGCAGGTGGAAGCGTCGCTCACCGAGCAGAAACCGGGCTTTGCGCGGGCGCGATTGGAAAAGATCGTCCGAGGTTCGGAGTGGCGAGTCGAGCCGCGGTGCCCGTATTTTCAGAGGTGCGGTGGTTGTTACTACCAGCATGCCAGCTATGAGCATCAGCTCCAGATTAAAGTTGCCATTCTGAAAGAGAATCTTCGTCGCATTGCCAAGCTGGAGTTAGAAAGCGAATTAGTAGTTCTTCCTTCGCCGCCGTGGAATTACCGCAATCGCACACGGTTCAAGATTCAGACGTCGCCGCAGTTTGCTTTGGGTTACTACAAATGTGGATCCCACGAGTTGCTGCCGGTTGAGGAATGTCCCATCAGTTCGCCATTGATTAATCGCACCATGGCTGCGTTTTGGGAGCAGGGACGCGCAGGGAAAATGGCAGAGGGGATCCTCGAGCTTGCACTATTTGCGAATGCTGAGGACACGGAACTTTTGATCGAGGCTCACTGCACACCGAGCATTGAGAAAGGCGCCGTAGAGCAGTGGGCACAAGAAGCGCGGCAAGCTCTGCCGGAAATTGCCGGGGCTGTTGTCTTCATCGCGAGGAACACACTTCAGCCTGAGTTGTGGATTGTGGCCGGCGCGAAGGAGATTACTTACAACACTGCGTACGGGTCGTATCGAGTAAGCGCTGGGGCGTTTTTTCAGGTGAACCGTCACCTCACGGATGAGCTTGTGAGAGTCGTGACCGAAGGACGTTCGGGAACCACAGCATTGGATTTGTACGCCGGCGTCGGATTGTTTTCTGCGGTTCTGAATCGGGAATTCGAGCGCGTGATTGCGGTGGAGTCGTCACCGACTTCTTATGCGGACCTGCTATACAATTCGACTGCGAACGTAAAAGGTGTGCGTGCGACTGTGGAGCAGTATCTGGAAAACGCAGGCGGCAAGTTGCATCCCGATTTTGTGGTGGTGGATCCGCCGAGGGCCGGGCTCAACGAAGGTGTGATCCGAAATCTGGTGAAGCTGGCGGCTCCACGCATTACCTACGTGTCGTGCGATCCGGCGACGCTCGCGCGAGACCTGAGGGCGCTGTTGCAGTCGGGCTATCGCGTGGAGCAGGCACACCTGGTAGATCTCTTCCCCCAAACCTACCATCTGGAAAGCGTATTTCATCTCGTCCGCTAGTTCTCGATGTGAATTCGCGAGTCAACTCATCCGTGCAGCAACCGCGAACCAGATAGGCGCAGGCGGGCGTCAGCCTTTGCTCTGGGTGGCGTTGGCCCTTGGCGGAGGAATCTTCACCGGCGTGCACACGTGGCGGCCGCCGATGTGGTGGATCGTTTCCGCTGCGTCATTCATTTTGTTCGCCTTACTTTTGCTTCGTCGGAGATGGCGCGCTGCAAAGTTGGTAGGTCTGTGCTCGGTTTTTGCAGGTGGAGCGCTTGCGGTACAACTGCCTGCGCCCGCCGTGCAATCTCGGCAGTTTAGGCGTGCTTCAATTCGCCGACGGACGAGAGGTTAACGTCACAGCTCACGTTATCCGCGAGGGCACGCTGGTCGAAGAAGGCGAAAGGGAAGTCCGACAGCAGATGGATGTTGAAACCGAGAAGATTGTGTTCCTGGACAAGGCGGTTGAAGTCGTTTCCGGTTTGCGGGTCAGCTTATACGGCAAGAGAAGCGAAGATCACGATCAGCCTGTACGGATGTTTCGTTATGGAGAGCGTTTGCGTTTTCCGGTCAAACTTCATCCGCCAAGAAATTTTCGGAACCCGGGTGCGTTTGACCATCAGCAATATCTGGCGGATCAGGGAATCGTGGCACTGGGTTCGGTGAAAACGGAGCGGGTGGAATTGCTGACAGGCGTTTTCGGAAATCGGGCCGAACTCTGGCGTACACGTGTCCATCGCAGCATCATCGAGAAGGTGCGTTCGTTGTGGAGTCCGGCCCAGGCGGGCTTGGTGGACGCCATGGTCATTGGTGAGGATGCATTTATCAGCCGCGATCTGAGAGTGGATTTCCAGCGCTGGAACTTATCACGTGCTGGTGGTTTCCGGCATGAATGTGGGCATTCTGGCATTTGTGACATGTTGGGTATTGCGGCGGCTGCGGGTGAGCGACCTTGTGGCAAGCGCGATCACCGTGGTGCTAGCGGTCGCATATGCGTTGCGCTCCGATCTGGCGAGTCACTCTGATGCTGGTCCTGTATCTAGGGGCACGATTGCTCTATCGCGAGAAGTCCATGCTCAACGCGATTGGAGCGGCGGGGTTGGGCTTGCTGATCGTGAATCCGCAAGTTCTGTTTGGGCCGAGTTTTCAACTGACTTTTTGTGCGTGCTGTTGATCGTGGCGGTAGGCGTACCCATCCTCGAGCGTACTTCGCAACCTTACCACCGCGGTTTGATGTATCTGGATTCGATGCGCTACGACCTGTCGTTGACTCCGAAAGTGGCACAGTTCAGACTCGACTTGCGCATGGTTGCGGGCCGCCTCGAACACTTCATTGGAGCGCGCCTTCCTTTGCCCGCGATGGCGGGCATGCTTCGCATCGGATTTGCGGGCTTTGAGATTCTCATTATCTCGGCAGTGATGCAGGTGGGACTTGCGCTGCCCATGGCTTACTACTTTCATCGCGCCACCGTGGTGGGATTGCCGGCAAATATGCTGGTTGTGCCGCTCACCGGCGTAATGATGGCAGCAGCAATCGCGGCTGTGGCAGCCGGTTATGTATCTCTTGCTCTGGCAAAAGCTCCCGCACTGATTGCTGCTGTCGCATTGCGGGCGATCAGCGGTACCGTGCAGGAGTTCGGCGGCTGGAGCGTGGCCGACCTTCGAGTCCCTACTCCCGAACTTGTAATTGTTCTAGTCGCCCTGGGGGTCGCTGCTCTTGGCCATCGTGCTCGCGCGGAGGCGTCTGCTGCTGGCCGCGGCCGGTTTGGTCTCTCTGATGGTAAGCGCTGTTTGGATGTGTACCGTTCCACCACATCCGCAGTTTCGGAGTGGCGTGCTGGAAATGACAGCAATTGATGTGGGGCAAGGCGATTCTATCCTGCTGGTTTCACCGCAGGGAAAGACACTGCTGGTGGATGCGGGAGGACTGCCTCAGTGGATGCATTCGGACTTCGATATCGGTGAAGACGTGGTGTCACCCTATTTGTGGTCGCGCGGCATTCATCGGCTGGATGCGGTGGCGATCACGCACGCGCACTCCGATCATATGGGGGGAATGGCAGCCGTACTGGCAAACTTTCATCCCCGCGAATTGTGGTTAGGTGTGGAATCGCGTTCTCCCGAATTGCAAAAACCGTTAGAGGATGCGAAGAGGCTGGGCGTCGTGGTTATCCACCGGAAGGCGGGGGACAATATCGAACTTGGCGGCAGTACCGTCAGCATACTGGCGCCAGCGTCCAATTTCGGCGGCAGCACTCTGGGGAGGAACGACGATTCTCTGGTGATGAAGATCAGTTTCGGACAGACATCCGCGCTTCTCGAAGGGGATGCGGAAAGGCGGGAAGAACAACTCATTGCTCGAGAGCAACCGCAGGCAGATCTGCTCAAGATCGCTCATCACGGCAGTACGACTTCAACCATACCGGAACTGTTGGCCGCGGTTCGTCCACGCTTCGCGGTCATCTCTTCTGGAGTGCGGAATGTCTACGGCCATCCGCGAATGGAAGTACTCAATCGGTTGGAGCAGTCGAAGGTAGCGACATATCGCACCGACTTGAACGGAGCCGTGACTTTCTATCTGGATGGAAAAGGCGTCAGCGCTCTGGTGGTTCACTGATATCTTCGCTGATATCCACTTCGGCGGTGTCGTCATTAGAAGGTGATCGCCGGTATTCCTCGATCAATCGTCGTGCTTCCGCGGCGTCTTCCTCACGCACCAGGATGACCGTTCCACCTACCCCGGGAAGGATATCCTGCTGAGCGTCCAGCGAAGTTATATCAGAGTCGATGCCGGAAGATTCCAACAACCCACGCACGATCAGGGCTTCTGATTCCTGTTCCGTGTCGAACACTCTTACCAGCTTCTCATCGGGCAGGGGGCGCTGTCTTGGCTCGGGTGTCGAATTGGCTGCCATTATTTCCTCCGATCAGGGCGGTGCGATATTTACTGGTTGATTCTAACCCCTGGCAAGTGCGAATGGACTGATCTTGCACTTGCGATAGAGTGGCCCTTACAGGTGGGGCTGCGCGGAAACCTGCAGGTGACCGAAGTCCTACATCCTGGGGGAGTTGCTTTCAGCTGACGTTGCCGGGGACAATGAGAGAAGCAAGGGGCGCAACGCCGCAGCGGAGCCCCACATCTAATTGTCAGGTAGGACGCGGTGGGCGTCAGCTGAATTTGCGGTTATCGGAATTGAGGGCCCATGGAGAGTCTGGAGCGGGTGGGGCAGTCGGGGAATTTGAGCGAAAAAGATCAGGAAGCCCGAAAGATACGCCGGCTGCAGGTCATGATGGGTATGGTGATGTCCGTGATCAGCCAGGATCCCAGTCTCACCGTAGAAGAAGCTTCCGAATTGGCCGCTGGCGCCAAACGCGCAGCCCTGGCCATGTTTCCCGACAAAGAACTGGCCTACGATCTGTTGTACAAACCACGGCTGCAGCGGTTAATGAACGAGCGATTCCGGCTGCAGTAAGCATTTACGATTTTCGATTGACGATTTACGAATTGAAGAACCGTAGGGATAAATCCGAGATGGAAATTGTAAGTCTTTAAATCGTAATTCGTAACTCGTAACTCGTACTTCGTAATTCTTCCTCGCGTTGACCCTCTCCTCGCTCTCGACTAAACTCGCTCTCCGGTGGCTCTCATGAAATCTTTTGCCTGCTTGATCGCTGTCTTGCTGCCCTTGAGCTTTTCGGCGCTGGCTGACCAAGGTCATCATCACGAAGAAATGACAGCGGAACAACTGGGGACGGTGCATTTTCCAGTTTCGTGCGCACCGTCTGTGCAGATGCGGTTTGAACGCGGTGTCGCGCTGTTGCATTCGTTCTGGTATGAAGAGGCGACGAAGCAGTTTGAGCAGGTCGCGAAAGACGATCCGCAATGTGCGATGGCCCATTGGGGAGTGGCTATCAGCTTGTGGCATCAGCTTTGGGACAATCCGGACAAGGCCACCATCAAACGAGGCCTCGCAGAAATAAAAAAAACGAAGTCGCTCCATCCCAAAACCGATCGCGAACGAGAGTACATTTCTGCCACCGAGGCCTTCTATTCCAACTCCAAGAAACGCGATCATGATGCCGGAGCGGATGCCTACACGCGTGCGATGGAACAAATGTATCAACGCTATCCGGATGATCGAGAGGCGGCGGCGTTCTATGCGTTGTCACTGCTGGCATCAGAGCCGCACCATGACAGCACATTTGCCAACCGGAAAAAAGCCGGGGGGGTACTCGAGAAGCTGTTCGAGGATGAGCCCAATCATCCCGGTGTGGCTCATTATCTGATCCACACTTACGACAAACCACAACTGGCCGAGCAGGGACTTTCCGCTGCCCGCAGCTACGCCAAGATTGCTCCCGCTTCTCCACATGCTTTGCACATGCCGTCGCATATTTTTGCGCGCCTGGGTTTATGGCAGGACGATATTGATTCCAACCTGGCGTCCATTGCGGCGACCCGCAAAACTGCCGCCATGCACATGGGAGGCGCGGGGCATCAATATCACGCCATGGATTTTTTGGTTTATGCCTACCTGCAAAGCGGACGCGAGGCCGAAGCCCAGCGTGTCTATGAAGAAGTCAAAACTCTGCCTTCGTCGAAAGAGTATGGTTTCGATCCGCATGCCTATGCCTTGGCAACATTTCCTGCCATTTACGCTCTGGAATTGCATCATTGGACCGAAGCCGCCGCGCTCACTCCGGTGCCGGATACGGAACTTGGAGACAATGCAATCACGTACTGGGCTCGCGCTATTGGCGCCGCGCGCGGCGGCAATGCAGCCGAGGCCCGCAAGAATGTAGCAGACCTTGAATCGATTCACCGGCAGTTGCTTGCCAAGAAGAAAAAAGCCTTTGCCGAGGTCGTCGACCAGGATCGGAAGGAAGCGGAAGCTTGGGTTGCACACGCCGAAGGTAAGGACGATGAGGCCATCAAAACACTGCGTGCACTTGCCGAAAAAGAAGAATCCACGGGTGAAGAACCCGAGGGAATTCCTGCCCGCGAGATGCTGGCTGACCTGTTGCTCGACCTGAAACGTCCGGATCAGGCGCTGGCTGAGTACGAAACAGACTTGAAGTTTAATCCCAATCGTTTTGATGGACTCTACGGCGCAGCCCGGGCCGCGGAAATGGCAGGCAAGAGTAAGGAAGCCAGCACTTACTACGCGCAGTTAGTGAAAGTATGCGACGGCGCGAACTCGGACCGTCCTGAACTAAGCCGAGCGAAGGCGCTGTTGGCGAAGAACTGAGCTCATTGCAAGGCAGAAAGCAAAAAGTCAAACGTGAGAAGTCAGAATTGGAAATCGTACTTCGTAAATCTCTTCTCACCGTCGCTGCAACTTAAAAAGCAAAGTCCCCCATTTCAGTTTGGAGCGTATCTGCACTGGGGCGTGTTCAGCGTCCGCATCAAACCAAACCCAGACCTTCGCTTTTCCTTTCAGTAACCCGGTGACAGGCTCCGCCTCTACTCGCACGGTTTGAAAAGTGCCGGCCGGAACGTTGACTTGCTCTCGCGCTTCCACGCGTGCTGCTATCTCGGACGTTTTTCCGCCATCATTGACAGCAAACGTGTAGGTATCGCCGGGCTGCAACGGAAGCGAGGCGATGTAGTAGAACACACTAAGTAGATCCGTGACACACAATGGGATGTCATTTTCCACGTGCTTCAACTCGCCGGTTTTCAGATTTTTCTCGTCCAGCACGCTTTTGCCTCGCGCGTAGTCGAAGGCAATCTCCGTCTGGCGTTTGCGGGATCCTTCTTCAGAATGCTTGGAAATGTGCAACGAACAAAATGTGCGCGGGTCAAAGAGTGCCTCGAAGCGATCATGGATTTTATAGATAACGTCGACCAGCCCGGCAGAGTCCTCGATCGCAATTACGCGCTTACTTGCACCTGCCGGTTCCATGTTTACCCGGGCTGTTCCGGCGGTGAACATTCGCCATTCGACGCTGTAAACATAAGTCCGGCCATCGGCAAATCGATGGCCCGGCGGCGGAGGACTTATTTTTTTGGCAGGGATCGCATTGTCAGCGGTAACTGAATTCTGTTCCGCAGTGCGCGGAACCGTCTGTGCGTGTAACCACAAGGCGAACATCGTAAGAGGCAACGACCAGGCCAGTCCAAATATTGCGATCAGGCGATTCCGTCGATCACGAGGGGAACTCACAGGTTTGAGGAGACCGTGCTTAATTGGAATTCCGCAGCAGCTTGACGGCCAGTGCTACCAGCAATGCGACCGAGCCGACCAAAGCATTGTACTCGCGGTGCTGGGAATATAGTTTCCAGGAAAACGATCCTTGGACGGAAGTAAGAGATGTTAAGCGAGGCCACAGACGCGGCACAGAGCCAGCATAATCCTCAAACTGAGGAAAACGTTGTCGCAGGAACGTCTCTTCCGCCAGCATAACAGGCACATAAATAATGAGGAAAATCAGAGCAGTCATTAAAGCAATCCACCAGCTACGCGCGGCCAGCGCAAAGCCGGATGCCATGATCAGCGAACCGAGATATAGTGGATGGCGGATATAGGCGTATGGCCCACTGGTTGTAAGCTCTTCGTTTTTTCGGACGTGTCCGGAAGCTAGAGCGCGAATGGCCAAGCCGGTGATGATCAAAACTGCGCCGGCGCAAATTGAGTTCACGCTCGGTTTCGGCAGCCATAAATACAACGCGGCAAAAGCAAAGCCTACGGGAACCCGTATGCGACGCGCAATTGCCGCCCATTTAGTCACGGTGGCTCCGCAATAATTGCCGTGCGGCAGCTAATACCTGGTCCGAGCTGATTTCGAGCAAGCCCTCATCTGGCTTTGAACGGCGCGAATGTGTCGTGGGACTTGTGGGACTGCGTAACACGATGCTTCGCGTGCCGAACGGCCCGTTCCGCGCGGGATCGGTCGGCCCGAAAATTCCAACCACCGGGATGCCCAGCGCCGCAGCCAAGTGCATCGGACCGGTGTCGCCTCCGATGAACAGGGATGCGCGTCGACTGATGGCGATCAATTGGGAGAGCGAACATGCGATCTCTTCTGCGGCGCCCCCGCTGCTTGCCTCTACGGCCTGCGAAAGATTCCTTTCACCCGGACCACAATTGATCAGAGTCTTGAAGCCGTCTTCCGCCAACTGCTTTGCCACATATCCGTAACGTTTGGCCGGCCACTGCTTCGCTCCCCAGCCAGCGCCAGGATTCAGGAGGACGAACTTGCGGATGTCTTGATCGCTTAGACGGCGGGAACATTCCTTTTCAGCAGCCTCATCGTAGGGAAATTCCACCACATGAGGCATCTCCAGCGTCTGGCGCGCTACGGCTTCGGCGAGAGAAAGATTTTGTTTTACGATGTGGGTGCCACGAGCGAGTACCAGGCGCGTGTAGAACAAGCTGGCCACGTTTTCGCGGGGTTGTGCCACTCCGTAAATGACCGGCGCTCGTGACCAGCGTGCGATGAGAGCCGAACGCGCAGCGCCCTGGAAATCCACGGCAATCCCGTATCGTCCAGCTCGCAACTCGCTCAGTCCAGCAGCGATTTGTTCCCACGTCTGATTGGAGAATGGAGACGATCGCCACGCTTTGGTATTTACGGTATGAATCTTGTCGATTAGCGGCCGTTGAGGAGAGCGGGGACCTGAGCGCGGTGTGGATAGCGTGCACAGCAATTCCGCCCAGCGCTCTTCGATCACCCATCCGATCGTTGCTTCCGGAAAACGGCGTCGCAAGGCGGTTACCGCAGGCAGGGTGTGGATTACATCGCCCATGGAGCCAAGCCGCACAACGAGCAATCGGTCAATGGTCGCCAAGTCTGCTTCAGAAAGGACGGCCGGATGCATGCTCAAGAACGTCGTGCTCCCAACCGCGAACGAATAATCTCGCTAACCGAATGGTCCTTGGGATCGCCAACGATTTCCACCCGGCCGCCGCATTCCAAAACCACATCTCGTTCCGGCACAGTCGCCGAAGTATAGTCGGTGCCCTTGGCATGAATGTTGGGGCGGAGTTCGCGGATAAGTGCGCGCACGTCCGGCTCGGAAAAAATCACGACTGCGTCAACGTCGGCAAGCGCGGCCAGAATTTCCGCGCGTTCCTTGGCTGGCATCAAGGGGCGGCTCTCACCTTTCAGCTTTCGCACCGAGTCGTCCGAATTGATCGCCACGATTAGACGTCCTCCCAAATTCTTTGCGGCGTGCAGGTATCGCACATGGCCCACGTGGAGTAGATCGAAACATCCGTTGGCCAGCGTGATGGGCTCGCCGTTACGGCGCCATTCCTTGACGCGATGCCGCAGTTCATCACGGCTCAATAGTTTGTGGAGATGGGTATTCAATGGGCTCTGATCACAGGCGGCGAGTGTTCAATCGCATGCAGTAGTTCTTGCTGTGAAACGGTGGCAGTACCACGCTTCATGACTACGATTCCACCCGCGTAATTGGCCAGATGCGCCGCTTCTTCCGTATTGGCCCCGGCGGCCAAGGCTGCGGTAAATGTAGCGATCACAGTATCCCCGGCGCCAGTCACGTCTGTTACTTGATCGGATCCGGAGATGGGAATATCGACTGGCTTGTGCTTTCCTGAGAAGGCTGCCATCCCGTCGCGGCCTCGAGTAATGATCAGCGACTGCAACTTCATGCGCGACATAATCTGCTGGCCCGCGAAAGATAATTGCGCCCAGTCCTGGCCAATGCGTATGCCCATCGCTTCTTCGACTTCCGGCTCATTGGGAGTGGCTGCTGTCGCGCCGGAATATTGCAGCAAGCGGTAACGTGAATCCAGGACTACGGGCATTCCATCCAACCGCCCACGCTCGCGAATAGCATTCAGGATCGCGGGCGTAGCCGCGCCGTAGCCGTAGTCAGAAATCAGGATCGCGTCGGAGGCACGCGCATATTGCCGGGCGGCCAGCACCAGTTCGCGCTTCAGATTCCGGTTCGGCTCAGCTTGTGGTTCTCGATCTATGCGCACCACCTGTTGACGCGCGGTGTGCGACATCCCCGCGAGGATTCGCGTTTTGGTAACGGTGTTATAGCTTTTGTCTTTCAGAACGCCGCTGACGGGAATGTGCTTGGCGCGAAAACCCTTGAGCAGCAAACGGCCGGGCTCGTCTTCCCCGAGCACGCCCACGGGAAGGACATTCGCTCCAAGGTCGGCCAGATTCTGGATGGCATTGGCGCCGCCGCCCGGAAGCACGGTGCGCTCACGATGTTTGAGGATAAGAACCGGCGCCTCCCGGGAGACGCGCGAGATTTCGCCGAAGATAAACTCGTCAGCGACCAGGTCGCCAAGGACCGTAATCGTAATCTTGGGAAACGATTCGACGATCTTTATCAGCCGGTCGGTTTCTTTGGAGTTCTTACTCATCGGGAAGGATTTTCTCATGCCCGGCGTCTTCGCTCCTCAATGACGCGCAACATGGTATCCACAGCGTTAGCCGCGTCCAGCAATTCCATTTTCACCGGAACAACAGCCACTGGTTCCAAAGCCGCCAAATATCCACCCAGGTTGATCGCGTCTTTTTCCGTGGTGACGAACCCTCCAGCCTCGCTCTGCTGGCGCAGCTTCAAAAGTTCCTGGATGTCTCGCTGGGTGTAGGGATGATGGTCGCGGTAAAAAGCTTCGGCCACGGGCTCAATTCCAGCGGTCCGCAACTGTAATAAGAAATTCTTTGGCCTGGCAATGCCGCAAAACACTACTGGTCGAGGTGGCACATCCTCCGGCAAAATTCCCCTTCGCGCACGCCACACCATCTTGCCGTCGAGCGGGAATGAATCCCCGGAAACGCCACTGGTGAGAACGATAGCGTCGGCTCGAGACAGGTTGCGCGCCGACTCCCTGAGACGCCCACCGGGGAGCAGGGAATCGCGTGCGTCTTCCGGAGTGACCAGAACAATATCGAAATCGCGGGCGAGGGAACGATGCTGAAAACCGTCGTCCAGGAGATGCAGTTGTGGGCCGAATCTGTTTTCCGCGAAGAGGCCTGCTTCGTAGCGATCGTCGCCCACAATTACAGGAACGCCCAAGCGTCGCGCTATGAGGAGCGGTTCGTCACCAAAATCCTGTGAAGTGCCGGCGGGATCCACGAGCATCACTCCTTTAGTTTTGCGTCCATAACCTCGGGAAAGAATGTCGAATTTCACTCCACGCGCCCGCAATGACTCGCCGAGCAGAAGAACGAACGGCGTCTTTCCGGAACCGCCCACGGATAAATTGCCGACACTCACCACTGGGCCCGTCAGGCGGCGCGATCGCAGCACACCTCGGTCGTACAGGCCATTCCGAAGTTGCACGCCTGCGGCGAAAATGGAACTGAGTAAATTCACCGTGGAGGAGTAGCTGGCGCACTTTCCCCTGCGGAACTAGCCATCGCCGAGGAAACCGCCGGCAAAAATGATTTCAGCAGTTTCTCCAGAGCCTCGATGGTTCTCTGAGTAGCGCCAGTCTGCGAGAGCAAGGTCTCGGCTGCGCGGCGGCCAAGCGCCGCACGTTCCGCCTCATTAGAAAAAAGTTCCAGAAAAACCAAGGGAAGCTCGGCGGGACCGACGACGCGTACAGCATCGCGGCTTTGAAACAGGCTCACAATGTCACGAAAGTTCTCGGTATGGTTTCCGACCACGATTGGTACGCCGTGCCGCGCCGGCTCAATAATATTGTGTCCACCCTTTGGAACTAAGCTTCCGCCAACAAATGCGACGTCTCCGAGCGCATACAAGGAAGCAAGTTCTCCGATGCTGTCGATCAGCAGGACTCCCCCGGCGATAGGGTCACCACTCCAAAGTGAGCGTCGCCAGAAGCGGATTCCGAGTTGCCCTAGCAACTGAGCAACTTCATCAAAACGCTCCAAACGCCGGGGAGCCAGGATCATGACAGCACGAGGATGGCTGGCCAGTACATTCTCGAAAGCGCGCAGTAGCAGAGGCTCTTCACCCTCCACGGTACTGCCGCACACCAGCACAGGTCCTGCCTGCGCTTGCTGGAAAGCGGAGCGAAGGCTGGAAACGATCGCTGTAGGAGGAGGCAGGGACACATCGAACTTCAAGTTCCCACTCACTTGGATACGCTCGACTGGTGCGCCAATATCCGCCAGCCTTCTTCGGTCCTCTTCGGTTTGAGTGAGGAAAATATCGATGGGCTGCAAAACTCTCATCCAGAAACAACGGAAGCGGCGATACCCGGGCCATGATCGGTCGGAGATGCGAGCGTTCACTATGGCTATGCGGGCGCGACTCTGGTACGCGAGTCGAAGGAAATTAGGCCAGAATTCAGTTTCCGCGATCACGATCAATTGTGGGCGCAGGATTTGCAGGTAGGGATGGATGGCAAACCTGAAATCCAGCGGAAAATAAAACACGCTATTCCTGCCAAAGCGGCTGCGCGCCAACGACTGACCCGCCGCCGTGGTGGTTGAAACAACCACTCGATATCCCGGGAAGCGCCGAGTCAACTCCGTAATCAGATCACTGACTGCGATTAACTCTCCCACGGAAACGGAATGGACCCAGATAGCCGGCCGAGATTGGTGCCGCGCTAACCTGTCCGGCACTTTTCCCAATCGTTCAGCCAATCCAAGATGGCGTTTACCGTGCCTCAACGCTCGCAGTACCCAATAAGGAAGGCCCAGCAATAGGACGACTGCCAGCAGCGCATTGTAAAGCAAGTACATAGGTGATGGGACATTCTAACCGCTAGCGATACTCCCAAGGCACCACCGCCGCAAGAGCTTGCATCCTATAATGCATGCTAATGTTCTCCGGCAGACTCAAGTGGATTGGTGTCCAAACCGCGATAATTGCTGTTTTTATCCTGACTGTTACCTTTTGTGCCGCAGCCAAGGACTTTGTCATGCCGAAAGCGCAGCCGGCCAAGACCTATCCCGCGCATGACGCACATCCTACCGACGCAGTGACCGTGGCATTGGATCCTTACGACATGGCGGACAAGGCGGATATTTTTTCGGTCCACTACAACGAAGAGGGTCTTCTGCCAATCTTTCTCGTGATCACCAATGAGGGCGAGCAGCCGATTGCATTAGCGGGAATGAAAGCCCAGTTGGTCACGGTGAACCGCACAAAAATGTCTCCAGCGACCGTGGATGATATCTACCGCCGCCTGTCACGGCCGTCGACCAGCACTACTCCTTCACCCCTGCCTTTCCCTCGGAAGAAAGTCAAAGGCGGCGTCGGGAAGCAGGCTATGGAGGAAATCCAGAGTGCCCAGTTCGGCGCACGGGCCGTGGAGCCTCATACCACCCAGGCGGGATTCTTATTTTTCGATGTCTCTGGAATTTCCACTCCTCTTGCGGGAGCACATTTCTACCTGACAGGTGTGCGTGACAGTAAGGGAGATGAGCTGATGTATTTTGAGATCCCGCTGGAGAATTACCTCAGCGCGCCGCAACCCGCGAAGCCGAATTGAACTGACTCGTCCCCGCTAGCTTTATAATCCGTCGATATGGCCACCACGCCGGATACCTCTGTATCGGCCCTCGCCCGCTATGAGCCGGTCATTGGTTTAGAGGTACACGTCCAACTCCTCACCGCAAGCAAGATCTTCTGCTCCTGCTCCACGCGCTTCGGCGATCCTCCTAACAGCAACGTCTGCCCCGTCTGCCTCGGCTTACCAGGTGCCTTGCCGGTTCTGAACCGCAAAGCGGTCGAATTCGCCGTGCTCGCTGCCATGGCGATAAATTGCCGGATTAACCAGACATCGATCTTTGCCCGTAAAAACTATTTCTATCCCGATCTGCCCAAGGGCTATCAGATCTCCCAGTACGACAAGCCCCTGGCCGAGCACGGTTGGATCCAAATCCCAGCTGGCAGCGGAACCAAAAAAATTGGAATCACGCGTCTGCACCTCGAGGAAGATGCCGGGAAGAGTCTGCATGAAGGCTTTCCCGATTCGCAGGAAAAGACCGCAATCGATCTGAACCGCAGCGGAGTGCCGCTGATTGAAATCGTCAGTGAACCGGATATTGCCTCGCCCGAGGAAGCGTACGAGTACCTTACGAGGTTGAAGGAAATCATCCTGTACACCGGTGTCAGTGACGTCAACATGGAAGAAGGTTCGTTGCGCTGTGACGCGAATGTTAGCGTTCGTCCAAGAGGCCAAAAAGAGTTTGGGACCAAGACTGAAGTCAAGAATGTAAATTCCTTCCGCTTCATCCGCGAGGCCCTGGAATACGAAATTGACCGGCAAATTGGCGTAGTCGAATCCGGCGGCAAGATCACGCAGGAAACTCGCCTCTACAACCCAAACGAAGGCAAGACCTATGGTATGAGATCGAAGGAAGAGGCTCACGATTACCGTTATTTTCCGGAGCCCGACCTCTTGCCGCTGGTGGTGGACGAGAATTGGCAGCAAGAAATTCGCAAAACTTTGCCGGAGTTGCCGGAAGCGCGACGCGAGCGCATGATCGCCGAATACGGCATCACTCCGCAAGACGCACAGGTGCTCACTACAAGTAAGTCACTCGCGGATCAGTTCGAAGCAGCAGCGAAAGCAGCGAAAAATCCTAAACGGGTAGCCAATCTGGTTCAAGGCGAGCTCATGGGCCGATTGAAGGCCAAGGGTCTGGAAATTGAGCAGTCGCCCATTTCCATGAAGGGCGTGGCCTTCTCGGCAGACTTGACAGAAAGCGGTGCTATCTCCAGCAAGATGCTAAAAGATCTCTACGATCTATCCTTCGAACGTGGAAAAGACTTTCCCGCTGTTTATGACGAAGAGGGCCGTCCGCAGCAGTCCAGCGATACTTCAGCACTGGAAAAGATCATCGATCAGGTGATCGCGGCGAATTCCAAAGAGGCTGAACAATACCGCGCGGGCAAAAAGACTGTAATTGGTTTCTTTGTCGGCCAGGTCATGAAATTGTCCAAAGGACAGGCGAACCCACAACTCGTGAACCAGTTATTGGCGAAGAAGCTGGACTCCTAACAGGCTGGCGTAGAACAGTCGGTGAGAGCCTGATCACGGAACTTTTCTTTTGAAAATGCCGTAGAGTTTCTCAGTCAAGTCTTTTAGTCGCAACCGCATTCTTTGGAGTCCATCATTATGGGCACAGATGCCTCGCGGGTGCAGATGGTTAGCGGGTTGTCCGGTCGGGCTCAGTGTTGGGTGGAGCCCCTAATTCTGGCGCTCGGGGGCCCCTCGGCGATTTGGGTTGTTTCAAAGGTCATTTCACTTTCGTTTCGCGCTGTGGTTCATGGCTCTCCTGAACAACGCTTCTTGGCCTGGCTTAGCGGGGGCGTAATCGTCGAGTGGCTGTTTGTGATCGGGCTTTGGTTTGCATTGCAGAGCCGCGGGCTCTCCTTCAGAGATCTCGGAGTTTGGGGCTTGGGAACATGGCCAGCGTGGGTCGTCGCGCTCCTGTTGGCAGCGCTTTCTGTCGGCAGCAATCTCCGGTTTCTGCCCCGAATGCACATTCCGATCTCATACGCGTTCTTGCCGCATGGAATTCACCTCTTTGCTGCGCTGGCTATGGGCATCACAGCTGGATTCTGCGAAGAAGTCCTCTTTCGCGCCTTTCTAATGACCGAATTCGCTAAGGCTGGCTACGGGAAGACCATGCAGGTCCTCGTACCTGGCGTTGCGTTTGGACTGTCGCACGCCGGCTACTTAAATCAGGGCTTTCTTGTTTGGCTCGGCATCATGCCTCGACTGCGTTTATCGGCATGATGTGGGGCATTGCATACCTCTTGGGACGCCGCAGCTTGGTTCCGGTAATTGTGGCCCACTTTTTGAATGACGCAACAGCGCTTCCATGGATCATGTTTTTTATGGTGACTGCCCGTTCGTCATGCTCCGTGGAAGGCTTACTACTGCCCACGCGGTGACTTTCGTTACCTCACACGCCAGCTCTTCCCGTCTAATATTTGTGCTAAGGCTAGAGGCACGATATGAACGGGAACCTTCGTCGCATCATCAGTGCAGTTACCCTAATGACGTCGTTGATCGCGATTTTTCTGGTATTGAAGAAACCATCGCCTGTGGCACACGCTCAGCCCGTTGCAGCCGCGGCCGCGAATGCCCAGTCTTTCCAAGACAAGTTGCAGCAACTGGATCGGACTAAACAGCCGGGTCAGGCTCCCGCCGAAGTCCATTTGAGTTCCGACGAGGTCAGCGCCGCAATTGCGCAGGCGGCCGGCGCGATTCCGGTGACGGCGGTTTCATCCAGCACACCATCTCCTTCTCCGCAGGTCGAAGGCGCGACCGGGCAGCCCGAAGTCAAAGATTATCAGGTCAATTTCGAGGGAGACATCGCCCGCGGTCAGTTTCTGACCCAGGTTGCGGGCAAGGATGTCTGGGTCACGCTCGCTGGACATTTAGGTTCCCAAGATGGCTACGTCACTTTCGTTCCCTCAGAATTCAAGGTGGGCAACCTGAACGTTCCCGTCTCGTTAGTCAACGACGCTCTACAGAAAAAGCTCACAGAAGAGCGCGATCGGCTGAAGCTGCCCGACAACGTCGCGGCCATCAAAGTCGAGAACGGCGAACTGATAATGACGCAGAAATAGTTGAAACTATTTACTCCGGAGTGCCCTGGAACAGCGCCCACAATTGCTCGCCGATCACGCGATATATCACAAACGCGCTGCCTTTATCGGATATCTGACGAAAGAGTAATTCGCCACGGCCATCACCATCTGCATCTACTGCGTCAATCAATTCGAGTCGCGGCTGAATGTCCAGATGCCTGCTGTCAGTCACATTGGAAAACGCTTTGTGCAGTTCACCTGAAGTGTCTTCCCGGGCTACGAGCGCCACATAGTACAGGTCCGCACCACTGCTGGATTTTGCGGGAAAGCTCGCCTTAGTCGTCAATACCAGCACCGGTTCGTTGGCATTGGAAAGATCAAAAATTCGATACTGTGTATCTTCGAAGCTCGGCGGCACAGAGCTGATCGCAGGCGTTTCGTTTTTCTGAGAAGAAGTACGAACTTGTGCTTTACCGTCTTCGGATGCTAACTGCCGGGCGCGGTCACGAATCTGAGCGGACGCCAGGCCCAGCATCTTCGTGCGAAGCTGCTGTTCTTCTGCCGGCTTCACCACGTAGCTGTAAGGGCGAGGGTCGGAGCTGCCCGCGTCGGAAATGGCCGGCATCATCTGCAGGGCTGGCTTTTCCCCGCCAATCTTTTGTTCGCCAGTGTTTGCAGTAGGCAGATTTGGCGTTCCCACGCGAGCTCGGGAGGACATTCCTGTGGTGCTGTTAGGCTCATTCTTTGTGCTTGGAGAAGGCTGGTTTCCCCGGCGGAGGACCGGCCTGTCTTTGTCATTCTCGTTGTCCTGGCCACTTTGTTCTGGAGCAGCGGGAGTCGCCGCAGGCGAGGGCTCCGGTGCCGTCGCTGCTGGCGTGTCAGCTGGCGGAGAAACGGGAGGGGTCGGCTTCGGCGGTTCTGATCCAGCTCCTGATCCAGGGCGCCGCAATACTGGCGGCTTATCCTGGTCGTCATCGCGAGGCGCCGACGGTTCCGAAGGTCTTTTT
>Ga0066659_10000206_pt1 | contig 18997 bp, 15 predicted proteins | sample GraSoiAngelo_108_FD_75176 | JGI IMG/M metagenome (GOLD analysis project Ga0066659, IMG submission 75176) | Grasslands soil microbial communities from the Angelo Coastal Reserve, California, USA - 14_0903_09_40cm | ecosystem: Environmental > Terrestrial > Soil > Grasslands | place: USA... | reverse complement strand
GGGATGGACATCACTCCGTAAGCGATGAAGAAAGCAAAAGCCAGAAATCCCGCGGCAGTCAAACTCACCTGAAAGCTGCTGATGATATCCGGAACGATGGGACCAAGAATATTGGTTAGCAAGGAGATCACGAAAAAAGTAAGGAAGACCAAGCTGACCGTATAGCGGCTTCTGACCATGACCTGCCTTTTCACCTCCCTGCTTCGTGGAGGTGCGTTCCGCCTTCGTGACGCTCTCGCAACTAATTGCAGCGTGTCCCTGCAACGCCGGGGATTGACTGGATAGGTCTCGCAAAGGGCCGCAGCGGCCGTAAGTCACGAACTCCGGCCGACTCCCTGCCTGAATCGATGGTGCCAGACCCGCGCTGCACCTATGAGATTAGCGTCCTCTCCCAGCGACGCCAGTGCCAGTTCTGTCTTTTCAAACGGAACGAATCGGCAACCTTGGCTAATCACTTTGCGGATGCCGTCAAGGAAAAGGGCCGCACTCTTCATCACGCTGCCGCCTAAGACGATCACGTCCGGCACAAAAAGATTGACCAGATTGGCCAGACCGAGACCCAAGTAGTAGGCTTGGCGCTCAACCGCCCGGCAAGCCAGCTCATCCCCCTGTTGCGCAAGCATGCAGATTTGTTTGGCCGTGAGATCCTCGGGATAGCGGTGGTCCGCAGCTGCATTCATTTTGAGCCATGCAGCCAGGGCTGGACCGGTCGCCAGCGATTCCCAACATCCCCGGAAACCGCAGGAGCAGAGCGGTCCGGATGGGTCGATAACGTGGTGACCAATTTCGGGATGGGCCATGTCTGCGCCGCGGTAAAGCTGTCCATCTATGATGATCCCGCCCCCGATGCCTGTGCCCACCGTCACATAGACAATTCGCGACTTACCTTTACCAGCGCCCCAACCGGCCTCCCCGAGGGCGGAGGCATCCGCGTCGTTTTCCAGGGCCGTGGTCACGCTGAACTCCCGCGCCAGATCTTCCACGGGGTTGTTCCCTTGCCAGTCGGGGAGAAAGTCAACGTCGCCAAAGGCGCCGCTAAATGGGTACACGATACCGGTGGATCCAATGCCGATGCCGCCGATTTCGACGCCGGCTTCACGTGCCGTTTCTCGCAGCATGCCGATAATTCGCTGGAGTCCGTTTGCGTAACCGCCGCGGGCATTCGTCGCGGACTCCAACTTGGACAACACTTTCCCGGCGTCATCCACTATGCCGACCGCTATCTTTGTTCCACCGATGTCAATGGCGCCAATCACGATCTTCCCTTCCGAGCCTGATTTCGCTTTGTTCACTAATCTCCGAGCGCCCGGCACTATTTCTGATCTTTGGGGGCTCCAGCTTCTTCGCCTAGCAAGCCGTACTCGTCTTCGACAATGAAGGAACAAAAACGAAAGGAATCGCAATCGACACCGGAGAGACGCGCCAACTGTTCGGCTGCGAGTTGCGCCGGGATGGAGTCGATCAGAAATTGCCAGTCGGGTGGCACGGCCGGAAGCTGGAAAACAAGGTCCCCGGCATCCTTTGGCAGGTCTCGGCCAATGAGCATGACAGAAGCTCCTAGTCGCCGCAGATCCCGAGCAACGGCAAGATCTTGCCCACGCATACGCTCGCCGTCAATCCACATGCCGAAACGCGCACCCTTGGCAACCATTTCCTGCGGGCCATGCCTGAAGCTGGCAGTGCCCATAGCGGTGGCAGGCGATTTGACGCCTTCCTCCCAAAGGAGTCTGGCCTCTTGGCAACTCCCCAGACCGGAACCACGAGCCAGGAAATAATAGACGGCACCGGGTGCCAGCCAGGGCGTGCCTGCAATCTGTACTTGCCAGTCCGCAATGGCGGCCCCGGTCATTTCCAGGGCGCGTGATAGTGAAGTTGCGAGACTGACACTCCAAGAGCGGACCACGAAACTCGCCAGAATCCCGGCGGTGGCCGCCAAAGTGGAGTAGGTATTGACGGAAATCGCGTAATCCATCTCGATCGGCACCACCATGGAAATCTGCGCCTGTCTTGCGAGTGGCCCGTCCTCGGAATTGGTGATGCCGATAACGGTCACACCGCCGTTGCGAACTTTGACGAGCAAATTGACAATTTCCACGCTCCGGCCGCTGCGCGAAATTACGATAACTACCGAATCCGGCGGAAGAGTGGCGAATTGGAGCAACTCGGCTGTTTCCTGCACATAAACCGGGCAAGCACCAAGGTAGAAAAGTGGCGCGGCACCCAATGCCGCGTGCCAACTACTGCCGATTCCCGTCAAGTAGACGTGGCGAGCACCACGGATGACCTCCGCCGCCGCATTCAAACTGGGACGGCCCACGCCCATGAGAAAATCGATGGTCCGCTGCAACTCCGTCGGCTGGCGAAGAATGTCGCGCAAGAAGTGAGTCATTGGTCGCCCCGTGCGTGTTGATCTTGCTACTGCTTCGCAGGCGTGATGATGATGCTGCGATAGGCTACGAGCCCTTTTTCACTTCCCTGAAGATAGATGGGGCCCGGCAGTTCTTCGTGGCTGTCCAGGGCACCACCCGTAATGCCTGGGATCTCCTGTTTATCGATGATGGTCTGGCCGTTTTGGACGACGGTGATCCATCTCCCGACCAGCGTGATATCGAAGCTCTGCCATTCTCCCGGCTTGCGGGGAAGTTCCGGCGAAGCGGCTAGGAAACCGTAGACGCCACCCATGTGATGACTGGGTGGTTCCTCGAGGGAGTCTGTTTCTACCTGGACTTCGTAGCGGCCGCGCAAATAGATCCCACTATTGGAATTCGCCCCGCAATTGAATTCGACATGCAGCTTGAAATCTTCAAACTTGGCATCATGGATCAGTTCAGGACCGTTTCCAGGACTTAGCAAGTTTCCGTTTTCAACCTTCCAAACCCTCGTGCCCGGTCCTTTCATTCTCCAACCAGCCAGATCTTTTCCGTTGAACAAGGAAATCGGCGTCCCCCACTTCGGGGCACGTTCTCGATTCAGAGCTGGCGCTCTCTGACCGGTCCACTGCCAGGGGGTTCCGTCTGGTCCCGTCGTGGTCCCCGACAGCCTCTTCCCAATGAGCGTTCCTTCAAAGACCATATCATCGGGCCGTTCTTCTTCCTCTTTGGGAGAAACGAAAGTGAGGCGGCCGTTCGAGAGGTCAACTTTGGGAAGCGCCCGTGCGTTTCCCCAACGGCTCACCATCCGAGCCTTCAACTGTCCACTCTCCTGGCGAAGTTCCAACCATGAGGGATACTCCCGGTCTGACGCCTCTAGCGTCAAATCCCAGCGTCCCAGAAAAGCGTTGACGGATTCGGGGGTGTTTTTTGCGGATTTTTCGGTTTGGGAATACACCCTGGCAGACAACGTCAACATGCCCATCACTAGCACGAATGCGATCCTCTGAGGCTTCATAGCACTATGAATCCCTTCTGTCCGGAGCTAAACAGCGGTTTGCGGACCATCATGCTTCCATCTCGCTTCGCCGCGCCAATCAACCGCGTTAGGACTTTATGGTCTGCGAAACCGCATCCCAATACACCGGGCTCTTCCGGTAGTAAGACTCGTTTGCCATGTGACAGCCGAGCGCTGCGTTGTGACCGAACACAACGTCCTGCACGACCGGCTTCCGCGACCTGACGGACTGGAAGAAATTCCAAAGATGCGGCCGCAGATCGTCATAGTCGTTTCCCCGATAGCTTACGCTCTGCGGAGCGGGTTCATCTCCCGGTTTGGGATCATGCTCGTCGTGCCACTGCTTGAAGTAGGCATTTTTCAGACGACTCGGAAGGCCGTAGCAATAATAGCTAGGGGCCAAATCAATCCCGGCCTGGGGGGTGTAGCTCAGACCAAACTCCGTAAGCTCGATGATGCCCTTGGAGCCCATAAAGCGGGTGACTTCGGACGTTTCCGTGCCCAGCGTCAAGCGCATGTACACCGGGACATTTGCGTACTCAAAGAGAACCGGATGCACGTCGGGCGTGTTGCGCCCATCTTTCCAGCGGTAAATGCCGCCAAAAGCCGATGCTCGTTTGGGAGCTTCATTGATTCCGAGAACAAATTGCATGCCGCTGATCAAGTGAACAAGCAAGTCGCCCGCTACACCGGTGCCATATTCCTTCCAGCAACGCCAGCGCGCGAATAGATAGGGGTCAAAAGGTTTCTTGGGCGCGGTGCCGTGCCAGGTATCCCAATCCAGATTCTCGGGAGACAAGTCCGCCGGGGGCGGATATTCCCAGGCTCCGGTGGGATCGTTGCGGCCCAGGCTCCCTTCGACAAGGCTTAGTTCACCGATGGCTCCGCTGGCGTAAAGCTCCTTCGCTTTGGCACACAAGACGGAACTGGTGCGCTGTGCGCCGATCTGGACGATGCGATCCGTCTTCTTGGCGGCTGCGACCATCGCCACGCCGTCGGCCGGGCTGTGCGACATGGGCTTCTCGCAGTACACATCCTTACCTGCGCTCACGGCGTCCACAACGACCTGTTTATGCCAGTGGTCGGGAACTGCAATGATGATGGCGTCTATCTCTTTGTCGTCGAGCAACTCTTTGTATCGTCGCGTAGTGCGCATCGGTTTTCCGACAATTTCCCGTGCCAGCTCGTGACGCCCATCGTAAAGATCGCAGGCGGCCGCGCACTCCACTCCGGGGAGCTGAACGGCAGTGGTCAGCAGTCCCGTTCCCTCCATGCCGACCCCCACAATTCCAAAGCGAACCTTGTCACTGGGGGCATGCAATCGCGGCAAAGCGACCAGAGGTTCGGGCTCAAGTAGAATGGGGCCGCCGATAAGGGAAGCACCCGCTATTCCTGCACTTCTCTGCAAAAACTCACGGCGCGAGTAATCCGCCTTGCTCATATGGCAATCTCCTTTGGCGCTACTTATAGCTTCCGCGTATTCACGCTCCGTCGCGATCATCCCAGTCCATGCATCGAAAATGTGCAATCGGTTTCGGAAACCGGTTGCTTTCGCTCCTCTTTTACGCAGCCTCACATGGCTTGTCAAGGCTCCATTCTTCTGCACAACGCTTCCTTAACTCCAAAGAAGGCAAGCGGCTGGACTAGTATTCGGCATTTTTCCTTTTGTGGCAGATTAATTTGTGGACCGATCTTGCGCCGGATGTGGTTGGGCCCGGCTCTCCACCCTCTGGTATACCGTTTAACACGGCTCTACCGAGCAGTCGTGGTCGACCTGCGAATGACGAGTTCTGTTTCCAAATAGTAGTCCGCACCCTTTCGCCGCTTCAGCTTCAACATCCTATCCAATGCCTCGAAGGCGGTCGCCCCCACCCGCTCGCGGGGAACACGGATGGTGGTCAGCGGCGGGCGTGCCAGGAAAGCAAAGGAGATGTCGTCGATGCCGATAACGGAGATGTCTTCCGGAATCCCCGCACCCGCCTCTTCGAGAGCGCTCATGGCGCCCAAGGCGATAAGGTCGCTGCCGCAGAAGATCGCCGTGGGCTTATCCGGCGTTGAAAGAATGGCACGTACCGCTGAGGCTCCAGCATCGATGCGGTAGTTACTGCTGATCACTGGTAATGGGTGGAGGTCTCTCTTTTTCAATCCGGCAACCAGCGCGTCCTTGATGGTAATGGCCGTCCGGTTGTCGTCCGGTCCAGCAATGACCGCGGCGCAGCGGTGACCGAGTCCTACGATATGCTCGATGGCCTGTTCGATACCCCGCTGATAGTCTATCGAAATGGTGCTCAGCAGCTTCTCGGCCGGGCTCACGTTGCAGAACACCACGCCAATTCCCGCTTCGATGAGTTCCGAAGCCATGCTCCTGTCGATCGAAGAGGTCATCACCGCGACTCCGCGGACGTCACTTTCGATCAGCTTCCGCAGGATGGATTTAGTTCGGGCTTGGTCGTATTGGGTGTTGCAAAGAAGGACGTCGAACCCGCGATCCCAAGCGGCGGCCTGGAATCCGTGAATCATTTCGGGGAAATACGGGTTGGCAATCTCCGAAATCACCAGCCCGAACAAATCGCTGCGACCCGTGGCCAGCCGCCGGGCGTGGACATTCTTGAAGTATTTCATTTGCCCGACGACTTCTAAAACGCGCCTCTCGGTCTCCACAGAAATGTAGTGGGTCTTGTTGAGGACGCGGGAGACCGTAGCGGGCGAGACTCCGGCGCGTTTGGCCACTTCCCTCATTGTGTGGCCCATGCGTTTTCCTCCGCGAAAAGCGAGTCTGCTGCCGCTGTGACTCTGCTGTAGCGATCCTTCCCGGGCGATGGACGGTGCTGGGAAAGCGCTTTCCGCCAGCAGATTGCCAATGCGCGCCCAACCTATCACGATTTCGGGGCCAAGGACTACGGCTATCAAGAGGCCAGATAAAGAAGAGAAAAAGGACTTGACAATGTTCAGCCAGCACTGATAAAGGGGTGGCAGGTAACCGGTTTCTGAAACCGATTGCATGAACGACCGCATCGGCGTTTTTGCCGGTGATGTGACCGACGACAGGAATTTCAATGGTTCGCTCGGAAGGCGAACCGCTGTTTGAGATTCGGTCGCCGGCGAAGTAGCGGGTTTGTTTGGTGGTCGGTGCCTTTTTTGGGGGGGGGATGCGATTCAATCTGTCCTTGCTGAGGTTTCTTTCCTTTAGTCTTTTCCTTACAATCTCCGGAATAACGGCTCGAGCTCAGTCGGATCGTGGCACCATTGCGGGCACCGTTCTCGATAGCTCGGGCGGGGTCGTTGCCAACGTCACCGTCACCGCCACAAGCACGGAAACCGGTGCAAATTATGGCGCCACGACCGGCCCTACGGGGGGCTTCCGTATTCAGGACGTCCGCGTCGGTACGTATGACGTAAGCGTCTCCGCTCCCGGTTTTAAGATCGAGAAGAAGACTGGAGTGGTGGTGCAGGTCAACTCGACCGCTACTGTCGAATTCTCATTGCAGGCCGGCGATGTGAAGGAAACATTGACCGTGCTGGCTGATGCGCCAGCTATCCAGACAGAAACTTCGGACATCGGCACGGTCGTCAGCACAAAGCAAATCGAGGAACTGCCACTGGCGCTCAACGGCACAGGTCAAAGTCATTTGCGGTCAGTGGAGTCGTTTGTATTCTTAACTCCCGGCACGGTAGGCCCAGGGACGTTCAGCGACTCTCCCTCTTCGGGCATTTTTGAGTCCAAGATTTCCGGCGGCCAGAATTTGGGTACCGAAGTCGTCCTCGATGGCGCCAGCATTGCTCACGCCGAGCTTGGCCCAACTTTTGACGAAAACGCTCCTTCGGTGGAAGCCATTAGCGAGTTCAAGATCACCACTTCGACCATGCCCGCTGAATTCGGACGTACTTCCGGTGGCATCGAGTCTTTTACCACCAAGTCCGGCACAAATTCGTACCATGGTGCCGCGTTTGACCTGCTTCACAACGACAAGTTGAACGCCGTCCCCTGGAACAATATTTCCAACGGGTCGAATGTTAAGCCGCGCGACCATCAAAACGATTACGGCGGGAGCTTGGGTGGTCCGGTGCGGATTCCCAAGCTTTACAACGGCCATGATAAGACCTTCTTTTTCTTTTCCTGGGAGCAGTACCGCAATAATCAGGGCGGCGTGCTGCCCATCACCTTGCCCACGGACGCGGAGCGCCAGGGCGACTTTTCTGCCCTGCAGGGCACGCCCAAGCCTACTGGTCTAATCAATCCTTGCGACAATTCTCCGGTACTGAGGGGACAGATCTTTGATCCCACGACTGCCTCTTGTCCCACTGGCTTCGTCGGAGGCCGCCTCGCATTCCCCGGAAACAAGATCAATATTCCTCTCAGTCCTGTTGCTCAAAAGGTGCTTTCCTACCTTACCGTTCATGCGGACGCCACAAAGGGGCTGACTAATAATTTCATCTTTATCTCCAATAACCCCATTCTGGACACCACCATGAGTTTCCGGATTGACGAGAACTGGGGCAATAGCAATAAATTCTTCTTCTCCTATAGCAGTCGCGACCAGGAACAGTTTAACGGAACCCAAGCCCTCCCTGCGCCCCTCGACTCGAACTTTTTCAAGTCGCGATTCTCCCACTACCTCCGTTTTGGATGGGACAAAACCATCAGTTCTTCCTTGCTCAATCATTTCAATGTCGGTTTCAACCGGCTGTACGACCCTAGCAAGGCCGATAGTTTCACCGGGCAGGATTGGCCAAAAACACTCGGAATTCCCGGCGCCAACGGCGTTCTTTTTCCGGTGTTTAGCTTTGACGCAAACGCTCTTGCTATCGGGTACCAAGGGTTTAGCGCGGGGAACTTTGATATCGCCATCCCCAATGGGTTGATCGTGGCAGACAGCGTTACTTGGATTAAGTCCCGCCATGCATTCCGCATTGGGTTTGAGTGGCGGGCCTCCCAGTTTTCTAGGTTCAATAACACCAACACTTCACCGAACTACGAATTTAGCAATTTCCAGACGGCCTTCGCGGCAGGCGACCCCCAAACAGGCGACTCGTTCGCCAGTTTCCTGCTGGGTCTCCCGCAGAAGGAGAGTGCCCGTTTTTCCTCGGCCATTCCCCGGTGGAACCAGCACTATTACGCCGCTTACATCCAGGATGATTTTAAGTTCCGCAAAAATCTGACGTTGAATTTGGGCTTCCGCTACGACGTGGATACTCCTCGACATGAAGCGCACGGCGCCCAGTCGGTTTTGGACCTCAACACTCCAAACCCAGGCGCGGGTGGAACACTGGGGGCGCTCATCTACGGCTACAACGCCACGGGTGCCAGGACCTACTACAAGAACCTCGGCCCGCGCATCGGATTTGCCTATGCGCCGGAGAAACTGTTCGGTCGGTTCAGCCAGACAGTGATCCGCGGTGGATATGGTATCTATCATGCCGCCCTCTTCTACACCGACTTCGGTGATGCGCTTGGCAGTGGGTCCACCATCAACCCAGCTTTTTCGTCCACAGACAGCTTTTCGCCCGTGCTCGTGCAGGGGAAAGGATCACTGGACGCAGGGTTTCCGGCCGTCACGTTCCCTACCAATGCTCAAGACCCTGCCCTGCTCAATGGAGATTTTCAAGGCAGCCCAAGCTATGCGGGGCCGAGCAACGGCCGATCTGGCATGGTACAAAACTGGAGCCTTGAAATTCAGCATCAACTCGCTCCCGATCTCATCTTCAGCGTCGGTTACGTCGGGAATCATGCCACGCACCTGAATTCGAATCTTCAGCAGCTCAATGCCATCGATCCCAAATTTCTCTCTTTGGGGACAAAGCTGCTGGATCCGGTCACCAGCGCGGCGGGCCAGGCTACGCTGGCAAGCCTGGGCGTTACGGTACCCTCTTGGTTCGAGCCGTTGTATGGGCCGGCCGGGCCGGCCGGGCCGCCGGGAATCGATTTTGTTGGCCAGTTACTGTTGCCTTTCCCCCAATACCAGTCTGGCGGCCCGCAAACCAATGGCGGCATCAATACCAATTGCTGCTTGGAGAACCTGGGCCAATCCACATACAACGCGCTGCAAGCAAAACTTGAGCGGCGCTTCCGGAATGGATTGAACGTCTTGGCGTCTTACACCTATTCCAAAACGCTTACCGACGCGGACAGTGCGTATGCAGGACTCACGGCGTTCAGCAGCTCGGACACCTTTACTGCTCAGAATCCGCGCGACCTAAAGTCGGAAAAGGCCTTGAGCTACCAGGACGTCCCGCACGCATTCGTGCTCAGTTATCTTTATGAGTTGCCCGTCGGCAAAGGAAAGAAGTTCCTGGACAAGGGCGGGGTTGTGAACAAGGTGCTGGGCGGCTGGCAGGTGGGCGGTGTGCAACGCTACCAGAGCGGTGCGCCTTTCATCCCGTTTGCCAGTGACGCGCACAATTCCCGGTTCGGCACGGCAAACACGCGGTTGAGCCTTATTCCTGGCCAACCGTTACGCAGTCCCAATGCAGCGTCCTACAATCCCTTTTTGGATCCCGGTTCGTTCGGCAGCGGATGCAATGAACAGCCAGACGGCACATTCCTACCTATGTCAACGAACAGCTTCTTCAACTGCGCAGCGTTCCTCGATCCCAATGCTGCCAGCCTGGTAGCCCAGCGTGGCTACCAGTTCGGCAATCTTGCTAAGGTCTTCGGTAACATCCGCAGCCCTATTTATATGAATGAGGATTTCTCACTGATCAAGCGCCTCGCGCTTTACGAAGCGCACGTGCTGTCCTTTAAAGTAGATTTTGTGAACCTCTTTAACCGGCACGTCCTCGCCCGCGGCGATGGCTGCATAACTTGCAGTACCTTGGGCCGACCCGGCGCTCAATTCGGGGGTTCTCCAGGAAGCGTCAATGGACAAAAAATAATCCAACTAACGTTCCGCTACCAATTCTAAGGCGGGACACAACCTGGAAATAACCGGGAACCTCCTGCGCCAAACCAGGCACAAGAGGCTTTTCCATTTAGAAGAAACGTCGCCGCCCCAGCTAACGGGTATAAACTCTGGTGGTGAACATTCCTTCAACAAAGCGCCCGGGCAAGCCAACTACCAAGTTCGTGTTCGCGTGTGTGGTGATGCTGTTCTGTCTGGCCAGCCCTCTCCGCTCGCAAGTGGAGTCAGCGGCCTCCGAGATTTTCCGGCACGCGTCGGAGGCGATGCAGCGCGGCAACTTGAACGTGGCTGGTGACGGGTTCGAGGCCGCCGCAAGAGCTGCCCCGGCTTTCGCTGAAGCGCATTTCAACCTTGGTCTCGTCCGCGAAGAGCAGGGCCGGTTCGACGAGGCCATCGCCAGCTTCCAGAAGGCCGTGGCGCTAAAACCGCGACTGCATGGGGCAAACCTCTTTCTGGGCATCGCTTATTTTCGCCTTAACCGACTGGATAAAGCCTTGGCCGCAATTCAAAAGGAATGCGCCTCCTATTCGAAAGACGCTCCCGCCTGGATGTGGCTCGGCGTTGTGCGGCTAGCGCAGGGAAAGCCTGAGGAGGCCGCCGAGGCGCTAGACAAAGCTGCCAAGCTCGCGCCAGATGACATGGACATTCTTTACCATCGCGGCCGCGCGCACTTACAGGTATCCAAGAACAGCTATGGCAGGATGTTCAAAGTCGATTCACATTCCTGGCGCGTCCATCAGGTTCTTGCCCAGGCGAATGCCGAAGCCGACCGCCACACGGATGCTGTTGCCGAATACCTAGCCGCCATCAAGCTCGCTCCCTCCCAACCCGGCCTGCACGAAGAATTAGGTTCGGAGTACCGTAGCCTCGGAAAAGTTCAGGAAGCTGAAGAATCTTTCCTCCGCGAACTTGAAATTGCCCCCCACAACGTCCTGGCCAAGTACGAATTGGGAGTTCTAGCCGTCGAACAAAGCGATGGCGCGAAGGGGAAGGAACTCATCGAAGCCGCCCTGAAGGAACAGCCGGGTCTTCTTCATTCTGATTACCACCTTGGCCGTGCGGAAATGCTGCTTGGCAATGATGCCGCCGCCGCCCGGCACTTGGAGCGCGCCACGACTGCGGCCGGCTCGAACCCCGAGGTCGTCGAGCAGTCCTGGTATCAGCTCGGAATCGTCTACCGGCGGCTCCATCGAATGGAGGAAGCGCAAAAAGCACTGGCCACGTTCCAGAAGCTCAAGGACCTGGATGCGGAGAGCTCGCAGAAGGCGCTAAAGCGGTACCAGGTACAGCAGAATTCGAATTCCGCGCCATCGCCTCCCGCTTCGCAAAATCCTTAATCGCTCAGGAATAGAAAGAATGTCCCGGTTCGCAGAAATCCCGAGCGTCGTTTTGCGCCGCACAACAGCGTTGAGCGCGATGGTGGTTTTTGTTGCGCTTGGGCAGCAAGCAAAGACTGGGCATGAAACTCCTCGCGCCGTTAGACAGAGGACCGTGCGTATCGATGTCGTCGAATCCTCGGAGGACTTGCATGAGTCGCTTCTCGAAAAGCCGCCGCTGCAATTTGGTTCCTCGCGCATCCCGGCTCTCACCATCGAAATCGACGACTCCGTCAAATACCAGCAAGTCGACGGATTCGGCGCCTCTCTCACCGACTCTTCCGCCTGGCTTCTCTCACAGAAGCTCACGCCAGCCCAGCGAAGGACGCTTCTCAAGCAGCTTTTTGACACAAAGCAGGGGATCGGCCTTGCCATTCTCCGCCAGCCCATGGGTTCCAGCGATTTCTCTCTCGCAGACTACAGCTATGATGATGCGCCGCCCGGGGGATCCGATCCTAAACTGAAGCGTTTCACCATCGATCGAGATCGCCAATATATTCTTCCCGTTCTTCGCGAAGCACTGGCCGTCAATCCCAACCTCAAAATCATCGCCAGCCCCTGGAGTCCTCCCGGATGGATGAAAACTTCCGGTTCCATGATTGGTGGCACGCTGCTGCCGTCGTCCTTCACCCCGCTTGCGTGCTACTTCGTGCGCTTCGTGCAAGCTTACCAAGCCGCGGGCGTACCCCTCTTTGCCATTACTCCCCAGAACGAGCCGCGCAACATTCCTGCTGATTATCCTGGCATGGGGATGACCGCCGAGCAACAAACCGTCTTCATCCGCGAACATTTGGGTCCTGCGTTTCGAGACGCTCATCTCAAGACAAAGATCATGGCCTTCGATCACAACTGGGACTTGATCGACTTTCCCGAGGAGATCTTGAGCGATCCCCGCGCCGCGGAATTCTCCGCAGGCACTGCCACACATTGCTACGGGGGCGGGCCGGAAGCTCAGACCAAACTCCACGATCATTTCCCCACGAAAGGCATCTGGCTGACTGAGTGTTCGGGCGGCGAATGGCAAAAAGGCAATTTGCTGGTGGCTCAAGCGGATCTCATTATCGAAACTACGCGGAACTGGGGGCAGAGTGTCGTTCTCTGGAACCTTGCTCTCGATCAAAATCACGGGCCGCATTTAGGGGGCTGCACAGACTGCCGCGGCGTAGTCACGATCGACCACTCCAAATCACCAGCGACGGTCACCCCCACGGTGGACTTCACCGCTCTGGCCCACGCCAGTAATTTCGTTGCCCCAGGTGCTCTTCGCATCGATTCCATTGCCTCTGAGGAATCGCCGCTCAAACACGTTGCCTTCCGTAATTCAGATGGCTCGATTGTGTTGCTAGCACTCAATCCCACCGGGAGTGCCATAGCCTTTAGCATCGCCTGGAAAAGCCAATATGCCACCTACACGCTTCAGCCCGGTGCTGTAGTTACGTTCCACTGGCCGCCAAAATCGCGGGGCGCGGTATGAGTCCAGCCCGATCGAATCAGGAACCGAAAGCAGCAATAGAGAAATACAATTGCAAGCCTGGAATGAAGGTCGCGATAACGGCAATGTTGAGCATCGGCTTTCGGCCAGCGTGTCACGGCGCGACGATTCCTTTGCCTTCCTTCACGGTAAAGATGCGGTCGACGGCAGGAATCGTGATTTCTTCCTTTGCCCCACTTGGCCAGTGAATCTCCACCTTGTCGACTTTCACTGCTGTTCCGAGGCCGAAGTGCAGGCGTTGATCGGAACTCGATGCATAGCTTCCCCCGCTGAAGACGTCCCCGCGTTGCCGCACGCCTCCCGTCCTGACAAATACCTTAGCTCCAATCGCATCGCGGGGGCTCTTGGGGCCTCCCAAAGGCCTTAGTGTTATCCAGTGATTCGAATTCTTGACCACGTTTCGCAACAAAGTGGGCGTCGAATCGATGTTGTTGAGAACGACGTCGATATGACCGTCGTTGAATAGGTCGCCGAACGCCGCGCCTCGTGCCGACACAAGAACTGCCAGGCCGCTGCTCGTTGCCGCCGGAACCTCCTGGAATTTCGATCCGTCCAGATTGCGCAGCAGCAGCGGCCGCTGCGCCCAGGTTGTGCCCCAGTCTTGTGCATCAACACCCGGATAGACGTGCCCATTGGCAACGAATATGTCGAGCAACCCGTCGTTATCGTAGTCGAGAAAGCCCGTGCCCCAGCCCAGAAACGGTATCGTCAGTGTCGCAATTTCGGCGCGAAAGCTGACGTCAGAGAAGGCCGCGTCGCCTTCATTCCGGTAGAGTGTGTTGTAATCGTCTGAAAAATTTGTGATGTAGAAGTCGACTTTGCCGTCACGGTTGTAATCCCCGACGGCCATTCCCATGGCGGCTTGCTCACGCCCATCGTCGTTCAAAGCAAATCCCGAAAGATAGCTGATGTCTTCAAACGTGCCGTCGTGCTTATTCCGGTAGAGATACTTCGGCACGGAATCGTTCGCGACCGAGAGATCGACCCACCCGTCGTCATCCACGTCCACAAACACAGATGAAAATCCATAGTATCTTTTCGCGTCGGCGACTCCCGCTTTCACGCTCACGTCCGTAAAGGTGCCGTCGCCATTGTTGTGAAACAGGTGATCGCTTTCTCCCGGCAGGCCTCGAGGACCGCACATGACTTCGATCCCGCGAAACTGGCAAAACCCTGCCGGTAGGTCGCCTTTGCCGGCCATCGGAGGGTTATCGGGGTCGACCTTCGCATAGCCCGGAACAAATAGATCAAGGTAACCATCGCGATCGTAGTCTCCCCACGTCGCGCCGGTCGACCACCAGCCGAGCGTCACGCCAGCGGTTTTCGCGACGTCGGTAAACGTGCCGTCGTGATTGTTATGATAAAGACGATTCTTGCCGAAGTTCGATACGTATATGTCCGGCCAGCCGTCGTTATCGAAGTCCCCGACCGCCACGCCGAAGCCCCATCGTTCATTCCTTACGCCGGCCTGATCTGTGACGTCGGTGAATGTTCCGTCATGGTTGTTGTGCAGCAGCATCGCGCGCGGCGGAGCTTCTTTGCCCTTCAGCGCGGGAAATGTTGAGCCGTTTAGCAGATAAATATCAAGCCAGCCGTCATTGTCATAATCGAGCAACGCCACACCGGAGCCTGGCGTCTCGACAATCGTCCTTTTCTCGGGCCTTCCTGAGCGATGATGGAAAATGTCGAGGCCAGCCGTGTGCGTCATATCGACAAAAATGACCGGTGCGCCGTCAACAAAGCCGCCGGCCGTTATCGGTCGCGAAAGTGCGTCCTTCACCGGAGCGTGCGCGCCGCCCGTGCTCGTGCCGCTCTGCTGCCCTCGGACGGGTTCCTTTTCCACGGGGTTTTGTTGGGCCAACCCGGAGTTCAGAAGCAGCGTCACACAGATGGCTTGTACTGCAGTCGCGCGGAGAAGGCCCGCGGATTGGCTGGATCGAGAGAATGGCATCAGGCCCCGAGTGGATCGTTTGACCCCAAAAGGCATCTTCGCACAAAGTCGGCGAGCAGGCCTAATTCCTGCAGAAATAAGGTTGTGAGTCATTTTGCGTAAGCTAGCGGTTGAGTTTAGGCCGGGTCGGCCGGTCTCCGCGCGCCGCCAACGTCTGGAGATTCTTAGTCCTCCCCGGTTCACCGAACTTTTAGTTTCAAAACATCAAGCGGCGGCTAAGCTTGAATTGGTTACATCGCATAGCTACTCAGTCGCCAATAAGGCCGAATGCTTATCTCCAAGTAGATATGGTTCACGATGGGCCCAGTTCGATCAGCAAGATGAAAAAATGGAGGGAGCAGAGACATGATGAGGATAAGTTCTAAGCGAACCTTTGTCGGGCTATTCTTTCTGTTTGTCTGTCCATTCTCTGTCTTGGCGCAGACTGCCGCCACCAACGGAAATGTAATCCTTCGGCGTGATCCCTGGAAGGGAAGTGTAGCTCTGGCGCATCTCCCTAAGGGCGCAAGATTAACTCTTGTGGATGCGACGCCAGATAACGGCTTCTATCACGTTAGGACGGAGGACGAACAAGTCGGTTGGGTCTCGTCGAAGTTCGTGATCGTTTCACCGTCTTCAACACCACCGACTCCTACGCCCCCAACCTCTCCGACACCGGAAACGCCGTGTGATGCGAGCTTGTGGAACCACGTTTACCATCCGCTGCGCCTTATCGTGAAACAACCATGCATCACTGTCGCTGGAACAATCGTGGATGCTACTGCCGGCAAGAAGCCTGATGGCGTTCGCCATGAAGCTGATGGAGACACGCACGGATGGCTGAAGGTAGACCCGGAATTCGAGAATCTATTGAACGCTGGGAACCTAAGCGATGAGCAAGGCAATTTGGTTTTTGAGATCGTTTGCAGATTTCACGTCAGCCAACAGGACGCCAAGGCGGCATGTGCCAACTACACCGATCAAGTCTCGTTGCCACCGGTGGGCTCTCACGTTCAAATTGTTGGAACTTTAGTCCAAGACACTTTCCATGCGAAGTGGATGGAAATACATCCGGTCACGAATATTACCGTAGTACCTTAGAGACGGGGCGCGCTTTGCCACAAGCACATGCAGTTTACCGATGGAGCGTCCATGCTCAGCCAGTTCATCGGATGGAACGGCACTTCAAATTCCTCAAGATCGCGTGGTTCCACTTGTTGGGCGGAGTTGATGTCTACCTTTCTTGCCTGATCGTTCTCTGCCTCTAACAGCGTCGCTCGGTGGTCATGCTCATCTCGTTTTTTGCAGCAAAGAACTGCGCCACATTCTTTGCGACGCCCGGCGAGCGGCGCAGCAAGGCGCTCGGCCCAAGAACCCACCGAAAAGACCTCGCAAAACCAGCGAGACGCCGCAGGAATTCTCTCCGTTCGGGGGGAGGAGGATGTCAAAGGGCTGATGAAACCGACGTGCCGGCGGCGGCGAAGACCCGGGACATTTCTGATTCCGCGAAGGACAGGAAGGACTTGACGACAGTAGGGTCGAACTGAGTGCCACTTGCCTCGTTGAGCCGGCGCACAGCTTCTTGGTATGGCAGGCCTTTTCGATAAGGACGAGATGAAACCATCGCATCAAAGGCATCGATGACGCAGACAATCCGCGAAACTACGGGAATCTCAGTGTTCTTTAGTCCCGCCGGGTATCCCTTTCCGTTGAAAGATTCGTGATGATGGAGAATATCAAGAGCGGCGCGCTCGAAGCCTGGAAGCATGCGCAGGACAGCCCAGCCGTACTCGGAGTGTTTTCTCATGAGTGCGTATTCTTCCGCGTCCAGACTCTCAGGCTTGAGGAGGACGGAATCCGGGATGCCAACTTTACCAATGTCGTGCAGGAGCGCGGCAACTTCGAGATTCTGAAGCTCGGCTTCTTCCAGGCCCAGTTCTCGTCCGACACGCATGCCCCATTCCGCCAGCCGCGTACTGTGCACGCCGGTATTTAGGTCTTTTAAATCCAGAAGCTGGTTGAAAGCGCAGATGACCGACTTACGAAGCGCGGAAGTCTGTTCTTCGAGCTGCTTGATGCGAAGCAAGTCCGGCGCACGCGAGGCTGAAGAACTCATGGTGGGCGGCGGAATTTCGTTGTTCGACACGGCAGTTACCAGCAGAACAAGGAGCACGAACCGGAATTTGAGCTGGAGTTATTCAGCCACGCAGCGATGGCCTGGTACACATCGAGGCGGCCATGATTGAGGTCAGGCGTGAGCCGTACCGCATGTGACAAAGCGCTGGCGGCCTGCTTTTGGTTTAGCGACGGTTTTGCACTGATGAGCAGCGGGGCCGTGCCCGCGACCAGCGGAGAGCTGAACGAGGTGCCAGAAGCGCTAGGATGGGTTCCGCCAGGAAAGGTGCTGATGACGTAGTCGCCGGGGGCGGCGATCCAGGCGTCCGTGGTGCCGTAGTTGGAAAAGGAAGAAGGGGTGTCCCAATCCGTCGTCGAGGCGATACCCATGACGGAGCCATTGAAGGCCGCGGCCTTGGTACCTTCGTGCCAGGGCTGCGATGTGCGGCAAGGGCATGAATCGGTTGCCATCAGTCGTTCCCAGACAGACTACCAAGCGCATCCCGGAGCGAAATCACGATTGGCCGGCTGCTGGGGTTTGCGAACGTCATCTGCAGGTCTCCGCTGTTCTCAATCTCTCCACTAAACTCGCCAAACTGATTGGTCATGGCATTCACAACTTTTCCGCGCATGTTGGAAAGAGCGATTTTCGTGCCTTGGTCAAGGATTCCAGGATTGCTCAAGTTCAGGAGCTGCCCGGTAACCACGATGCGGTTCCGGCCAGCCGCGGCCTCCACCTGAATATCAATCTGAAATGGGTCCGCGCGATAAAGCATCTGCCTTGTGCCAGCGCCTGCCGATCGAGCTCCTTCGAAAGCCGGCTGAAGAAAGCTGTCGAAGAGAAGTTTGATGCGGCTGCCCGCTCCCTTTCTTTGACCCGCCAACCCGGCTTCCGCAAAGGCGGCCCTGGCGAGCCTCACGGCGTGCTCGGGAGGCTGGTAGTTCGCTTCCGAAGCCGCTGATTGCCGAACTTTCTGCCACAGCGAAACTGTCTTTCTACACCGTTTGCAGCCTTGCTGGAGGTGGCGCTCCATCAACTGCTTCTCGTTGGTGTCCACTGCCTGATTCACGAAATCGATCCACTTCTCGGTCGCAAAGTGTTCCATACTCTTCCCCCAAATTTCTTTCCGCGTCCCGAGCGATCCCCGGTGAATGGGACGGTCTGGCATCCTCATGGCATAAGGGCAGGCAGAGGGCCAAGAAATATATGAGTCTTAGCGATTAGGTAAGCCTTGTAGAATCAGAGAGTTTGCCGACCAGGACGAAGGGTGCCCAGAAGTAGGGATGGGGATTCTCGCGCCGAAGTTCTTGCATGGCGTGCTGGAGTGCGCCTGCCATGTTGCCGGTGCGCAAGAAATCCCGATAGAAAAATTGCATTAATTGCGAAGTGCTTTGATCGTGTACGTCCCACAACGATAGCAGCAGTGTTGTCGCTCCGGCACAGAAAAGGCCTCGCTGAAGTCCGAGCAATTCGTCGCCGGCTGCGACGAAGTTCATGCCTGTGGCGCAGCCGCTCAGAGTCACCAACCGGGCGTCCAAACGCATCTGGTAGAGGTCATACAGATTCAGGTACCCATCGCCTAGCCGGATGCCCGAAAACATCGGGTTGTCCTGCCGGTAGATGCCGTGAGTAGCGAGATGAAGAAGGCCGCTCTGCGGACCTTCTTCGCGAAGCACCGAGGACGTTGCACGGTCTCCAACGTGGAGCGAAGATTTTGGCAGGAGCGCCGCCACGGACTGGGCTTCCTCGAGGATCTGCGGCGCTCGCTCGTCGGCGATTCCAAAAACGAGCGAACTC
>Ga0066659_10000173_pt1 | contig 19958 bp, 13 predicted proteins | sample GraSoiAngelo_108_FD_75176 | JGI IMG/M metagenome (GOLD analysis project Ga0066659, IMG submission 75176) | Grasslands soil microbial communities from the Angelo Coastal Reserve, California, USA - 14_0903_09_40cm | ecosystem: Environmental > Terrestrial > Soil > Grasslands | place: USA... | reverse complement strand
GCACATCTTCCAACTGGCATACGTCTACGAGCTGCCATTTGGCAAGGGCAAGACATGGGGCGGGGGTGGCGGCGCGGCTACCAGGATCCTCAGTGGATGGCAAACCAGTGGCACCTTCAGCGCTATCTCAGGCCACCCTGGCTGGGGGGATACGGCAGATATTACGGCGTCCGGCGCGTCATTGAACGCCGTCGGCCAGAGGCAAACGCCTGACCAAGTGAAGCCGATTAAGAAACTTGGCGGAATCGGCCCCGGACATCCTTACTATGACCCAACCGCGTTTGCTCCAGTGACTCGCGTTGGTGGGTACGGCAACGTAGGTCGCAATCCTCTATTAGGACCAGGCGCCGTGAACCTGGACTTCAGCCTGTTCCGCACGATCAACATTCGCGAACACCTGGGACTTCAATTTCGCGCCGACGCTGCGAATCTTTTCAACACACCCCATTTCAAAGACCCCAATGGCGACATTACCAGCGCCAGCTTCATGGAAATCAATAGCGCCAAGGACGACGAGCGTCAGTTCCGCTTCGGATTACGTCTGGCCTTCTGATCTGCTGAATCATAGCCCGGGGCACCGCGACAGCGTGTGCCCCCAGAGCTTTGTTGAGGCCCAGCCGGAACGGATTGCGCCCATTGTTTTTGTTGCTGTTTACGACTGCTCGGCTTCCATACCAGCGAATGAATTTCTGACGAGAATTCTGAAGAAAGCACACTTCGAAATCGGCAGGGCGGAGCGGCGCGATTGCGCTATCCGATTGCGTGGTGACTCCCGGGAAGCCATCTGCCTATAATTACTTGTCTTTGGAATATGGCGACGACGATAAAAGCTGGGCTGGCGCTCATCTTGTGTCTTTTTTCGATTTTAGGGCACTTGAATGGCTCGGCACACTCGGACGAGTTAGCCATGAAGTCGCAGCGCGCAAAGCAATTCATGGCGGAGGGCAAGTTTGTCCAGGCCATTGCTCTCTACCGCGAACTGAATCAGGCTGTGCCCAACAACCCGGGTTTGCTGCTGAACCTCGGTATGGCGCTCCACATGGTCGGCGACGAGCGCAACTCGATACCCCAGTTGGAAGCTGCCGTCAAGGCTGATCCCAAACTAACTCCCGCATGGCTGTTTCTGGGAGCGGCTCGTCTACAACTGGGCAGGACATCGGCAGCCGTCGAGCCGCTTAAGATGGTTTTGCGCCGGGAACCGGATCATCGGGGCGGGCTTGAGATGCTCGCTTCCGCTCTGCTTTCACTCGGCCGTGCCCGCGAGGCCGCCGAGCAGTACCAAAAGCTGGCTGATCTTGATCCCGAAAGTTCGTCGGCGTGGTACGGGCTGGGGCGCAGTTATGAATCGCTGTCCGTCCGCGCTTTCAATGAGCTGCAGAAGATCGCACCCGAGTCGGGGTACTGGCTGGGACTGATGGCGGAGGCTCGACTCCGTGAGCAGCAATTCTCGAGCGCTTTTTATTTGTACCGGCACGCGCTGGAGAAAATGCCGACCATGCGAGGGATGCACAGTGCTGTGGCAGAGATCTATCGCCAGACCGGACATCCGGACTGGGCAAAGGTCGAGGAGGAGAAGGAGCGCCAGCTTCCCCAACCGGATTGCCACGCTACGACACTTGAATGCGAGTTCGGGATGGAGCAGTTCAGTGTGCTTGTGGCACCCACAAAAGATGCCAATACTCCCGAGTCGTACTATTGGCGATCGCGAGCGTACAACCAGCTAGCTCTTCAGGCCTTCACTCGCCTCGGTCAGCTGCCGCCCTCTGCGGAACAGCACGAACTGAAAGCCCATATTTACGATGGCCAGAAGAGATACACCGAAGCCGCCGGCGAATGGAGGGAGGCCTTGAAGCTGTCTCCCGGCGATCCTCAGATTCAGAGACAACTTGCCATCAGTCTCAAATTCAGCCAAGACTATGGTGGCGCTCTACCCCTATTCCAAGATCTCCTTCGGCGGTCGCCAGGGTCGGCGGAGTTAAATTATCTCGTGGGGGACACATTGCTGGACCTACAGCGGGCGCAAGAAGCAATTCCCTTCCTCAAGCAGGCCTTGGAGCGCGACCCGAAATTGCTGCCCGCGCACAAATCCCTTGCTCGCGCGGAGCTTGCCGCCGGAAACCCTTCCGGAGCTATTCCGCATCTGAAACTCGCCTTGGCCACCGACGAAAACGGCAGCCTGCATTACCAGCTTGCGAAAGCCTATCAGATGAATGGCCAGCCACAGCTCGCACAACAGATCTTAGCCGGTTATCAAAAGATTCAAGGATCTGTTGCGGCGATGAGAGAGGCCTCGCGATTGGATGTGGAGATCACACCACCGTAGAGAAGTTCTAGTCCGTCGAAATCATTTCGAGGGCTCATGGACTTCGAGAACCCGGTTGGTGGCAACGTTGCGCAGCAGTTGAACTGTACCACTTGGCCAGCGAATCTCGATCCGATCGACCTTTTCCAGCTTACCGGTTCCGAAATGTATGCCCTGTGAACTGGAAGAAGAGTAGCCCACTGCTGTGGTCATCTGGTTGGACTGACGGCCCAGCCGGACCTTGGCACCGATGCCGTCGCGATTGCTTCGGGTACCAATCAGCTTCAGGATCAGCCAGCGGTTGCCACCTGGACTGACATTCTGCCAAAGCTCTGCTGGCTCGCCGAGCGCGCTGACGACCACGTCAATTCTTCCGTCGTTATCAAAATCGGCAAAGGCGCTGCCGCGGTGGGCGCGAGAGAGATTCAGGCCCGCCTCCGAGGAAACATCGCGGAAGGTTCCATCCGCGAGATTGACGAAGACACTGTTAGGCTGCTTGTAGTGTATGGGTTGAAAAAGGTCAATCAGGTCATTGACATCTGAATTCGCGGTAAACAGATCTTTCCAGCCGTCGTTATTGAAATCGAAAAAGCCATTGCTCCACCCGCTGCGCGCGACGCTGAGGGGGCCAAGCTTGGTGCTGTGGGTTGCGTCTTGAAACACACCTTTGCCTAAATTCCGAAATAGGGGGAAGGTTTCGCCCGCCAGAGCCGTAATGCTGAGGTCAGGCAATCCGTCATTATCGAAGTCGCGAAAGTCTGCTCCCATGCTGGCGATAGGCAATCCATTGTTCGTAAGAGCGACTCCCGCCTGGAGCCCCACCTCCTCAAAGGTTCCGTCACCCTTATTGTGGAATAGAAAGTTGGGCAGATTGTCATTTGTAACAAAGACGTCCATCCAACCATCGTTATCGTAGTCAGCGAAAGCAACACTCATACCTCGCCCGATGTACGCGGCGATGCCGGACTTGAGGCTCACATCCTCGAAAGTCCCGTCATGCCGGTTACGATAGAGGGTATTGGACAATCCTTCGAAATACTTAGGATGGCAGTAGACGCGCAGGTTGCGATCACGTTCGCCGCAGTAGCGATCAAAATCGGGCGTCCAGTGTGCGTAATTGACTACAAACAGGTCCAACCATCCATCGTTGTCATAGTCGAACCAGCCGGCAGCAACCGACCACTTATCGCTCTTAATGCCAGCGGCCTCGGTCACATCCTCAAACTTACCGTTGCCCAAATTGCGATAGAGAATGTTCCGGTACACCCCGGCTACGAACAAGTCCACGTGACCATCGTTGTTGTAGTCCGCCGCCGCTGCGCCCATCGAATAGCCGGCGCCTGCCATCCCGGCCTCCTTGGTGACGTCAGTGAACTTCATACCTCCATCGTTTCGGTAAAGCCGATTGAAAAATTTCGGTGAATCTTTTTCTAGGGAGGGAATCGATGCGCCGTTTGTGAAGAAGATATCAGTCAGCCCATCATTGTTGTAATCGAATGCTGCCACGCCTCCGGGCATGGTTTCAATGATGTGCTTGCGCGGGGTGGGGTCATTCTGAAGGACAAAATCCAGTCCCGCTTGTTGGGCAATCTCTTGAAAACGAATGGGAGCGGGAGCCGAAGGCGGCTTGGAAACACCATTCTTTGCGTGCCACTGTAAAAGCAAAAACGCACACACTGCCAGAAACTGCTTTCGCGACCGCATCGATGTGAAATTGTTCCCGGAGTTTGGTTTACATCCTCCTCTACCTTATAGGGAGAGGATTCCTACAGAGCTTCGCTGCTTTGCGAACTCTCTTCGGTGGCTTCACCGAGATGCCTTACAGCGCATTCTCTCCACAGGCTAACCAGGCATGCCCTGCCTCTAATGAGAACCGTAAGGCAATCCGCTGCGAAATTCAAGCTCGCTTACCTCGGCCACCTCGGCCTGAAGTTTGAGGCTTGCTCGCAGCGGGTCAATATCCAGAATCTCCCGGCATGGCTCGGGAACGCGTCAACCGATTCCGATTGTTCCGTTTCTGATTCAAAATCAGCATCGCTCTTACGATTAAGATCGTCCGAGGACCAGCCTGTCCACGCGGTGGCTCAAATCGCGTAAGTAGGCCTCGTCGCCCCCTTCGAGTTCCGTAATGGCGCTGCCGGAGTAGCCCGTATCGGCAAACGCTTGACGCACGGCCGCCCAGTCTACGTCCCCCTCACCCAGATTCACCCAAGTGTACCCATCTTCTCTGCGCTTGAAATCCTTAAGGTGAACCTTGACGATGCTCTTGCCGAGGGTGTGAATCCAGTCCTGCGGATAGCCATAGAGCAGCACGTTGCCCACGTCGAACCAAGCTTTGATCCGTGGACTGTGGAACTCCTCAATGTAGTTAGTCATTTCGAGCGGGCTCAAGAGGAATTTGTTCCACACTTCCTCGATCGCAATCACGACCTGCAATTCCTCAGCCAGTGGTATCAGCGTACGGATCTGCTTTTGCGAGCGCGTCCAGGCCTCACGATAAGAGGTTTGTGGATTTACCACTGCTGGAACGAGCAGCACGGCATCCGAGCCCCAGAGCTTGGCGTTGTGCAGAGAGGTGCGCATCCCTGCGAGGCTCTTCTCAACCACGGCAGGATCATTTGACGATAGCGGATATTTCCAATGATCCATGTTCATAACGGAGTCGATGCGGATGTTCGCGCCCTCGGCCGCTTTCTTAATTTCTTCGGCCTTGCGCTCGTCCGGCTCGGTCCTCGCCTGCACGACTTCGAAGCCGACGTCCCGCGTCATCTTGAAGCGGTCCGTATAGCTGAGCTTTGCCGGCAACATATCGAGCAGCACGCCTTTCTTGATTGGAAGCGGAGAGGGAGACGGGGATTTGACAGCGGGTATGCGGATCGGCGTGGTCACCAACGAGCGGCTCAACTCTCCAACGCCCAGAATTGCGGTGCCCGCGGCGGTGGCCGAACATGTCAGGAACTCGCGACGCGATGGACGGCGCATCTGCACACCTCCCAAGCTTGCTGCCTGCCCTCGTTCACTTGCCGAGGGTCAAACTAGACGAGTCTATCGAGGTCGATCTTCGGATCCCATACCTCGGTCGATTTCATGAGTTGATCCCAGGTGACCTCGTGTCCCTTGTACGCGGCGGTGCGCGCTAGCATGCAGGAAAGAGCAGATTCGGCGCCCTTGGCCGCTTGGTTATGGAAATTGCCGCTCGTGATGCTCTCGACGAAGGCCTTCTTCTTTTCCGAATCGGCGAACTCCAGATTGGAGCTAAAGCGTCCCGTGACCGAAAATGCCTGAGGCTCAGAAGCATCTTTCGCAGGGGAGGGGGTGGCTTGCCAAGCTTCATCCCCCCAGATACCGAGTGGCCCCGAGTAAGGAGACTGCGAAGTGCCTTGGGTGCCGAAGAAACGCTCGGTGACGTCCCACCAGCCTTTGGCAAATTGCGTGGAGCTGAAGGTCACATCGACATCGTCAGGATAATGGAAGAGCACGTTGTAATTTCCGTAGGCGTCGCCGTCACTAACAGGGCGGCCCTGGCGGCCTCCTGTTGCCGACGCTTTCAGCGGATGGGCCTTCAGGATCCAGTTGCAGATATCGATCACGTGAATATTTTGTTCCACAATGATGTCCCCAGAAAGAACACGGTCGTATATCCAGTTGCGCAGGCGACGCTGGGCAGGTGACGTGTTCGGCCACGCCGGCCGGTCGATGTAGCCGGTAAGATAGTGAGCTTCTCCGCAGACAATCTTTCCCAGCGCCCCATCATGGATGCGCCGGACCAGTTCGACGAATGGCGGGCAATCGCGAATCTGGAATCCGACATCCAGGCTGAGCTTCGCCTCCGCGCGCCTGCCGATTTCGATAACTCTCAGTGCTCCGGGAACATCAACGGCGACGGGTTTTTCAAGATAGACGTGCTTACCAGCGGCGACGACCGCTTCCAGATGTTCGGGATGATAATAAGGGGGAGTGGCTATCACGATGGCGTCCACCTCCTTGGAGGCGGCGATTTGCTGATAAGCTCTGGGACCGACGAAGAGTTGTGCCGCGTCGATCGCAGCATAACCTTTAGCTTGCTGGATTTTATCGAGCCGCGCGCGGGCAGCGTCCAGCTGATCGCGAAACAGATCGCCCAAGGCGACCACGCGCGCGCCGCCGGTATCCACCAGATTCGATACGTCTTCCGTGCCGCGCGCGCCGCAACCAAGCAGACCCACACGGACTTGGGAGTTGGCAGTCGTGCCGCGCACGAGCCCGGGCCTGATCAACATCGCGCCGGCCGTGGCCGTGGCCAAGCCCATAAATCGACGGCGATCGACTTTGTGGGGGGAGCTCGGCTCCTGGCTTGCATCCTTTGACATAGACCCCTCCTCCTGCTGGCTAGATGGCGTGAAGCTCCTCGTGAATTTACAGCACGCTTTCTTCTCCTCTAGGAAAGGAAATCGGCTTCCCCCAAGCCGCCGCGAATTATCCGATCAGTCGTTCCAGATACGCCTTCGCGGCCCGCACGTCTTCTGCCTGTTGCGGCCCGGAAATTTCCCGTTCGATGGTGACCGCCCCGCGATAATCCAACTCCTTCAAGCGTGCGATGATCCGCGGAAAATCCACCTTGCCCTTACCGATCGGTACTTCCTCCCCCAGGTCCTTGGGGTTTGTCGGCCAGAGCCCGTCCTTGGCGTGAATCCCCTGCACGTAGGGGCCGAGCACTTCGATGGCATCGACGGGGTTGGCCTTACCGTAGAGAATCAGGTTGGCAAGATCGAAGTTGACGCCCTGGTTCTCCGTTCCGACGTCTTGAATGGCACGTAACAAAGTAATCGGAGTCTCCTGCCCCGTCTCGTAACGAAAATTCTGGCCGTTACCCTTGCAATAGACGGCCACTTCGCGCATAGCGATCACGGTTTCTCGGTATAGCGGGTCATTCGGGTTTTCAGGGATAAACCCACAGTGCGTCTGGACAGCAAGAATGCCACACTGTTTGGCAAAGTCCGAAGCCTTCTTGATATGCGCGATACGCGCCGCACGGGTCTCTCGCGGAACCAAACCGATGGTGAGGGGCCCTTGGTAGAAATCCCATATTTCTTTTCCGGGCCCGCCGACGACCAGCGAAGTAGCCTCAATTCCATGCTTGTCCAGTGTCGTACGCAGCCGCCCTGCCAGCCCGAACTCGAAATTCTCCACGAATGCCTGGCATGTGGGCAGTCCCAAATCGTGGACCTTGGCCACGGCAGTCTCGGGAGCCTTGCCAATGCCAATGATCAGGCCGAGCCGCAGCGGCTTCCTCCCTTGGTTGGCAGCTACCGCCGGAGCGGTCTGCGCTCGGCCAGCTTCCCCGGCAAGGTGATCCAGAGTAACTCCGCTCCGCGCAGCGAATCTCGTTGGGCCCAGGCTGGCTGCTAAAGCCCCCATGGAAGTTTGAAGAAACGCGCGACGGTTCCGTCTATTCATAGCCGCATCTGTTGGCAAAAAGAACCTGCTTACCCGGGAATGGTGGAAAAGCCTCTATTTGTCCATGATGTAAATATCCTTCCATCGCATCTTCACACCGCCGCCGGTGTGAATCTGTAAACCAATCACGCCATCAGTGAATTTCGGCGAGGCGTCACTGTAATCGGTGACCTTAACGCCGTTGAGATGAATTACGATGTGGTTGCCTCGAACCGAGGCCTCAAGATCATTCCACTCGCCCGGCTTTAGCACCCGCTCGCCTTCGGGCGTGGGCACTATAACCCAACCGCGACCGCCGCTTTCGTAAAGGCCACCGGTATGGTGGCCGACGTTGGGATCCACCTCCACCTGCATGCCTTCGATGTCCGGCCCGTGTTGCGGGTCGTTGCCGGTAATCCGAGCGTGAAAAAACAAGCCACTGTTGCCGGCCGCCTCAGCTTTGAACTTGAGTCGCAGATCGAAGTCGCGGTGGCTCTTCTCCGTGGTTAGGTAACCGTATTTCTTGGCTGTGCTTTCGCCTAGGATCGTACCCTGCTCGGCCACCCATTTCTCATCCCCGTTCCTCTTCCAACCGCTCAGATCTTTGCCATTGAAAAGAGGCAGCCACGCCTCTTCGTGCTGCGCCTGGGCCATTGCCTTAAAACCGACCAGCAACAGGGTTGCGACAAACACAAGACCTGGTTTCATGACAAAGCCTCCATCTCCGTTTTGGCGAGCAATTGTGGTATCCCCGTCAGCCGGGACTCTATCATGAACGCAAGACTGCACAAACCGGTTCGGCGGCGAAGCGGCGAACCGGCGCGGGAAGTAGTCTCCTGTCGAATCTGGCAGATTTTTATGTGTCGCAATGCAGCGGCCCAAGTTCCGGCAGCTAGCGTTCCGGAATGGCGCAGCAAGTACTTCCACCGGCCATGGGGCGACGACGAAAGCCAGCGCCGTGGTCATCGGCACGAGTGGCGCTTGATGGAATCTGTCCTCTTCACGCCCCCTGCAATTGTCCAGATACCGAGTGCGACAGCTCGACGTTTTTCGTTGTCTATTTCATCAGCGTTGGCGGACCGCAGGTGTTGGATGACAGACCCGAGCCTCTATGCTCACCACCCTTGGCCGTAATGGAATTCCACCGTAAACCCTCCGGTTAACATCCGGAACGAGTTCCTATGTGGAGCGATTGTCGTCCGCCTGATGTTTGATCACGGAAGCTCACGGTTTGTGCTTTCCAGTTTGCGGAGAGCATAGCGCTCATGGAAGAAGGGCTCCGGAGAACCCTTCCGACATAAACGCGACGTGCTGCCGCCTATCTAAGGTGATGTATTCGATTGCGCCGGCGCCGACCTGTGCAGCTGCCGGCAAGCGATCGTGCTCGTTTGGCCGAAAAACTTCTCGAGAGCCTTGAGCACCTGTCGGACGAAGAGAACGCCAGGCTCTGGGCCGAGGAGGCGAAAAGGCGCGATCAGGCGTGGGATGCAGACCTAACGATGGGCCGTCCCAGCGATGACGTGTTCCGTAACGCACGAGCCCGCCTGAAGTGAATGTCTCTTTCAACCCATTAGCCGAACGAGAGCTGAACGATGCCGCCCAATACTATGAACTGGAGAGCCCCCGGCCTCGGAGCAGCGTTCCTGGCAGAAGTTGAGAGCTGATGCGATCCTTGCGCACCCTGAGGCTGGTCAAAGCGTCCTCGGATCAATTCGGCGTCGACTCGTTCGACGTTTTCCTTACGCTGTCATTTACACCATTCGTCGTCCGAATGTGGTACGTGTGCTTGCCGTCATGAACCTGAAGCGACGGCCAGCCTACTGGGTAGGGCGCGCGTAACGTCCAGCGATTTCGATTTTCATATCAACCGCGGATGAAGATCCCCCCGAGTTGTCCAAAGCCTTTCAGCGAATTGGAAGCCATGCGCTTGTCCAACGCGGCGAGAGGCCTGAACTGCGGGCACGGATCACGGGGACAAAAGGCATCCTTGAAGCGACCTCCTGATAGTCGGGTTCCCAAGAACCAACACGAGTTCTCGGCAGCCACCGGTGCCGGCTGCCCCGGTTCCAGCTGTTGAAACATCGCCGCCCGGAATTCGTGGCCGGGGTGCAGACGAGCTCGCTTAGCCAACTCTTGCTTATCCGGTTGTTTCAGCAGACCACCATATGTTGCGATTCGCAGTCCGTTGCGAGCTACTTCGAGACCTCATAGCGCAGTCGGACGACGCCGTCTGAGTACCTCCTGGCTGAGCGCAAGCGAAGCGGCACGTCCCGATGGCGCGGTGCCACGAGTGAAATGCCCTCGCCGATGAGGGTAGGAATGACATGGATATCGAACTCGTCGATCTCGCCGGCGTCGAGGAATGAAGCGATCAGGTCCCCGCCGCCCATCATCCAGATGTGTTTTCCCGGCGTCGCGCGCAGGCGTCGCGCAAAGGCTTTCACCGGCTCCGACACGAATGCCACGCCTGGAGTCTCCCGTTTCGGCGGTTTCCTGGAGAACACGTAGTTGGCGAGCTTCGTGTCGAACATTCCGCCTTTCCTGGCTCTTTCCTTGTAATAGTCGAGAACCCAGTCGTAGGTCTTGCGTCCCCACAGGATGGTGTCAATCGTGGGGTAGAACGCGCGCATGCCGTAATCGACTGTGCGTGGTCGCCGATTTAACCATTCGACATCGCCGTCTGGTCTGGCGATGTAACCGTCAGCGCTCGTCGCGATGTAGACGATGATCTTTCGCCGCGCTTTCATGACGTACCCTCCGTGAGCGCAAATTCTACGGAAACGGCAGCCCGGGGTACCTACGCTACAGATGGTGGCGTGCTGAAACAACCGGATAAGCAGAAGCCAACTACATATCGCGGCAGAGTTCCGACAGAGTTCGGACCCAATAACCTGCACGAGCCCCAACAGAAATCCCGCCGCAATCAAGGCGGCGATTCACTTCACCGTCTGTTCCGTCTTCTTGGCGCCCTTCTTCACTCCGTGCGCGACCTTCCTGACGCCCTTCTTCGTTCCGTGCTCGGTTTTGTTCGCTGTCTTTTTGGTGCCATGAGCCGTCTTCTTAGCCGCTTTCTCCGTTGCTTGGCCCGTATCTTTTGCGGCTTTGCCCACGTCGGAGGCGACCCCTTGCGCAAACCCGACTACTCCCAGTGCGAGAATTACAGCCAAAAGCATCGATGGTTTCAAGCTCATGATGTTGCTCTCCTTAATAAGCCGCGATTTCCGTTTTTGACCTTTCGGATAGGCTCACTTATACACTCAAGGCCTCTCCGAGTGAACCCAAATTGCGCCTGGGCGATGCACGCGTTGGCGCTAGGTACGGGCTTAGGGAGTTTTGAGGTTACAACAGCTACTCAAATACTCAAATTTCTGGACTCTCCGTGGCCCATTCAAGATTAGAATGAATCAGCAGCGAGGGAGGGGCGACGCGTATGACGGCAAAGACAATTCTCGCGTTCTTGTTTCTTCTCACACTTCGAACCGCTGCTCAAGAGGCGCCAGAACCTCAAAGACAGGCACAGTGTAATTTCTCTGACGGAAGGACAATTACCGTGACGTACTCCTCCGAGCGTAGGGAGTACCGGTTGGCGACTGATGAGGATCTTGTGACGGTCAAAGGCATAGGTGTGCCCTCGGGTGATTACAGCGTCTTCCCGGCGAAGGATTCTCACAACAACTGGACTTTGAGGATGAGAAAACAGACCGAGAAGGGCCGATCTTCAGAGTTACCGCCACTCCCCATGTCTGTTACCACATCCGCACCCGTCGCCAACTTCACTGTTTCATTCGACCACACAGGGGGAAGCTGCGTCATGCACTGGGGCGCAGAGAAGTTTAAGATTTTACTCTCGTTGGAATTTACGGAGAGGAACACAGACCTGCCGGTTTTCAAATAGGCTCTCATCTCACTATTGCACTATCGCCTTTACGCTCACTACTCCTCAAACAATGGGGGGAGTACTCTCTTCAAATGTGAATAGACCAAAAGCCAAAAATGCGCTACAAGAGGACGATCCATGAAATCGTGCTCCTCAACCCCTTGCGTAAACAGCCTGAGACGCAGGCTGCGCGACGCCAAATCAGCGACGGAGTTCTTGATGCATTGAATCCGTGACCTGTACCGCGCCGGGGCAGCAACAATACTCGAGGAGTTCAAGGGTACGGCTCCGGGTAATGAGAGCCTTGAATTTGTCGCTCCGCTCAGGCGCTTTGTCGATGATACGCACTGCAACTTTGTAGGCTGCCAGCTCGTACCGGACCCGCGCCAACAACCAACGCTTGCGTTTTCATAAACTTTTCCGATTGAACAAATATTCATTGTTTCCCTGGAACCGCCCGAGCCATATTCCTCAACGTAAAATTCCCTTGCCTTCCATCACGTGGACATACCGATTAATGGGCAGGTTTGTGAGTTTGTCGATCTGCTTGCCTGGTCCTGGCCATTGAATCTCGAGTTCGTCGATCTTCAGCGCGCTGCCGATGCCCAACACTTCCCGCGGATCGTGAGAAGACAAGTAGCTGCCTCCATTATTCTTCAGCCGATACCGTTTCTTCCCGCCTGCTGTCCAGCAGATCTTAGCGCCCACGCCATCGCGATTACAGTGCACCCCCTCCAGTCGCAATCCCAGCCAGTTGTTGCCTTTGCCGGCATGGTTGCTCAGGAGCAGGGGAGCGCCGCCATTGTTGCCGATCAGCACATCCAGTGCACCGTCATTGTCATAATCGCCCACCGCCAGACCTCGGGCCGGGAAAAACCTCTTAAACGCTGGACCCGCTTGATCGCTGACGTTGTGCAACCGGTGATCGTCCCCCTGGTGGAATAGCAGAAGCGGCTCTTTGTACTTCACCTGCATCGAGTACTCGTTGATCATGTCATCAGGATGCCCGTTGGCGAGGATCAAGTCGACTGCACCGTCATTGTCGTAGTCGAAATATTTCAATCCCCAGCCGCTCAGCAGGCGAGTGGCCTGAGCAACCTCGTTAGCTTGAGCGACGTCGCGGAATGTTTCGTCTTTATTGTTCTCGTAAACCGAAAACATCTCGTGATCGACATTGGCGACAAGCATGTCCTGCCAGCCGTCGTTGTCCAGGTCCGAGGCATCCACGCCCATCCCGGACCGGGCCTGACCGCTCTCGCTGAATCCCACCCCAGCCTGCAGGGCAATTTCCTCCCATTTCCAGCGTCTGTTCGGGCCAGGACCGCGATTCACGAACAAGAAATTCTGCACCGTGTCATTGGCAACAAACAGATCCATGCGTCCGTCGTTGTTGATGTCGGTAGCAACCACGCCCAGGCCTTTTCCTAGCGCCTTGGCGATGTCGGTGCCTTTACTCACCTCGGTAAAGGTGCCATCGCCGTTGTTGTGGTAGAGGAAGCTTGCGGTCGGGCGAAAAACTCGGGGAATGCAATAGTACTTCTTGCCGATCCTGTTATCGCCGCACTCGAACTTGTGCTCACCCGAATAGTCGACAAAGCTGCAAACAAACAGGTCCGGCAAGCCGTCGTTGTCGTAGTCGAACCAGACGGCGCTGGTGGTCCAGCCGGGCGTTGCGACGCCCGCTTTCTCCGTGACATCTGTGAACGTACCATCCTGGTTGTTCTTGTACAGCGTGCACTTGCCGTAGGCGGTGACAAAAATGTCTGGCCAGCCATCGTTCTCGTAGTCCCCTACCGCAACTCCCATTCCAAATGACGCACCTGCTACACCCGCTTTCTCGGTCACATCGGTGAAAGTGCCATCGCGGTTGTTTTTGTAGAGCGCGTTGCGCACCGGCTTGGGCGGCTTCCAGAAATCGCTGGGACCGCTGTTAACCAGGAAAATATCCATCCAGCCGTCGTTATCGAAATCCAGAAATGCGCAACCCGGGCCCAATGTTTCGGGCAGGTAGTGGTTCGCTGACATGGCGTTGTCGTGCACCCACTCGATGCCGCTTGCCGATGCCGGCACCTCCGCGAATAGCGGCTCTGGTGGCGTGCTCACGCCTTGCCGAGCCCACAAGTGCGTCGCGCCACATGCGCCCGCGAGCCACAGCCACTCTCTTCTCGAGATCGTCATAAAGGGATTGTCAGGGGACGCGGGCAGTCGGAAAGTATCACTGCGCCTTGACTCCGGGCTGCTTGGCCTGCGCTTCCGCCGTTAATTTTTCGACAATACTTTTTTCCCGGTTTCCGTCGCCCGGACGCTTGAGGCGGAAATAGGCGAGCGAGAGCGAAACGTGCGCTTCGGTGAACTGCGGCGACTCCTTTACGATCGACTCTAGTTCGCTCCGCGCTTCATCGACCTTGCCTTCCGAAAGCGCAATCGCTGCCAGTTGATAACGCACCGCGAAGTCGCCGGGCCGCGTCTCCAGTGCGCGCGTGAGGTATTGCTTGGCCTCATCGAATTTCTGGTCCTGGCGCAGCATCGCTCCCATCTGGAGATTCGCCATGTAGTTGTAGGAATCGATCGCCAGTTCGGCTTTGAATTCTTTCTGCGCTTCTTCGGGACCGGCCGTAATCTGCAAGGTCTGCGCGTAGAGAACATGCACGCCGGGGAGATTCGGGTTTAGGGCGATGGCCTTGGCAAGTTCCTCGCGCGCGCCTGCGAAATCGGAGGCCTCCATCTTGGCGCTGCCTAGCATGAAGCGAGCCTCGGCCGACTCACCGTTACGCAAGATACGATCGACCAGGGCTTGCCCTTCGTCCACTTGGTGATCGCGAATGAGCGCGGTTCCCAGCAGGTACACGATTGCCATGTCATCGGGATTCTTCTGATGTTCGGGCCGCAGAAGGCGGATCACATCTTTATTCTGTCCCATGCGCAAGTAACAGTCGCCTAGCAGGAGGATCGCCTGGTTGTTCTCGGGGCTGTCTTCGCGTACTTTGACCAGTTTGGCGGCGGCGTCACTGATGCGTCCCGTCTTGTAGTACGCCAATGCAAGGTTGAGGCGAAGCCCGGGAGTCGCAGGGGCTTGCTTGAGAGCAACCTTGTACTCGGTAATCGCTTCGGCAAATTGTCCGAGCCCGGCCAGGGCGGCGCCCAGATTTGATCGAACACCCACCGCTTCGGGATGCATCTTCAGAAACTGTCTGTATTCTCGGACTGCGCCTTCGAGATCGCCTGCTTGCTGCTTCGAAATCGCGTCCTGGACCAACTCCTGAGGCGTCTGTGCGATGGCATCGAGGGTCAAGATGCCGAGGGATACGATTAGGAAGATGGCTCTCCACATATCGATTACTGGGCCCCAAGCGGCAAGCGCGACTCTTTTAATAGTACCGTTACCTTGCGGAGCGCCGCTTCGAACTCTCCGGCATGGAAGTCTTGCTGCGTCGGCTCTCAAATGCAACCTTTCGTAGATCGACATGGACTCCAACCTTGATTCCGCACACATAAAAATGGGATGGCTTCGGCCATCCCATTTTAGCTTTGAAAGGCTCTTTCCCAACTAGAAGTAGAACTTCACGGCAAACTCGACGATGCGGCCGCCCTGTTTGACTGTTGCCTTTCCGAAGTTCGAATTGGTCTGGGTGAAGGCCTGCGTTGTCGGATCCTGCGAGAACTGAAGGGTCAGGTTGCTACTGTTCGGGAACGACCATAATGGATGGTTCAGGAAGTTATAGCCCTGAACGCGGAACTGCAACTTCTTTGACTCCGAAATGGAGAAGTTCTTATAGATTCCCAAGTCGGAATCGAAATACTTCGGCCCGTAGACCACGGGCAGCAGAGTGGGCCCATTTTGGCCAATCGCTGTGGGCACAGCAAAGCAGTTCCCATTGATGAACTGATGCGATCCCAACCCGGACCTCGGGTTGCAGGTCACGATTGGATTCAATTGCAGGGCGTTGGTTCCCAACATGGACTGATTGTTCATGGCAAGGCCCTGCGGGGTAAACGCGTTGAAAGTGCCAGGGATGACCGCGTTGTTATTCTGTATGCTCTTGCACAGGGCTGCGTTGGCCGGGGTAGACGTATCACAGAAGAGGGTCATGTTGAAGTTGGTGCTGGAGTTGTAGCCGCCGCCGAAGGTGAGATTGGCTCCGCTCTGCAACTGCGTGATGCCCGAGATCTGCCAGCCTGCCGTCGCGCCTCCCAGGAAGCCATGCGCGTGCAGGGGATTGCCTACATCAATGGAATAGGCAATGTTAAAGACTTGCCGTCGGTCAGTCGGCTGAACCCCGTAGTTGGCGCGGAGATTGAACGGGTTAAGCGACACCGACCCGTTGGATTGGCCATTGGCATTCTCGGTGAGGATGCCAAGAGCCTTCTGCAGAGTGTAATTGGCCTGGATGGTATAGCGGCCCTGATGACGTGCCCACGTCACCTGCATAGCATTGTAGTTGGCATAAACATTGTTGGTGGCCTGGTTAAGATCACCGTAGCCCGCGCCTGTGACCTTATCATTCAGAGGTCGAAAGAATTTGGGATCGACGTGCGCCGGGTCGGGGTCGCTGGCGTTCTGCACCATTGCACCGACAGGAACCAGGTTGGTATTGCTGCCGTATCCGCCGCTGTTGGCCAGATCCCGGCTGCGGTTGCCAACATATGCGACTTCGAGCAGACTCTGCCACGGTGCTTTCTGTGAGATCGTAAAGCTCCAGCTGTCAGTGTACGGCTGCCTGTCATCGTTGGAATCAACTGCCGCGGGAGAAGCGGGTGATGCGGAGACATTGACGCAAGACAAGTATCGTGCGAACAGCTTAGACCCACCGGGCGGGTTCGTCGGGCAACCGGCGCCTCCGACCCACGTGGTCGACGAGATGCTCGCAGCGGCTACGCCCGCGGAGGCATCCAAGCCGTTGGTGAACTGGCCGGAGTGAAAATAGAAGCGTCCCCAGCCTCCCCGCAACACGGTGTTGCCCTTGCCGAAGAGGTCGTAAGCAGCTCCAAAACGTGGCTGGTAGAACAAAGACCGCGTGGGGAATCCGCCGAGCGGAGTCGATTTGTCTTTGGCGTGCCATACGAATCCGCAGAAGGTGGGCGTGGCCGCACAGCTAGGCTGATAAAGCGCTTGATTGAAGATCGAATAGCCAAAATTCTCGCGGTCGATCCAGGGCTGGAAGTGAGTGAACCGCAGACCGAATTCGACCGTTAATTTCTTGGTGGCCTTCCACGAATCCTGCCCAAAGAACTCATACGTGTTGTATGAAATGTTGTTCAGGCGGTTGAAGTTTGTCTCGCTGTAACCGTTCGTTATGTTCCCGGTCAACATGTCCGCGTATTCGTCGCCATAGCTGAACTGATTGCCGGGAGATTGGAATAGCATTTGACCGTTGGTGTTGTTGTTGGCCGGTTGGGAATTTCGGATCCACTCCCAGAAGAAACCGCCCTTCAGTGTGTGATTCTTGATGACCTTGGTAAGAATGTTGCTTACGTTCGGCATGTACTTGTTGGCGTAGAGACCTTGGCCAGCACCTCCCGCCTCAAATCCACCCGGATTGAATATCAGCGCAGCCTCGCTCGGGCCAAAGTTGCCGAAGGACGGGATCTGCGAAATGGGCTTCTTGCCGACGAGGCTCAGGCCAGCATAGGTGTAGCCCACTTTCGTTCGGTCTACCTTGTTGGGATCGGCGAACACGTTTGGAAAGGCAATGAACGAATAGGACACGATGGTTTCATTGGTCATCGTTGGACTGAAGACGTGAGTAACCGTGCCCGTCCAGGAATCCGACTTGTTCCTCCCCTGGATCGGAGTAGGATATGGCACTTGGTCGCCGTTGCGCCACCACAGGCCGACTGGGAACTGTTGCAGCTCGCGCTGATAGTTATAGCGAACAAAGACCTTCGTGTTGTCGCTGATGCTCCAGTCCCCGCGGATCACCCACTGCCGGTTGTTCTGGCTGAAGATTTCGGCCTGAGTGTAGTTATAGCCGCCCGTGGCGTTCGGATCTGCGTTTGGACGCGGAAGCAACTTCATCAAGGCTTGCATGTTGGGGTCAATGCAAGCGGTCTGACCTGCACTTGTACAAGCTGGGATCTGGTAGCCTGGAAAGACCAACGGATCAACTGATCCCGGTGGAAGGCCGGATGCGGTCTTGGTACCTAACTTCGCCAATTCGGTAGGCGAGAAGTTACCATTTATCATGCCGTCGGTAGGAACCGTCGCCCTGAGCAATCCGGTATCAAGGGTTTGATGAAAGTATTCAAAGCCCGTGAAGAAGAACAGCTTGTTGCGACTCTTGTTGAAGTTGGTTCCTGGGATGATGACCGGTCCGCCAATGGAACCTCCCGGGTAATAGTAGGAGTTGGCGGGCTGCTTGACGCCGCTGAAATTATTCAGCCAGTCGTTCGCATTCAGCGAGTGATTTCTGGCCGAGAAGAACCCGCTGCCGTGAAAGTCCCGGCCACCCGCCTTCGTCACTGACGTTATGAGGATCGGCCCCTTCTGATTCTCTGCGCTGAAGTTTGAGGTGAGAACCCTGAATTCCTGAAGGAAGTCGGAGTTGGGATTGACTGGCGTATCGCAGTTACAGCCCGGATCGGAAACGTGCGCACCGTCGGCCGCGATGTCCAGCACATTCGATGGCAGTCCGTTGTAAGAAAAAGCATTGTTCAACGGACTCTGGCTGCCAGAATCTCCATTAGCATTGATGCCGATGGTAGCGCCGTTGTAATTCGACTTGTTCGACGTGCCGTTGGCGATGGCAAATCCTGGCACAATTTTGACATACTCAGCCGCGTTGCTGCCGACCTGCGTGAAGTTCTGCAGCTCCTTGGTGGCCAGCGTGAACGACTTCTCTCCCGAGTCCACCGTGGCTACCGCAAAGTCGGAAATGGCGGTGACCTCCACTGTCTGCGGGGTGCTGCCCACGGCCAGCGTCACGTTGTTCTTGCGCCGCTCCCCTCCACCCAAGCGAATGTCGGTCGCTTTGTAGGTTTGAAAGCCTTGCGCCTCCACCGTGAGCTCATACGTTCCAACTGGCACCGACGCGAAGGTGAAATAGCCCTCGCCATTAGTAACTGTGTCGCGCGCGGACCCCGACAGGGCATCCGTCAACTTGACTTTAGCGCCACTCACGACGGATCCCGAGCGATCCGACACAACGCCGGTCAGGGTAGCAAAAATTCCTTGAGCCCAAGCACTCGCGCCCAGCAGCGCGAGCAGACACAGCACCACCAGCAGCCTTACAGTCTTCGGCATGGACATAGCTCCCTTCCAGATACTGGCCATCGATTGCTTCTAACGCCCCACGGCCGCAGCTAGCGATTGATGGAACAGAGTGGTCCCCGCAGCAACGATGTGACCTTGTTTGTCAGGGCGCCCTAGTACTTTTTGGTTACCCCGAACCGCCGCTGATTAGGCCCCAATCTTACGGAGCTTGTCAAGCGGGAAAAATCCTTCCGGGAGTGTGGCTGCCTTGACTAGGTCTCGCTCTCGCTCGAAGACGCCGTACGTACACTGAACTTCTGGACACCCTATCCTTGGCCTTTCGTAATCAGGAATCGCCCGTATTGAGCTGACGTGCCCAAGTGGAGAAAATCGGTCCGGTCGAAAGGCACGCGACTCTCTGCTAAACCTGCCCAGGAGTGACCCATGCCACGACGGGAGCTGACCCGCAACGTTGGAGCGCTGCAGCAGGTGCAAGAACCTGGTGTGCTTGCTCGGGTAATTGCATCGCAGGGTGGGGCCGTCTGCGGGGAGGCCAAGACCGGCCTGGGTGCCATAGATATGGTTCGTCGTTTAAAGCCAGACGTGGTGCTGCTCGACTATGCCATGCCGGGAATGCACGGAGTTGAATCAGCGCGCAAGATCGCCACGATTGCGCCGGAATGCGCTGTGCAAGGCTCGCTGTCCCGACTGTTGGGAAGAGGCAGGAAAGCACGGACCAACCAAGGCGTTTTACGACGCTCGGGGGCATGTGTCGTACTGCGAATGTCAGGAGAACGATTCCGAGCAGTGTTGGATAGAAAGGCTTTTCCAATCAACCTGGAAGAGATCGATCCGGCTCTGATCGACCATGCATCCAGCGAGTCACGAGCATGAAGCGCCAGATGGGCCGAGAGATAACCATTTCTGGCCGTCTCCAAAATTCGGCAGAATTGCGGGAATGGATCTGGCTGATCATGGTCTATACCGAGGAGCAGCCACTGGAAGTGTTGCTGCTGACAGCCCTTTGCCGTTGGCTTGGAGACCCCGATATGAACTACAACTCAAGGTAAAGAACTAACCAGTTTCGACTCCCCCTATTTCTACGCTCCGCGGAGGTCGGAAATGGATCATGTGTACGAGGTAATAACCAGCAAGCAAGCGGAAATTATCCGCGT
>Ga0066659_10000170_pt1 | contig 20016 bp, 17 predicted proteins | sample GraSoiAngelo_108_FD_75176 | JGI IMG/M metagenome (GOLD analysis project Ga0066659, IMG submission 75176) | Grasslands soil microbial communities from the Angelo Coastal Reserve, California, USA - 14_0903_09_40cm | ecosystem: Environmental > Terrestrial > Soil > Grasslands | place: USA... | reverse complement strand
CACGACTCTTCGCTAGGAGACCGCCGACCATGAGCGTCGTTGCCCCTCCGATCACGGCCCGGGACGCCGAGCGCGAGCCGGCCGGGCTCCTCACGCGACTCCACGAGTGGGTCGTCACCGTCGACCACAAGCGTCTCGGCGTCATGTACGTCGTCGCGGGCCTCACATTCTTCCTGATCGCGGGTCTCGAGGCGGGCGTCATACGCTGGCAGCTCGCCATCGCCGGGAACACCGTCGTCTCCCCGCAGGTCTTCAACCGCCTGTTCACCGTGCACGGGACCACGATGGTCTTCCTGGTCGGCATACCGATCGTCTTCGGCTTCGCCAATTACCTGGTGCCGCTCATGATCGGCGCCCAGGACCTCGCGTTTCCGAGGCTGAACGCGTTCGGCTTCTGGGTCTTTCTGTTCGGGGCGCTGCTGCTGTACTTCAGCTTCCTCGGCGGGGACGGCCTCTACGGGGCGGGCTCCGCTCCCGACGTCGGATGGTTCGCCTATGCGCCGCTGACCGGACGCGCGTTCTCCCCGGGGAACAGCACCGACTACTGGAACCTGTCCATCCTGGTGACCGGATTCGGAACGGTCGCAACGTCCATCAATCTCGTCGCGACCATCCTGACCAGGCGCTGTCGCGGGATGAGCCTCGGCCGCATGCCGCTGTACGTCTGGATGATGCTGGTGGTTTCCGGCATGACGATCATGGCGCTGCCTCCGCTGACGGCGGCGCAGATCATGCTGCTCCTCGATCGGTTCCTCGGCGCGCATTTCTTCGACACCCAGGCCGGGGGGTCCGCGGTCATGTGGCAGCACTTCTTCTGGTTCTTCGGCCACCCCGAGGTGTACATCCTGATGGTCCCCGGCTTCGCCATGATCTCCGAGATCATCCCCGTCTTCTCGCGGAAGGTGATCTTCGGCTATCCCATGGTTGTAGCGGCGTCGCTCGCGATCGGCTTCCTCTCGATGACAGTCTGGGCCCACCACATGTTCGCGGTCGGCATGGGGGCGCCCCTCAACTCCGCCTTCGCGGCGTCGACCATGCTGATCGCCATCCCCACCGGGATCAAGATCTTCAACTGGGTCGCCACCATGTACGGCGGGCGGATCCGGTTCGCGACGCCGATGCTCTTTGCCTGCGCGTTCCTCTTCCAGTTCCTGTGCGCGGGCCTCACCGGCATCATCCTGTCGGTGGTGCCCTTCAACTGGCAGCTCACCGACTCGTACTTCGTCGTGGCGCATTTCCACTTCGTCCTGGTGGGCAGCCTGATCTTCACGATCTTCGGCGCGATCTATTACTGGTTCCCCAAGGTGACCGGTCGCCTGCTGAGCGGGCGGCTGGGGCGCTGGCACTTCTGGTTGTTCGTCGTCGGGTTCAACCTGACGTTCGTGCCGATGCACTGGGCCGGGATGCTCGGCATGCCGCGCCGCATCTACACGTATCCCGCCGACCGCGGCTGGGACCTCTGGAACCTGATCGCGTCGCTCGGGGTGCCATTCCAGGCACTCGCGGTGCTCGTCTTCGTGGTCAACGTCGTGATCTCGCTGCGACGGGGCGCGCCGGCCGGCAACGACCCGTGGGACGCGTGGACCCTCGAGTGGGCGACGGCGTCGCCGCCGCCGCCCTATAACTTCGAGACCGTACCCGTCGCCGCCAGCCGCCGGCCGCTCTGGGACCTCAAGCACCCGGACGATCCCGACGGCCCGCACGAGTAAGCTCCCTCGCCGTCCCCGGGCACGCCAGATACCAGGTCTTCGGGATTCACGCGAAGCCGAGCGGCTGTCACCTGCGCCGCCGGCAGGAACTGCGACACGGCGGATGAGAGAGCGTCAGTCGCCGGCGGCGAAGGTCAGGGCGGCGGACGTCGTCAGCAGCTCGGCGCGGCTCTGGATCTGGGTGGTCCGGGCGCGGGCGAGATCGCGCTGTGCCGCCAGCAGATCGAGGACCGTCGCCAGCCCTGCGGAACGATACGACTCGAGCGTCGACGCGTAGGCTTCCTCGGACGCGGTGAGCAGCGCCAGCGCGTACTCGTGCTTCCGGAGCGCCGTCTTCACGTCCGCGTAGGCCTTCCACACCTCGCGGATTGCCTTCAGCTCGAGCGCGGCCAGGTCGGCCTCGGCCACGCCGCGCACGGAGGTCGCCTCGCGCAGCGCGTTCTCGCGCTCGAAGCCGTCGAACAGCCTCCACTCGAAGTTGAGGAACGCGCCATACTCCGTTTCGTTCGTGGTGAACGTCCCGGAGGGTGGGCCCACGCGATACCGCTGCACCGCCTGGCCGACCGCGCCCGAGAACGACAGACGCGGCCTGAACTCCGCTCGCGCGCGCCGCTCGTCAGCCTCCCGGGCCCGCACGGCCGCCAGACGCGAGGCCAGGTCCGGCCGGCGAGCGAACGCGCGGTCGATGATTTGCTCCACCGATTCCGCGAGCTCGCTGGGAAGCGGCACGACCGAGAGATCGGCCGTGCGCATGAGCCCGGTCGGCGGGATTCCAAGGCTCTCGGCGAGGGCGGCTTGCGCATCGTTCACGCCGCCCAGCGCGTCCTGCACCTCGTAGGCGGCGCGAGCCCGCTCCTGCCGCGCAAGCAGGATATCGGGCTGCGTGGCCAGACCTCGTTGTAGCCGCGCGTCCACCGCCTCCTCCACGGCCGTGGCAGATTCGAGCGAGGCGCTCGCCGCGCTGACCCGAGCGCGACTCGCGTCCAGTCCGAAGTAGGTCTTGGCCACGGCGAAGGCCACTTCCTGAAGCTTGCGGTTGAACGCGAAGTTGGCGCGGAGGAGCTCCTGGCCGCCGCGCTCGACGCTGGCGTGGCGACGACCGAAGTCGAGCAGGATCCAGTTGAGCTGGAGCTGCGGATTGACGCCCGGGCCTTCGGTCGTGAACGTCCCGCCCGGAGCCGCGTGGGTTTCCCGCGAGGTACCGCCGTTGGCCATCGCGAACAAGGTCGGGTAGTACGCCGCCTCGGCGCGCGCGGCCTGGGCGGCCGCGGCGCGTGCCTCTTCCCACGCCCGTCGCGTCTCGGGGTTGGTGCGATGCGCGAAGTCGATGAGATCGGCGAGGCCGTACAGGGTCTGGGGATCGATTTGCGTCTCGGGACCGGCGAGCGTGCGAGGACGCTGGGTCGTCACCCCGGGCGGAGGCGACCAGGGCGTCGAGAATGAGCGCGGGGCCGCGGCGTACGGAGCCCGCACAGGCACCGGCAGGTCCGCGCATCCACCGAGTGCGCCGATCACGACAACAAGCGCCAGCCCGCACCGGCGTCCTGGAGAGTGCATCGGAAGCCGCATTCTACCTCTAGGACGCCTCGTTCTGATCGGCTGGTGACGATGAGCGGCTCGTAGACCTCGAGCGGCGTCACGGCACGCGCACGGTCAGCTCCAGCACCTTGCCGGCGCGCAGAATCTTCAGCGTGAGCGTGTCTCCCGATTTTGCCGCTTCCATGCGCTCCCGGATCCGCTGCACCACCGCTTCGCCCGGTCCGAACTCGACCCCTCCGACCGCGAGGATGATGTCGCCGCGCACCACGATGTCCTCCCCGTTCACGCGCGCGACGCGGTCGCCGTCCTGGACGCCGGCCGACCATGCCGGTGATCCGCGAGCCACCGTCTTCACGAGGTAGCCGGCCGGCTGCGGCACGTTGAGAATCTCCGCGACCTCACCGGCGACGATCTGTCCTTCGATCCCGGTCCAGAACGTCTTGTCCTCGGACAGCAATCGGCGTGCCGCGTTCGAGGTCACCACGAAGCCGAGCCCTTCGCTGCCCCCGGACTTCGAGATGTTGTGGCTGACGATGCCGATCACCCGGCCGCCGAGGTCGAACATCGGGCCGCCGGAGTTCCCCTGATTGATCGGCGTCGTGGTCTGAAAGAACTCGGCGAGTGGCATCGCTCGATACACCGTGTTCGGCGGATAGCGAGCGCTGATCCAGCCGACGCTCAGCGAACGGCCGAGCCCGTACGGGGCGCCCACGACCAGAACCTGGTTGCCGACGCGGACGCTGTCGGAGTCCCCGAGCGGCGCCACTTTGAACGACCCCGGGGTGGTGTGGACGCGAAGCAGGGCGAGGTCCGCCGCCGGTTCGGACGCCACGACGTGAGCGCTCACGGTCGCGCCATCGGCGAACTCGACGGTGATCTCGTCCATCGCCTGCACGACGTGGGCGGCTGTGATCACGTCGCCCTGCGCGCTGACCACGACGCCGGAGCCGATCTCCGTGATGTACGTGAGGCCACGTCCGTTGACGCCGATGTCACGGCCCCGGCCGCGAATAACCACCACGCTGGGGCTCATCTGGTCGAAGACGCCGCGTACATTGTCCGCGGCGACCGGCGCGGGCAGGACGCCGAGGACGACGCAGACGGCCATCAGCACTCCAGCTTTCAAAGCCATCGCCATCGGCTACCTTTCGTACTCTGCGAGTCGGGCCTGGTCTACCCGGTGTTGGTCGCCATAGCCATACCTCCGTCGAGTAGGACGCCGCCGGCGACCGTAAAGTAACTGCGCCGTTACCCTGGCATGGTGAAAAGCGTCTCAAGAGCATGACCAGCCGCGTGGCGGGCGGTGCCGCCCTTGTCCTGTGTGCAGCGGCCTGTGACCCCGTGCTGAACGTCGCGGGCTCGTTCTTCCCGGCGTGGATGGTGGCGATGCTCGTCGGCGTCGCGCTCACCGTCGCCGTTCGGCTCGTCTTCGTCGTCGCTGGGCTCGAGCCGCACCTGGGACCGCCGGTCCTTATATATGCGAGCCTCGGGCTGCTCCTGACCGTGGCGACCTGGCTGGTCCTCTATCGAGCCTGATGTATGGACGCGGGCGCGCGTGCCGCCTTAGCCCGCTTCGTCCTCGGCCGCGCGCTCGGCGTCTCGATCGTCGTCGTCGCTGTGCTCGCCGGCCTCTACGCCTATCGGTTGACGTTCGTGCAGCCGCGCACCGACGACGCCGCTGTGCGTGCCAACGTCGTCGGGATCGCGCCCCAGGTCAGCGGTCCCATCGTGGATCTGCGCGTCGTGGACAATCAGCACGTGAGCCAGGGAGACCTGCTCTTCGCCATTGATTGCCGTCCCTACGAGGCGCGACTGGCTCGCGCCCGCGCCGATCTGGCCCTCTCCCTCAAAGAAGTGGACGCGCAGCGGAAGGCAATCGCCACGGCGGGATCCGAGGTCGGTCGCCGAGAGGCCAGCCTGGCGTCGGCGACCGCGCAGCTCACACGCGCCGAGGAGGAGCGAGCGGCGTCCGAGGCGGCGATCACCAAGCTGCAGGCCGAAGCCGATTACGCGGAGGACTATCTGGGCAGGGTCGAGCCACTGCTCCGGCGCCGGTTCGTGACGGCGGATCGCGTGGCCGAGGCCCGTAGCCGCCGGGACGTGAGCGCGGCCGCGCTGCAGGAAGCGCGACGACGCGCGCGGGCGGCTGCCGCCACGGTCGACCACGCCGTGGCCGCTCGCCGCGATGCGGCCCTTGCGGTCGACCAATCGCACCACGAGCACTCTCGGGCCGAAGACCTCCTGGCCCAGGTCGGTCATCTCAACGCGCGCGTGGAGGCCGCCAAGGCGGGCGTGCGGGCGACCGAGCTCGACGTTGGCTACTGTCAGCTGCGCGCGCCCTTCGACGGCTACGTGACGAACCTGAACATCGCCGTAGGCGAGTACGCCCGGCAGGGCCAGCAGGTCGTCGCTCTGGTGGACAACCGTGCCTGGTACGTTCTCGCGAACTTCAGCGAGACCTATATGGCGTCCATCCAGCCGGGGATGGAGGCGGAGGTGTATCTCGTCACGTATCCGCGGCGATCGTTTCGCGGGGTGGTGCAGGGGATCGGCTGGGCCAATCGACCCGAGGATGGCGCCACGGTCGGGGTGCTGCCCGAGGTGCGGCGCACGCTGAACTGGGTGCGACTTGCCAATCGGTTCCAGGTTCGCGTCCAGCTCGAGGAGCGCGACGCGGAGCGCCCGTTCCGGATGGGCACGACCGCCGTCGTCACCATCCGCGGTTTTCCGCCACGTCCCGTGGCCGCGGCGGCGCCGCCGCGCTGAGCACGAGGTCGCTCGTGAGCGTCGTCCCGGCGGTACCGCGGCAGATCCACCCGACGCCCGGAATGATCGAGTCGTTCTGGGCGGATCTGGCGCCGACGCCGGGACGCTGGCGGCGGTCCGCGTTCATGGGGCTCGGCACGGTGACGGCGCTCGTGGTCGCGTGGTCGCTCCAGGTGCCGAGCTTCGCCGCCCCGGTTGCGGCCTTCTTCGGGCTGCTCCCGAGCAACGTCTGTACCTGGCGCAAGCTGCCGCCCCGGATCGCGCTCACGGCCGCCGGCGCGATTCTCGGCATCACGGTCGCCGGAGTGCTCGTGCAGCTTCCCTGGCTGCTCCTACCGACGTTCTTCGCCGGTGTGACGCTCGTCGCGTATTTCTGCCCGATCACGAACGCGCCACTGGAGCTGCTCGCCCTGCTTTATCCCACTTTCACTGCGTTCTACGTGGGCGTGTTCGACCCGCCCGGCATGCCGACCGCGGTGGGCGAGATCTCGGTCGCTTACGCGGTCGGGATCGTGACGGCGACCGTGTTCTCACGGCTGTTCGCGCCCGACGACACGGCAGCCACGCTGGCCAGCGCGCTCGCCGCCGGCTTCGCGCGCGCGCGCGCGCGCCTCGATCAGGTGACGGCCCGCTTCACCGCCGAGCGATTCGAGGCCATCCGCGTCGAGGCGCCGATTTCGTCGCAGTTCGCCCGCGATATACAGCTGCTGGAGCGCGTCCGACAGGAAGGCCGGTATCGCGACGACGTCGCGTTTCTCTGTCTCGCCGTCGTCGTCGTCGACCACGCGTTGACGCTGACGGACACGATGGACGTGCTCGCCCGGCACGACGTGGGCCGGACCTATCGGCGTCTGCTCGCGCCGCAGCTGAGCGTGCTCGTCGCCAGTCTCGACGACGCGCTCCGCGCGTTCGAGGAGGAGGCGCGAGGGCGTCGCCCTCGCGAGACGACCGTGGCCACGCAGGCGGGCGCACGATGGCCCGACCATCGCGAGGCCATCGCGGCGGTGGAATCGCAGCAACTGGCGCTCCGGCGGACCGGCACCCTGGCGCACGTGGACATCGCCGAGGAAGCCAACATGGACGCGTTCGTCAGGGCGCTGGTCAGCCTGGCCGACAGCCTGCACCTGTCGCCCGCAGAGCTTCGGGAACGGGTGACAACAGCCGCGAGACCGAACGGCGTCGCGCTTCCGCGTATCGACCCGTATGCGGCGCGCTACGGCGTGCGGGTCGGACTCGGCACGACGATCGCCTATCTGATCGGTATCGTCGCCGACACCGCGGACCTCTTCAACATCCTCTGGCATCCGGCATTTCTCGCCGTGGCGAGCCACGGCGCGACCATCCGCCGCGCCGGTACGCGTTTCATCGGCACCGCGATCGGCTGTGTGGTCGCGATCATCGCGACGATCGCGGTGATGCCGAATATCTCGGAGCTGCCCGCGCTGGCGGTCCTGCTGTTCGCGGTCACGATGCCATCCGCGTATCTGGCACTCGGCGGACCACGGTTCTCGTACGTCGGTGTGCAAATCGTCGTCGCCTTCGTGATCGTCGCGCTTGCCGAGCAGGCGCACGCGGACGTCACCACGGCGCTGTGGCGCGTCTATGGCACGCTGCTCGGCACCGCGGCGCTCTTCCTCGCCTTCCGCGTCGTCGCCCCGGACTATGCCGGACGCCAGCTGGTCGCCCGCTTTACCGACGTCGTGCGAGAGATGCTTCAGTTACTCCCGCAGCCTGGGTCAGCTCAGCTCACGGTCGCGCAGGCGGCGGCCGCTCGTCAGCGAATTCTCGCGACCCTTCCTGACATCCTGAGGCTTGCCGACGAGGCGCGGGCCGAAGCGTTCGCGGGTGGCGTCGATACGCAGGCGGCCATCGTCGCGGGTGGGCGTGCCGTCCGTATCGGCTACCGCATCGCGGCCATCTGCGGCGGCCGCTCGGCGAACCCACGGCCGCCGCTCTCGGAACCGCTGCAGGCAGCGCTCACGAGTGTCGAGACCGCCATCCGCGCTTCGCTGGAGCTCGCGCTCCGCATGCTTCAGGCACGGCACACCATGGCCCGACCCGGCTCACGCGGCTATCGCCGGGCGTACGCGGCGGCCTCGGCGCTGGCGGAACAGCCGCGCCCGGACCTGTCCGGTCCTCTGAGCGCTCTCGAGCGAACAATCGACGCGGCTCGTTCAACCGAGCTCGCCGAGTGGCCTCCGGCCGCACGCGGAGCACTCGTGGCCGAAATCGAGCACCTGCAGCGCATCGTCGAGCTGCTGCCCTCGCTCGACCACCACCTCACGCAGACGATCCTGCCCGGGCTGTGACCTCGGCCTCGCCGTCGACATCTATAGAGTGTCGGCGCCATCTATAGAGTGTTGGCGCCATACGAAACGAAGTGTGGAGCCGGACGGAGGACGTGATGATATCGACCCTTCCGCCCAGTGCGATCCCGCCGAAGGACGTGCTGAGCGCGGTCGCGGCCGCTGAGTGAGACGAGCCATGCTCACGGCGACGGCGGACGCACGGGACAAAGACCATGGCATGAGCGCGCCCGACATGGAACGCGCGTCGGCCGCGCGCGTCGGGATGGTCGGCCTGATCGTCGCGGAGGCGTCGCTCTTCGCGGTCTTCGTCGTCGCCTATCTCTACGACCTCGGAAGGAGCCTCAGCGGGCCGACGCCCAGAGAGGTCCTGTCCGTCCCGGTACCCGGCACGGTGTGCCTGCTCTCTAGCAGCGTGACGGTGGCGCTCGCCGTGCGCGCGCTCGGCCGCGGCGCCGTTCGCCGTTGCGGCGCCTGGCTCTTGGCGACGGTACTGCTGGCGGTCGTGTTCCTCGCCGGCACCACGGCCGAGTGGATACGGCTCATCACGCGGGACGGACTGACGATCGGGACGAATCTGTTCGGGACGACGTTCTACGCGCTGGTCGGCCTGCACGCCTCGCACGTGATCGTCGGGCTCGTGATGCTGTCGCTCATCAGCGTGTTCGCCTGGTCGCGGGCCCTCAGGCCCGCCCACGCCGAGCGCGTGGAGCTCGTGTCCTGGTACTGGCACTTCGTCGACGCGGTCTGGATCGTCGTCCTCACCGTTGTCTACGTGATCGGGCGCTGAGCACGGGAGAAGAGTATGGGCGGAGCTTACTCTGATGTGGTCGTCAGGCTCGCCGCGCGCGACCGCCGCCAGCTCGCGGCGGATTTCGTGGCCCTCACGAAACCGCGGGTGGTCCTCATGGTGCTCGTCACGACGCTCATGGGCTACGACGTGGCGCTGACCGGCCCAGCGGACTACCTCCGCATGATTCACCTGCTGATCGGCTCGCTCCTCGCTGCCGGCGGGACGCTCGCGCTCAATCAGTACCGCGAGCGAGACCTCGACGCGCGGATGGATCGCACCCGCGCCCGGCCGCTGCCCGCGGGCCGTCTGCAGCCTCTCGAAGCGTGGCTGTTCGGCGTCGCCCTCACGCTACTCGGTACGGCGTACCTCGCGGCCCTGGTCAACCCCCTCGTCGCGCTGGTCACGCTGGCCACGACGATTCTGTATCTGTTCGCGTACACACCGCTCAAGCGACGGACCCCGCTCTGCACCCTGGTGGGCGCGGTGGCCGGCGCACTCCCGCCGGTCGCGGGATGGGCGGCCGCACGCGGCGACGTCGCGCCGGGCGCGTGGGTGCTGTTCGCGATCCTCTTTTTGTGGCAGCTGCCTCACACGCTCGCCATCGCGCGCCTCTATCGCGACGACTACGCGCGTGCCGGCGTGCGTGTGCTGCCGGTCGTCGACCCTGACGGCGCGAGCACCGAGCGCCAGGTCGTCCTGGCGTGCGTGGCGCTCGTCAGCGTGAGTCTGCTGCCGGCGGTCGCCGGCTGGACGGGGCCGATCTATCTCGCCGGCGCGTTGGTGTTGGGGCTCGCATTCTCCGCGGTCGGGGTCGAGCAGGCCCTGGTGCCGTCCCCGCGCGCCGCGCGTCACGTCTTGCTCGCTTCGCTCATTTATCTGCCCCTGCTCCTGGGGCTGATGGCCTTCGACCGGATATGACGCCCGCACCTGACGGACTCCGCGACCGATCGGACAGAGTCGAGCTGCCGGCGCCCACGGCCTGGCCGATGGTCCTGGCACTCGGGATCACCCTGGCGTTCGCCGGGCTCGTCACACACGCCGTCGTGAGCTGGGTCGGCATCGCCCTGGCGCTGATCGCCGCGGTGGGCTGGTGGCGCGAGGTCCTTCCCGAGGAACGGACCGAGGAGATCACGCTGCCTGCGGTCGAGCTGCGGTCCCCGGCGATCGTGCCGTTGCACCCCGCGGTCGAGCGCACCAGCATCGGCGAAGGTGCGCATCGAACGCGCGTGCCCGTCGAGATCCAGCCGTACTCGGCCGGAATCAGAGGTGGTGTCGTCGGCGGTGCCGCGATGGCCGTGCTCGCGCTGGTATACGGCGTGGTCGTGCAGCGGAGCCTGTGGTACCCGATCAATCTGCTCTCGGCCGTGGTCATGCCGTCGCTCGCGCATGCGACCGTCGCGGATCTTCGTGCGTTCAGCCTGCTGGCCCTCGTGATCGGGACCATCGTTCACGGACTCGTCTCGGTGCTCGTCGGTCTGCTGTACGCCGTCGTCCTGCCGATGCTGCCCCGCCGCCACATGCTCTGGGGTGGCGTCGTCGCGCCGCTCTTGTGGACGGGTATCCTGTGGACGGTGCTCGGCATCGTCGACCCGATGCTGAACGCGCGCGTCGACTGGCCGTGGTTCGTCGTCTCGCAGATTGGGTTCGGGCTCGCCGTCGGTATCGTCGTCGCGCGGGCCGAGCCACTGGCGACGATGCAGAGCTGGCCGATCGCGGCACGGGCCGGTGTCGAGGCATCGCGAAAGCCATGACGGTCGTGGGCGTCCTGAACGTCGCCGTGGCGATGCTGCTCTTCGTGAGCCTGGCCGGGTGCGACATCCTGCCGGGGCGGGCGAGAGCACGAGCGCAGCGCGACACTCCTCAGGCGCAAACGGCGGCGTTCCACGCGCTCTATGATCAGCAGTGCGCGGGTTGTCACGGTCGTGATGGCCGCCTCGGTGCGGCGCGGCCCCTGAATGATCCGGTCTACCTGGCGCTCGTTCCCTCGGAGCGGGTTCGCCATGTGATCGCGCAAGGCCTGCCAGGCACGGCCCAGCCCGCCTTCGCGCTGAGCGCGGGCGGTTCGCTGACCGACGAGCAGATTGAATCGCTCGTGCAAGGGCTCCAGGCATCGTGGTCGCGACCCGACGTGCTGCGAGGTGACGGTGTCCCGCCGTATGCGGCTCCGCTCGGAGATCCGGAACGCGGGAGCATTGTCTTCGCCGCGGCGTGTGCGAATTGCCACGGCGCGGATGGCGGCGGCGGGCCGAAGGCGCGCTCGATCGTGGATCCCTCGTATCTCGCGCTCGTGAGCGATCAGCATCTGCGTACCACCGTGATCGCGGGACGCGCGGACCTCGGGATGCCCGACTGGCGCGGGCAGATCCCTGGGCGCGCGCTGTCGCCGGCGGACATCTCGAACGTCGTCGCCTGGCTCGTCACGAAACGGACGCCGGTACCAGGCCGGTCGGGAGGATCTTGACCGATGTGTGCGAACCACGACTGCCTGCCGCCCGCGCCGCCGTCGCGGCGCGGTTTTCTCTTCACGCTGGGCGCTTCACTGAGCGCCCTCGCCGCCGTGCTGGCGGGAATTCCGATCATCGGATACCTCTTCGGGCCGGTCCGCGGGCGTGCCGGCCAGGCATGGATCAAGCTCGGTGAGGTGGCGCGCTTTCCCGAGGGACAGACGCGCCTGGCGACGTACGAGAACCCGTTTCGCGTGGCGTGGGACGGGCCGACTGCGAAGATCACGTGCTGGGTCCGTCGTGTCGGCAACGAGCAATTCCAGGTGTTCGCCGTGAACTGCGCGCATCTGGGCTGCCCCGTTCGATGGTTCCAGGAGTCGCGGCTGTTCATGTGTCCCTGCCACGGCGGCGTCTACTACGAGGACGGCTCGCGCGCGTCCGGGCCGCCGCCCCGCGGACTCTTCGAGTACGAGTACGAAGTCCGGAACGGGCAGCTCTGGGTGCGCGGCGGACAGCTTCCGACCCTGGCGGGACCAGTGTGATGCCGAAGATCACCGCAGCGCTGCGCTCGGTCGCCGGCTGGCTCGAAGCCCGTACGGGGCTTGCCGGCGCGATCACGCCCGTCGCCACCCATGCGGTGCCACGGAGAACCGCGAGCTGGTGGTACGTCTTCGGGAGCGCGACGCTCACGCTCTTCGTGCTCCAGATCGCCACCGGCATCTGCCTGGCGCTCGTCTACGTCCCCTCCGCCGACCAGGCGTATCAGAGCCTCCAGTACCTGAACGATTCCGCCGCGTTCGGCGCGTTTCTCCGTGCCGTCCACTTCTGGGGCTCGAACGCCATGGTGGCCGTGATGACCTTGCACATCCTCCAGGTCTTTCTGTTCGGTGTCTACAAGTATCCGCGCGAGATGACGTGGATCGCCGGCGTGTTCATGCTCCTGTGCACGCTCGGGATGGCGTTCACCGGCCAAATACTAAGGTGGGACCAGGATGCCTACTGGGGGCTCGGAATCGGGGCGTCGATCGCCGCGCGCGCACCCTTTGTCGGCGACACGCTCGTGCACGTGATGCTGGGCGGGCCGATCATCGCCGGCCGAACGCTCTCGCGGTTCTTCGCGCTCCACGTGTTCGTGATCCCGGGGATGCTCATCGCGCTCACCGGACTGCACGTCTGGCTCGTGCTGAGACTCGGCGTCAACGAGTGGCCGATGCCAGGACGGCTGGTCAATCGCGAGACGTACCGCGCCCGCTACGAGGCCGACGTGCAGCGGGACGGGGTGCCGTTCGTTCCCGTGGCGGTACGGAAAGACATGGTGGCGGCAGGTGTCGTGATTCTTCTCGTGCTGGCCTGCGCCGCGATCTTCGGCCCCAACGGGCCGCATGGCGTGCCCGACCCGACGATCACGGATGCGGCACCGCGGCCCGACTTCTATTTCCTTTCGCTGTTCGCCCTGATGGCGCTGCTGCCGCCGTGGACGGAGACGGCGATCCTGCTCGTCGGCATGCCGGTTGCGATCATGATCCTCTTCGCGGTTCCATTGCTCTCGCCCACCGGCGAGAAGAGCTGGCGGCGGCGGCCGGTTGCCGTTCTGAGCGCGCTCCTGATCCTCCTGGTCGTGACGACGCTCGCGGCGCTCGGCGTGATGTCGCCATGGTCACCGGTGATGGACGCCTCGACGGCGCTCGCCACGCCGGTGGCGTATGTGCAAGGCCGCTCACCACTCGAGCTGCAGGGCGCGATCGTGGTCCAGAGCAAGCAGTGCCGGAACTGCCACAGCCTCGGTGGTGAAGGCGGAGCGCGCGGCCCGGCGCTCGACGGCGTGGCGACGCGACTCACACGCGATCAGCTGATCCGGCAGGTCCTGCAGGGCGGCGGCAACATGCCGGCGTACGGCAAGAACCTCACGCCGGCGGAAGTGAACGCGCTGGTGGCGTTTCTCCAGACGCTGCGGCCGGCGAATCAACCGCCGGCGCGGACGCCCGTGGCCATGCGCCCGCCGGCGCGCGCGGAGTGATGCCTCACGCTGACACGTGGCCGACCTTGGCCGCGCTGCTCGCCGCCGCCGCGGTCTACACGCGCGGCTGGTGGGTGTTGTCCTCGCGGATGCCGGTGCGCTTCGGCAAGGGCCGCCTCGCAGCGTTCCTCGGCGGCCTCGCAGTGATCGCGGTCGCGCTGGCGTCACCGCTCGACACGCTCGCCGGCGGGCGCCTGTCGGCGCACATGGTGCAGCACCAGCTGCTGATGATGCTGGCGCCGCCGCTGCTCTGGCTCGGCGCGCCGATCGCGCCGATCCTGCGCGGGCTCCCGCGGCCAATGCGCCGCCTGGTCGCGGCCGCGCTGGCGTCGCGCGTTCTGCGGCCGACGGCGCACGTCATCGCGCACCCGGCGTTCGGCTGGGTGTCCTTCGCGCTCGCGTTCTGGATATGGCACGCGGCCCCGCTCTATCAGCTGGCGCTTCGGTCGCACGCGTGGCACCACGTCGAGCACGCCTGCTTCGTCGCGACCGCCATGCTCTTCTGGCGGCCCGTGATCCATACCTGGCCCGACCGAGCGTCGTGGCCGCGGTGGACGATGATCCCGTATCTGCTCCTCGCCGATCTTCAAAACACGATTCTCGCGGCCATCCTGACGTTTTCCGACCGCCTGGTCTATCCCGCGTACGCGTCCGTCACGGTGGGTCGCCTGTCGGCGCTCGACGATCAGGCGATAGCGGGTGTGATCATGTGGGTGCCCGGGTCGCTCGTCTTTCTCGTTGCGGCAATATGGCTGGCGATGGAAGCGCTCGGCGGAGCGCGCGCCGTTCGCGGCGTGGCGTCGTCTGATTCCTACGGTTTCGGGGCCGGCGAAGCGTCCTGAAAGTACTTTCGGTAGATCGCCCGGAATGCCGCCGTCTGCTTGAATCGACGGAGCGCGTTCGAAAACTGCACGACGAACTCCGCCGAGACGCGTTGCTTGCTGAAGATCACGTAGAGGTTGTCTTCTTTCAGGCTGCGGGAGGGCAGGGGCGCGATCTTACCCGCGACGCCGAGCGACGCGATCAGCCGCATGCCGTTGACGTGGCTGGCGACCACGTAGTCGACGCGACCGGCTTCCAGCATGCGGAAGTTCGCCTCGTCGCTGGCCGTCTCCACGACATGCTGATGGCGGCGGGCAAAATCCCAGAACTCGGGAGAGATCGAGGCGCCGCGGAGCACGGCGATATCGTGCCCTACCAGATCGTCGAACGACGCGAAGCGCAGCCGCCCGACGTCCGCGGTGCGCACGAAGAAGATCCACTTGTCCCGGGCGAGGGGCTCGCTCGGAAAATGACAGTAGCGGGCGCGCTCCTCGTTGTAGAAGGCCGTGAAGATGCCGTCGCGCTCGCCGCGGAACACCAGCTGCGCCGCGCGCGCCCAGGGGAACTCCTCGAAGGAGACCTCCTGCTTCATCGCCGCGAAGACGCCTCTGAGCACCTCGGTGCTGAATCCGGGCGCGGCGGCGTCGGACAGATTCTCGTAGGGCACCCATTGATCGGTCACCAGCTGCAGTGGCGCCGCAGCCGACGGGGTCGGGGAGACTCCCGCGAAGACGACCAAAGCTGTCGCAATCAGAACGAACATCGTTCAGCGCCTATCTGTACCACAGGTCGTCACGTTGCTCGCCCGTGCGCTCGGATCGAATGGTGCGCGCCGCGACCGTGTGATACAGAGACTACATGTCGGCGCGCTCGCATAGCATGACGACGACCTGGCGTGTCTTCGATCGACTGCGGCGCGGAATCGGTCCGCGTCTGCTGGTCCGGGTCCTCCTGTTCAGCGTCGTCAGCACGCTCGTCCTGACGTTGTCGCAGCTCTATCTGGACTACCGCCGCGACACAGGGGCTATCAACGGCCGCATGTCCGAGATCGCGGACAGTTACGGTCATAGCCTCGGCGAAGGCCTGTGGAATCTCGATCGGCGTCAGCTCGAGCTGCAGATCGAGGGGATCCTGCGCTTCCCGGCCGTGCGCTTCGTCGAGGTGCGCGAGACCACCGACCGCGCCGATCCGATGGTCGTCAGCGGGGGGGCCCGCCGCGATCGCCCGTCGGTGAGGCGCCAGTTCCCGCTCTTTCGTCCCGCGCGCGGCGAGCAGCACCAGCTCGGCGTGCTGACGCTCGAGGCCAGCTTCGATGACGTCTATCGCGCGCTCCGCGAGAAGGCCGTCGTCATCCTGACCGGCCAGGGCGCAACGATCTTCGTCGTATCCTTGTTCGTCCTCTACCTCACTCACCGGTTGGTCACGAGACATCTCACGGCGCTCGCCGGCTTCCTCCGTCACTACGACGTGCTCCGGCCGCCTCCACCGCTCTCGCTGCAGCGGCGACCGCCCACGGAGAACGACGAGCTCGACGACGTGGTCGCGGCGTTCGAGACCATGCGCCGGACGCTGGAGCAGGCGTACGCGAATCTGCGTGCGAGCGAGGAGGTGCTCCGCGACTACGCGGAGACGGCGTCCGACTGGTTCTGGGCCACGGGGTCGGCGCACGAGTTCACCTACGTGTCCGAGCAGGTCCGCGCCTTCGGATTCCATGAGAGCGAGCTGCTCGGAAGGCGCCGCCTGGACGGCGCCGACGACGTGGCCGCAGAACCCCAGAAGTGGCGAGAGCACATGGCCATCCTGGAGCGCCACGAGCCCTTCCGCGACTTCGTCTTCCAGCGCCGGCGCCCCGACGGCACGCTCCAGATCGTGTCGGCCAGCGGTAAGCCCGTGTTCGACGGCGAGGGCCGGTTCACCGGCTACCGCGGCGTCGCACGCGACATCACCGAGCTGCGGCGCGCCGAGGAGATGCTGCGGGATCGCGAGCAGCGCATCCGCGACGCTCAGCTCGAGCTCGCCCGTGTCACCCGGGTCACGACGCTTGGCGAGCTCTGCGCGTCGATCGCGCACGAGATCAACCAGCCGCTGGCGGCCATCGTCGCAGACGCCAACGCCTCGCTGAACTGGCTGGCGCCGCCGGACCCTGACGTCGATCGGGTTCGCGACTCGCTGGACGCCATCATCAAGGACGGTCATCGGGCAGGGGAAGTCATCCAGCGCATCCGGCAGCTGACAACGAAAGGCGAAACCCAGAAGGGGACCGAGGATGTGAACGGCGTCATTCGCGACGTCATACCGCTGCTGCGCAGCGAGCTGCAGCGCCATCGCGTGGCCGCGCAGGTGGACCTGGCAGAGCTGCTACCTCCGGTCCTAGCCGACCGAGTCCAGTTGCAGCAGGTCATCATAAATCTGGTGATGAACGCCGTCGAGGCGATGGGGTCGATCGACGATCGGCCCCGCCAGCTCGTGATCCGGTCGCGCGGAGCCGCCGACGAGGTGATCGTGACCGTCCGCGACGCCGGCGTGGGCATCGAGCCGAGCGCGGTGGACCAGCTGTTCAGCCCGTTCTTCACCACCAAGCCCGGAGGCATGGGCATGGGGCTCTCGATCAGCCGCTCCATCATCGAAGCGCACGGCGGTCGGTTCTGGGCCACACCGAACGCAGACCACGGCGCCTCGTTTCACTTCACGCTGCCGGCCCTGCGCTGATCCCGGATCGGTCTGGCTACATATCCTCGTGCGCCGGGAGAAGCGGCGCACCGGTCATCGGTCGTTCGAGGCAGCACGACAACTCGAGGGACGAGCGGCCTTCAGGTCACCTGGTGTCCCGTCGACCAGAGAGGCGGGGACTGCGTCACTCGTTGGTGGCCCGTCGAACCGTCCTATGCGCGCATAGGTTCGCGGAGAATAGCTTTCTAAGCAAGGAGCGAGAACCCTTTCGTCAGGTCCTTCAGCGTCTTGAGATCGTCGACGATGTACGCCATGGAGGCCCGTATGCCCTTACCGCAGCGGACGGGCGCCAAGTCCGAGAGTTCTTCGCTCCGGCAGACGGGAAGCGTCAACGAGCCGTCACCTATCCAGGCCTGCTCGATCTTCAGATCATGAGGCACGTTCTCGACAAGCTGGTGGATCGCGGGCTCGTCCTGCTTGTCGGCTGCCAGTTGGGGATAGTGCAGAAGATTCACGATGGGTCGCTGCTTCAAGAGCGCCGGATCGGTCACAGGCTCCTTCAACGTGACCAGTGCCTCGGCGAGTCGCTGGCCGCCGGCGGTAAGTGAGCCGGCAAACTTCGAGCCCGGCGCAAGAGCCGGACCCGCCTTGCCGGTCGCGGCGTAGTACCGGGTCTGGAAGACCTGCCCGAGCCGCTTCGGGTAACCCTGGGTCCAACCGCGGGCGATCGCGGCATCATTGTCCACAAAGATGTAGGGGCAATAGGAGATCGGCTGGCCCTCGTAGAGCGCATCCACGAGCAGAAAGAACTCGCGATACTGATAGCGCGCCGGATCGAGATATTCCTCGTTTTCGCCGGCGAATTGCCAATCGTAGAACAGCGCGTGCCCGTGGCCATTCGCCGCCGGGTCCGGATCAAGCCCGGCGGGAAGCACAGCCGTCACCGCGGAAGGCTCCGACCAGAATTCGATGTCGAGGAAATCAGCCGAATAGTGCCAGGGAGGCGAGGGGTTGAGGGTCGACTTGCCCTTCGGTGTGAGCGGATAGTTGAAGCCTTTTAGCACCCACGTTCTCCTTTTTCGCTCGACTCTACCTTCCGACGATGCGCGCGGAAGCTAGGCCACGCCGGAAACGAGAATTCGCAAGAACGGGCAACATGACGAGCAGCAGCTTTCGGAACTCTCAAGGGGGAATTCCTCAACGCCAGAGGTTCGTCTTGGCCAGGTCGACGATCGCGTCGCCGCGGCCGCTGAGAACCGCCCTGATCATGAAGATGCCGAACCCGGTCATCTGGTCGAGGTTGATCGTCGGAGGCATGGCGAGCTCCCTCCGGTGCACGGGCACCTCGACCAGCGCGGGTCCGTCGTGCGCGAATGCCTGGGCGATCATCGGCTGAACCTGTTCCGGCCTCGCCGCGGTCAGCCCCAGGAGCCCGGCGGCCTCGGCCATCTTCGCGAAATCGGGGTTGTCGAGGTCCTTTGCGAAGTCGACGAATCCCGCCGACTTCATTTCCAGCTCCACGAACGCCAGCGCGTCGTTCCGAAACACGACGATCTTCACGGGCAGCTTCAGCTGCCGGAGTGAGAGCAGATCGCCCATCGACATCGCGAGGCCGCCATCGCCACACAGGGCGACGACTTGACGACCCGGATGACTGGCCTGCGCCCCGATGGCCTGAGGCAGCGCGTTGGCCATGGATCCATGGTTGAAGGACCCCAGGAGCCGCCGCCGGCCGTTCATCGTCAGATAGCGGGCCGCCCATACCGTCGGGGTGCCCGTGTCGCACGTCAGGACGGCGTCGGGGGCGGCCAGCTCATCGACCACCCGGGCGACGTATTGAGGGTGGCTGCGGGCCCCAGACCCGGCGATCGCCAGCTCATCGAGACCCTTGCGGGTCTTGGCGTAGTGTTCCCGGGCCGCCTTCAGATGCCGGTCGTCCTGGTGTTGCGTGAGCTTGGGCAACAGGGCGCGGAGCGTGGTTTTCGCATCGCCGACGAGACCGAGGTCGACCTTGGTGCGCCGGCCTAGCTGCTCCCCCCGGACGTCGATCTGGACGATCGTGGCGTCCTGGGGAAAGAACTGCTGGTACGGGAAGTCGCAGCCGATCATCAGCAGGACCTCGCAGGCCATCATGGCGTGGTAGCCGGACGAGAACCCGAGTAGACCCGTGAGGCCGACGTCGAACGGATTCTCGTACTCGATGAACTCCTTGCCCCGCAATGAGTGCACGACGGGCGCGCTCAGTCGGCGCGCGACCTCCATCAGCTCGGCGTGCGCGCCGGCGCACCCGGCGCCTCCGAAGATCGTGACCCGTCTTGCGCCATTGAGAAGCTTCGCGAGCTCGGCGATCTCCTCGTCTGACGGGCATACGAGTGGCGTTGGCTCGGGAAACGTCAGGCGCGGCCGCCCTCCCGCCGCATCCTGAAGGGCGACATCGCCCGGGAGGACGACGACCGACACGCCGCGGCGCGACACCGCCGTCTGCATCGCGATCTCGAGCACGCGCGGCATCTGCTCCGGATGTGACACCAGCTCGCAGTAGTGGCTGCACTGGGCGAAGAGGTGTTCCGGGTGGGTCTCCTGAAAGTATCCGCTGCCGATCTCATGGGTAGGGACCTGCGCGGCAATGGCGAGAACCGGTACGCGGTTACGGTGGCAGTCGTAGAGCCCGTTGATCAAGTGCAAGTTACCCGGGCCGCAGCTGCCGGCGCAGACTGCGAGACGCCCGGTGAGGTGCGCCTCGGCGCCCGCGGCGAAGGCCGCAGTTTCCTCGTGTCGCATGTGGACCCATCGGAGCTGGTCCTGTCGCCGGATGGAGTCGGTGATCCCGTTGAGTGAGTCTCCCGCGACGCCATAGATCCTTGAGACCTCTCGGCTGACCAGGGTTTCCACAAGCAGTTCTGCGATCGTCTTCTTCATTACGGTCTCCTTGCAGGCAGGTAGGGGATCT